>ERZ1034687.747-NODE-747-length-19514-cov-4.739658_pt1 | contig 19514 bp, 7 predicted proteins | sample MGYA00520704_ERZ1034687 | MGnify/ENA primary metagenome ERZ1034687 (study PRJEB33766, sample SAMN09781762) | gut metagenome | biome: gut microbiome | host: Homo sapiens | place: Madagascar | study: EMG produced TPA metagenomics assembly of the PRJNA485056 data set... | reverse complement strand
CATGCATTATATATCTTTTATCCATATTAATTCTTTATCATTAAATCAGTTAATACTAAATTATTTGTAGTCATTCAGATTATTTGTGGTAATCTTATACAGATTAGACGGTACAGCCTTGTATTTCTTAGCTGATATTTCTTTAATCAGTGCCGCTACATCCTCGCCGGTAATAATGAATTGCTTATTTCCGTAATCATTCAATGTAACATTTACCGGAGTCAAGAAGCCCCAACTACTGAAGAATGACGTAAAGTCTAACTGCGCAAGATCACATACCTGGCGTACAAAGTCCAATTGATTCATGCCTTGGTTAGCGCCATTGTCGCTCGGGCTTTTGTGCGTACGGAAGTATTCATACAAGTCTTTATAGAAATCTTTCTTTCCGAGTACGTCTACCATATACAGTTTAAGCTGCCAGAACGGTACCAACTGAGTTTCACGAATACCATTTTCACTACAATGCGGTTTCTTACCTTCTACAAAATAAGCAATAGCACCATCAAGAATAGTATTGTATTTTACACCATCAATAGTACAACCGTCATTAAACAGTTTACAAGGTACACCAAAGACTTCCTGAATATTAAGCGACTGGATATTATTTGTAACCTCGGTAAGTCCTGCCCATTTTAATCCCGGACGAGTCTGGTTAACGTGGCCTACTTCATGAGCCGGCCCCCAAGAACGAGAAGTGAACTTCGACACATCGCAGAATACCTCTGAACGATAAGTAGAATTTGGCACATCATATACAGTACGATAGTCGGTGGCATTAGGACTTTCGGCCTTATAATCAATGCACAAATGCATACGATTATTGAACATCTTATTATACTTAACCAAGCCTTGGAAGTTCTCTTCTTCGTAAACCAACTTATCGTTGTTTTCTACACTCTTCACTATGTCGGTATTGAAACTACGAAAATCAGAAACAGCCCAAGTCAAATGAGAATACTTTCCTAAAACGTCGATATCCTTATACTTGGCATTATCAAGCATCTTCTTCCAGTCGTCAGCCGTATTTTTCTGGATATCGAAATAGCCCTGTACCTTTCCGGCGCAGAAATGTATCTGAACGGTCTTATCGGCTATCAGTTTTTTCTGTGCAGCTGTAGCATTATCCAATAGCAATGGAATATCATCTGATGTATGGTTCAATATATAGATTAATCCACCTACATCTACTGTGATTTCGTTGTATCCCTCCTTCAGATCGTAGATTTTAAAATTATTATATCCTCCACCCAGGTCTTGAATAAGCATCTGTATATTTCCACCCTGATAAATCTTACCTACGAAAATAGACAATGTTTCGCCAGCTACGGCATAGATACCTGTAGGATTGTCTCGCAGGCTATACTTATTTGTCTTATTGATAGCCGCCATAATAGAAGGTTCCTGATACGGACGATAGTCGGCAAAACGGAAAGAAGAATCATAATTACCTGCCAGAAGAGCCAATCCTAACTGCTTGATATAGTCATTAGGAATCTGCTTGATCTGTTTTTCTGTAAATCCGTCTTTCAGCTTCATTCCCATAGCATCGGCAAAGATGGAAGTAATTTCGAATCTATGAGAGCTGGCTTCAAAGAATTCCATTTCGGAACAGCTTACGCGGTCTTCGTATGCTTTAGTTATTACGAAACGTACCTTCTTGACATTCTGTATGCCATTTGGCACCTGAATTTCCATAGGTTTAGTGTTATATCCTTCTCCTCTATCATAATCTCCTATCTTGGTAAATGTATCCGGAGCATCGGTTGTAGATACCTCTACAGAGAACTTATTAAAAGTACCGTAGAAATTCCATGAAGAGCGTGGGGTATACACTATATAATTCAATGTATGTCCGCTTTCCAACTCGTAAGTCATGTGGAACGGATAAGTTACTTTACCGAACTTGGAGTTGAAAAAGTTTTTTTTATCGCCATCGTACGAATAAGAGAACGGATGATTGTCGGCCTCTGTAGAGCTTACGTTTTCTGAATCTGCCATACCGCCTACAACTTTAATCTTGGTATCGGATGATGTGGGGGCAGCAGTCTGTGTTACAGGAATACCGCAACGATGCTTATCGTCTATTTTCAAAGTAATAGAAGCTGTACGGTTTTTCTCTGTATATGAATGTTCGCACACAATGGTCAACTTTCCACTTTGCAATGTAGCGGTAAGCCAATCTTCTCCATCGCCCGTATAGCTAATTTCAACTTGCGAAGCACTTACTCCAGTACCTAACGTAGCTGCAAGTTGCACAGTGCCTCCTTCGTAAGTAAAGTTCTGCTGAGCAGTATCGATGGTTATCCACTTATCCGGAATTGACGAAGAAGGACCTGGCTCATCGACAACTGGTGAATCACTGCCGCAAGCAACGGCAACAACCGTCATAATGCATGCCACACAAAACAACAGGAAGCTTTTTATATGTTTCAACGCATCTTTCATAATTAATAATTAGATAGTTATTAAAGCCATAAAAGCAAAATATCAAAAGCTCGGATGTGCAGAGGCTTTACAGCCTCCACACTTTTCCGGCTTCATCTACTTACCACAATGGATTCTGGACAATTAATTGACTCTTCTGCATTTCATTGTAAGGTATAGGATAAAGAAGCATGGCTTTCTTCCAAGGATAGTTGTCTAATACTACACGATTATAGAACGAACCTTGACCAATGGCATCATTGAATACCTTTCCTACGTTTCTGCTTGAATCGAAACCAAGCACGCTGGGCTTAGAGTAATCCATACCGTAGCGTGGGATTGACTTGTCTTCGTTATCTTTGATAGCGTATGTACCGTCGGCTACATTCTGTGTCCATCCGGCACGCATCCATCGATGAATGTCGAAGTAATAGTTACCTTCGCCCAACATTTCTATGATACGTTCACGATAGATAGCTTCGCGCTGCAAATCCTGATCGCCGATGATGTTTTTCTTGTTTTCGGTAGCCAACTGAGCGTAAGTAGGTATACCTGCACGCTCACGAACCATATCCAAATACTTGATGATATTCGGGTCGCTCGGATCGATTTCATTGCATACTTCGGCATAATACAGATAGAAATCGGCCAAACGGAAATAAATCCATGGGCGAGCCCATTTCTTGGTATTAGAACCTTCGTTAAGCAGGGTACGGTTATTGAATTTATACAGCAAATAACCGCCACGTGCATACATGGTGTTGTCACGATAGCTGGCTCCACCTTTTGCTCCATAGAATCCCCAATCAGGATAGCTTGACAACTGCTTGTGCCAGCTCTTGCCTTCGTAAGTAACGTCGGCATAGAAACGTGGTTCACGGTTCTGATACATATTAAAGATGTGCTTATCTACATGACCTTTCTCGTTACAAACGTTCTTCAGATTAACGAATCCGTTTTCTTTATAGTCGGGATCTTCATCAATTGTAAGTCCTTTGTCTGTAAAGAACAAGTCGATGATATTCTGGTAGAATCCCACATTACCCATACCGCCGGTAATTCCACCAGGAGTGGTACGCGCTTCCATATCAAGGGTCAGAGTACTGTTATAGTCGTTTGCGGCATTAGCCCACAGTATTTCATCATTATAATACTGGAACAACTCATAAACAGATTTGTTAGGGTCTACAGAACCGTCGGCATCTGCTTTTGCTTTATACAAATGAATTCCCTTACTATTGGCAAATGAGAACAACTCTTCCAAACGTTGTTTGGCTGTTTGCCATTTGCTTGCATCATAATCGGGGAAAAGACGCTTTCCGTCTTTATCTGTAAGTTGCAAGGCTTCTTTGAAACCACCGTTGAACAACGGAGATGCTGCGTATACAGCCAAACGGGCACGCAACGCCAAGACAGCGGCTTTGGTAGGACGTACCATGTTGCTCATATCGTATTGTCCCCAGTCGTGGTTGGTATCATCTTCTGTTCCGGTCTTGATGGTTTCGGGCAATACGTTAGCGTATTCGCCAGTAAGCAAGCTTGTTAACAAGCCATCTATATAGTTCACCATTTCGTCTACCGAAGCACGGCTATAGTCTATATTAGAATCTGTAGGGTCGGCTATTTCGGTAATAATAGGTGTAGGACCATACGATTCGAACAGCAAGAAATAGTTATATGCCATCAAATACACAGCATCCGCCTTGTAACGGCGCATTTCTTCTACCGAGATACGAGCGTCTGAGTTATCGTTGGCATTACCCATAGACTCCGGAGCACGTTCCAGCAATATCATTGCCTGACGGATACGTTCGTAACAATTCCACCAACGATTGTGTTTACTTGTATTTGGCGTATAAGGATTTTGTCCGTACTGCAATGCATTTGGATTTGAACAAACCAATTCACCTGAATAGATAGCCCATCCATTACTTTTATATGTATTACTGTTTACACCAAGTCCTGTTTCCGAGTAAAGAGGCAAAGTAGAATAAAGGTCGCTATACCACCGTTTAAAGTATGACGGTGTAGAAAATACATCATCTTTATTCATTGTAGCCGACAACTCTTTCGACACGTCCAGATAATCTGTACAACCCGTACCGATGCCCATCAAAGCTGCGGCAGCCATTATGTGTATATTTTTAAGAATATTCATAGTTCTTTTTTGATTAGGGTTCTAACTAATTAAAATGTAACATCTAATCCTACAGTCCAAGTAGAATTCAGCGGATACTTAGCACCTGAGTTTCCGATTTCCGGATCCCACATCTTGATCTTATCCCAAACCGCCAAGTTTGTGCCTTGTACGTATATACGCAGATTCTGCATTTTCATCTTCTGAGCAATCTTCTTGTCGAACTGATAACCGAATTCTACGTTCTTCAAGCGCAAGAAGCTACCGCTGCGATACCACCAAGTACTTTCCAAAACGTTGTTATCGTATTTGTTGGTGTGCAGACGCGGATATAATACATTCTGGTTATTGGGATCTGTAGCGCTCCAGTGGTCTGCCGCTTCTATACGAGCAGAAGATTGGTCTCTACCGTTTACGAACGGAACGAAGTAGCCGGTGTTGGCCTTCAAATTGACAGAAGCGCGAGCTACGCCCTGGAAAAACGCTCCGGCATAAAAGCCTTTATACTGTACGTTCAAACCGAAACCGTAAACCAGCTGTGGGTTGTTAGGCTTAGTTCCATTCCAATAAGACATATCGTTTTCGTCAATCTTACCGTCGTTATTCAAATCTTGATATTTGATATCACCCGGCTTAACATCACTTGCATACGATGCTATACCATCTTTCAACTTGTAGTTATAGCTACCGTTTTCGTTCTGGGTAATGATAAAGTCTTGATTTGTGAAAAGACCGTCGGCTATATAAATCTTGTTTACGCCAATTGAATTTCCTGTCTGAGCCATCCACGGATAAGCCTGCGGAATTTCATCACGTTCAATAATCTTGTTTTCAGCGTATGTTACGTTTCCTCTTGCCGAAATCTTCCAGTCTTTTCCGATATTGTGCTTAAATGTCAAGCTGGCATCGAAACCTTTGTTGGTAGTAATACCAAAGTTCTGAGTAGGATTCAGACGGAAACCTGTAGCGGTAGGAATGGTGTTACGAGTAACCAAAATGTCTGTACGACGGTTAGTAAAGTAGTCGGCAGTAATATCAATACGTCCGCGGAACAAACCGAGGTCGAAACCGGCATTAATCTTGCGTTCTTTTTCCCATGTCAAGTTAGGAGAAGCGAAACGGCTTTCTACGAGACCTGTGTATGAGTTTGTTTTATCACCGTTGGCACCACCTGTAAGACCTAACGGGTTTGTTATATTATTACTACCCAATGTTTCACGATAAACGAAACGGCCAGAACCGTTATCATTACCTGTCATACCCCAAGATGCTCTCAGACGCAACTTATTGATAATGTTGGCAACGCTTTCTTTCTGCATGAACTTTTCAGAATGCATATTCCATGCTACAGAAGCCGACGGGAAGATGCCCCAACGATGTCCTTTATCGAAGTTTTCACTACCTGTCATACCAAAGCTACCTTCTATTACATAACGACCGTCGAATGCGTAAGTAGCACGAGCCACTACGCTCTGCTTACGGTAAGGAAGCAATGTAAGTCCACCTACAGTAACCTTACCAGATGTAGTATTAGAACCCTGATATTGAGTTTCCTTCTGATTGTAAACCAACAAGCCGGTTACATCGTGAAGTTTATTAAATGTACGTGCATAGTTCAACTGAGCTTCAATATAGATTTTCTTTGTACCTGCCGATGAAGAATAACCAACATCGCTCAACGGGCTACCTGTAGAAACAAGTTTCTTATTCAGTACTCCGTCTTCCTTGCTTACCAACGAGTACTTATCAGGACTCATACTACGCTTCATACCAGAGCTGAAGTTAGCATCAAAACTGATACTACCCTGAATAGAAAGTCCCTGAGTAATGAAATCGAGTTTCTGCTTCAATGTAGCCTTAGTCTGCAGTGCTGCCGACCATGTCTTGCTGTAACCAGAGTAGTTCAGCAATGTGTAAGGGTTATAACGTCCGTCAGCATCCGACTCGATAGCCGCAGCAGTACCGTCCGACCAAGTAAACGGAACCAAATGAGTAGGGAACAATACGATGTGTTTCCAAATCTGGTCTGAAGAGTTACCCGGATTATTCTGAGTTTTGTACTGTCCACTCATATCGACCGACAGTTTTGTAGTCTTCGTGATGTCCATATCGACGTTAGAACGCAAGTTGTAACGCTTCAAACCGATATTAGCATCATAGTCTTCCAACGGGTTTGACTTAAAGATACCCTTTTCATCATAGAATGCTCCAGATACAAAGAACTTGGTTTTTTCAGATCCACCACGGAAGTTAATGGTGTAACGTTGGTTCTGAGTATGATTAGAAAGCAAATCGGTCCAGATTGAATTAGGATACAAATCGGTATCTTCGCCCGAGCGATACTTAGCCAATGTTTCTGCCGAATAAGGAGCGTTAGTTGCCAGATAATTATCCCAGTCAGGATTGCCAGCTTCATTCCACGATGCTTCGTTCCACATAGAAAGATAATCGTAAGAAGGCATCAGCTCCGGCATACGGGTTGGAGTAGCTATACTGTATTGCGCATTGAATGAAACAATGGTTTTCTGAGCGCGTCCACGCTTAGTAGTAATAAGAACTACACCGTTAGCACCTTCTGAACCGTATACTGCAGTAGCGGCAGCATCTTTCAATACGGTGAAAGTTTCAATTTCATCGGTATCGATATCGTTCATGCTACGGGGTACACCATCTACCAAAACCAACGGACTGGTACCGCCCGCGTACGAACTTTGACCGCGAATCCAGAAGCTGGCATCGTCATTACCCGGTTCGCCCGAACGCTGGATAGCGATAACACCGGCTACCTGACCCGCAAGCATTGTGCTCAAGTTACGAGCAGGAACAGCGAATTCGGCAGGCTTTACGGTATTTACAGAAGATGACACACTTTCTTTCTTCTGAGTACCGTAACCTACAACTACTACATCGTCCAATTTAACATTAGACTCTGCCAAGGTTACATTTATTACGCCTTTGTCTTTTACGCGTTGTTCTACACTGTTATATCCGATATAGCTGAATTCCAGCAAATCGCCAACGTGAGTCTGGATAGAATACTTACCGTCGATGTCGGTAACAACACCGTTTACAGTACCTTTAATCAATACGGTAGCACCAATCACCGGTTCTCCGTTTTCATCTTTCACAATACCACTTACCTTCTTAGCGGCACCTTTCTTGGCAATAACCTTATTGTCATTTACTTTCAATACAATACGGTTGCCGTCAAGAGTAAATTCCAAATTGGTAGAAGCTACCAAATCACGCATAGCCAAACGCAGTTCTTTACCATTAGCGGTCAAACTAACTTTCTGACTTAAATCCACAGCAGTGGCATCGTACGAGAAGAGCCATCCCGGAGCAGCCTTTTCTATCATAGGCAAAGCTTCTTTCAACGGAATGTTCTTAAAGTTCACATTAATTTTTTCCGTTCCCGACTGTGCGAATATCTGCACGCAGAAGAGACAAAGAAAAAGAATCAAAGAATAATGTTTTTTGAATTCCATAGATTAATTAGACATTTGTTGTTAAAACTTAAATTTTCACTTTTTTGTTTTCCGACTACATAAGTCTCCATCTTTCGTTCTTTCGTTTCTGTTTTGTATTTTACTGTTTTTTGTTAATTGTTTCTGTTGTATTTGTATTCTTACCACCCTGCGTGCTCTTTCGAATTTACGCTCGAATCTGCACTTCTACGGTGTTCGTGAGTATATACCCATTCTATCTCGTCGGTATACTCCTCACCCTTGTAGCTTGCTACTGCCTTTATAACGTTTTTGCCTTGTGCCAACTCTACATTGTCTATTATATAATGTACATCGGTATATCCCTTACGAATGCCTTGAAGCTCTACCCCGTTAAGGTATACTTTAGGTGTTCCTATATTAGAATAAACAGTTACTGTAGTGATTTTACGTTCGCGGTCGGTATTTCTGCGCTGAGTAAGATACAGCACAGGGGCTTCGCTCCAGTTTGCCTTATACCAATAATAAGAGTCCTTCTTTATCTTACGGTCGAAAGTAATCAGTCCCTTCAAGTTACGGGCTGCCACTCCTCCTCTACTCCACATCGGAACAGCGAAATCAAACATATTCCACAGATAAGAAGCTATGATATACGGATGCTTTGATATTACTCCCCACTGATACTCGTGCGCCTTGGTTTGGAATGTTTCAGGATAGAAAGGTTTGCCCCAGTTAAGCGCATCGCCCAAATATTCAGTCTGATGCTTCAGGTTAGAATCGGCACCGTATTCAGTAAGCATAAGTTTCTGCCACGGATACTTTTCTTCCAGACCTTTTACCCACGGCTCTATATCTTGTATCTTCTTCTCATACCATCCGAAGTAACGATTCATGCCTTGTATATCAGCATTCTGATTAACAGGATGTTCTGTAGATCCGTATCCGTTCACTGATACAGTAAAACGATCCGGGTCTTCGGTCTTAGCCAAGTTATGAAGCGTCTGAGTGAGCCATGCGGTATAGTCTGTAGGAGTATACACCTCATTATGCAGGCCCCAAACATAGATAGACGGATGATTGAAGTTCTGACGAATCAGCTCGCGCAACTGCGACTGTGCGTTTTCGGCTTCGTAACCGGTTACACGGTTTACAAACGGAATTTCCGCCCATATCACCAATCCCAATGAATCACAACGAGAGTATAAATAATCCGACTGCTGATAATGTGCGAAACGCACTGTAGTAGCACCAACATCCATTATCTGCTCTAAGTCGAAATCGTGTTCTTTATTAGTAAGCGCACTTCCCAGTCCTTCCCAGTCCTGATGACGGGTAACACCATACATAGGATATTTTTCACCGTTCAGGTAAAAACCTTTTCCGGCTACAATCTCAAACTTTCTAAGTCCCAACGGCTGCGTTACCTTATCAATCTCTTTTCCATCGGCCATCAATGTAGAAACCACCTTATATAAATAAGGGTCTTTACGACCTTTCCACAGATGAGGCTTGCTTACCTTAAAGTTCGACACATACGTCTGAGTGCCCTGCGGAGTAAGTTCCAGCTTCTGACGGTTTGATGCTACTTTCTTGCCCTCACGGGTATACAGAGTATTTTCGAGCACCAAATCCGCCGGAGCCAGACTTCCGTTATCCAATTTTACCTTAACTGTTACATCCGCTGAACTTTTAGATACGTTTTTCTGAGTGATATATACACCCGATGACGCACAGTCGGTCACTGTAATGTTGTTCTGCTCTGTAACTATCATCCAAACAGGGCGATAAATACCACCATAAACGCCAAACAAAGAATGGTTTACCGGAATCACGTCCTGACGTGCCGCATTATCGGCCTTTACAAGGATTTCGTTTTCCTGTCCATACTTTACCGCACGGGTAATTTCGCAAGCGAAAGCGCTATACCCACCTTGATGGGTACCTACCAACTTATCATTTATATATACTTCTGTATTTGTGCCTACTCCTTCAAAACGCAAGAAGATGCGTTTACCTTCGAGAGCCTTGTCGAATACTTGGTTCTTTTTATAATATCCTACTCCTTGATAAAAAGAAGCAGCTTTTTCCTGCATGTCTTTTGCATTCCATGTATGAGGAAGAGTTACATTCTCCCATTTCCCATCCCACAAGGCAGCTACCTTCTTAGGTTCGCCAGAGAATGGACCTTTCTTGAATTGCCAACCGGCATTAAAAGAAAGCACATCTCTTGCTGCACATTGAGCGGCCATTATGCAAAGCAGTCCCCAAATTGTTAACGTTCTGTATTTCATATCTATTGATTTTCAGTTATCAATCGTTATTATGTCAAAGCATCCCGATACTCACCATTAGTACCCTTGCCATATTTCATTTTCAGCTTGATGACATAAGGTTCTCCCGGATTCTGCATCGGAACAGATACATTATATTCGTTCTTGGCAGTCTCTGTAACTTTTACCTCTTCGCTTGTTGTGAGTACAGAAGCTTCAATGATTGATGTATTCTTAGGGGTCTTCACGATAAGACGCTGGCTATACGGCTGATTAAACACTACCATATATATTTCTCCTTGTTTACCTTTAGTAAAATAGCCCCAGTCTTGTTTTTCAAGTCCGGCATAATCGCAACCATATATGCACTGTCCGTATTTACTCATCCAATTACCCAAAGCTGCTGCCAGTTCTTTTTCTTCAGGACGAAAATCGCCGTCGGCTTGAGGACCGAAGTTTACAACCATATTACCGCCCATCGATACGGCATGAACAATACGGTCGATGACCTCTACCGGAGTCTTTACATAACTCAAAGACCAATCTTTATGATATCCCCACTGATTTTCGGGTACTGTCATACATGCTTCCCAATCCCATGCTGTAACCTTGAGGTCTTTTATCGGATCTGGCAAACGACGTTCGTAACCCGATTCGTAATCGCCCATCAAATGTCCGTTTGAGTCGAAATGACGCTTACCTTTATCATCGGCACGCAGACGACTGTTTACAGTAACTCCCGGAATCATCTCTTTCAGCATCTTCTCGGCATGTGCCGTCCACCATCCATTCTGACGAAGACTGCTATCCCATGTACCGTCGAACCAAAAGTCCTTAACTGTAGGGTAACGAGTAGCCAATTCTTTCAACTGTTCATCGGCGAACTTCATAAAACGTGCGAAGGCTACGCTGTCTTCGGGTGTCTTGATGCTTGAACGATAATCAGGATTACTCCAATCAAGGAATGAATAATAGAAGTGTACATCTATGCCTTCGTCGTTATAAGCCTTGACCAATTCTCCTAATATATCTTTCTTATAAGGTGTATTAGCTACGGTGTACTTAGTAGTTTTACTAGGCCACAAACAGAAGCCTTCGTGATGCTTAGTTGTAATCTTCACATACTTGGCTCCCATCTGCTTGGCCATCTTTGCCCATGCCTTGGCATTGAATTTTTTCGGATTCCACTGCTTCATCAGCAGCAGCCAATCCTCGCGCGGTACATTTGCCCAAACTTTCAACCATTCGGCTGCACCGCCATAAACTTTTCCATTCCATTCTCCACCAGGGATAGAGTATAGTCCCCAATGAATGAATTCACCCAAACGGTTATCACGGAATTTCTGCATAGCTTCATCTTGGCGCTTCCCGAAATAAGAAGCCCCGAATTGCAATGGAATATCCTGTTGTTTCTTCTGTGCAAAGACAGAACCGGAAAGCGCCAGAGTTAAAGCTAACGCAGATAGATAAAGTTTTCTCATTATAGATTAAAATAGGTAGTTAGGTTATTCATTATATTTTAATTTGCTCTTTTTGAACACGTGCAAAACTACCTTTAACGATATATATACTGATGCCCGTATTTTAGATTGTTGGTGCCCTTTGTTTCCATTACACTATTTGGGCACTCGATTTACAAGATTTGTGCACGTATAGGGCTATGCTTCAATACATTTAGAACAATAATAGCACACATCTGGTACAATAAACTAAAAACGCAGCCTAAGATTATATAATCGTAAGCTACGAATTATAATCTTAGGCTGCGTTTTTATATTCGCAGGTTGCGAATATAGACTTGTATGCAACAGCACTTATTTTATATGCCAGACTGAGAAGTTTCCTTTTCTCCGCTTCTCACCGTTTGAGGGGCTACTCCGAAAAAGACTTTGAACGAACGACTGAAATATCGCTGAGAAGAGAAGCCTAAAGATAAAGCGATATCAGTAACATTCATGTCGGGACGAGTCTTAAGCAATCGCATAGCCTCATCGAATTTCACTTTCAGGATAAATTCATTTGGGGCAATGCCTACCACCTTATTGAAACGTTTGTAGAGCGAAGACTTGGAGATATTGAAATGAGATGCGAGAGCGTCGGCTTTCAATTCGCTATCCGAAATGTTGGCGTGAATGAAAGCTACACATTCATCAATGAATTTCTTATCCTTATCATCGGGTACTGCTACAGCATCTACCGCCACTGAAGAAGTATCGGACAATGAAACACTGCCGGCAGACGTGTCATAATGCGACAACAAACGCTTTTTGTTTGCAAGAATGCTTTCGCACTTAGCCAACAATACTTTTATACTGAAAGGCTTTGGTATATAATCGTCGGCTCCATACATCAAGCCGTCTACCATATACTCTTCTGAAACACGGGCAGTAAGAAGAACTACTGACACATGAGACAATTCAACGCTGTCTTTTATTTCCTTACACAACTCAATACCCGATTTCTTAGGCATCATAACATCACTGACTACCAAATCGGGCTGTACTTTACGGGCTATATCCAAACCTACTTCTCCATCGGGCGCAGTATATACTATATAATGTGAAGAGAAAATGTCTTTCAGCATCGATAGCAATTCTGCATCGTCTTCTACCAAAAGTACTATCGGACGATTATCGCTTTCGGTAACGTCCGTATTAGCTTCCGCTGCGTTAGATTGATTTTCTGAAACATCAATATCTTCCTCGTAAGGAGTAAACGGAAGAATTTCGGGCTGTATCTGATAATCTTTTTCATCGTGTACTCCCGCTATTTCTTCTTTATCAAACTGACTGCATCCCAACTGCAATGTAAGAACAAAAGTGGTACCTTCGCCCACACGACTCTTTACGTCAATATGTCCGTGATGCAAATTCATAATACCCTGAGCCAACGCCAAACCTATGCCGGAACCTTCTGCCAGAGACGAGTTTTCGGACACACGATAAAAGCGGTTGAATATTCTATCCAAATCGGCTTCTGGAATACCTATACCAGTATCAGAAACCGATAGCGTAACATTCGACTCGTCTTTATGTATCTCTACAGTAACACTTCCGCCTGCCGGAGTATACTTAAAGGCGTTCGACAACAAGTTGAAAACTACCTTTTGCATCTGCATGGGGTCGAACCATACATTCAGTGTTTCTTCTGCAGAATACATATTGTATTTTACATTCTTATGTGCCGCATATTCCGAAAAGCACAGATAGATGCGACGGATGAACGCCACAAAGTCGTGCTCTTCTACTTTCAATTTAAGATATCCCTGCTCCTGTTTACGGAAATCGAGCAACTCTGATATCAAGTTACGCATGTGCCAAGCATTACGATAGACAGACTGAACACGTCCACGCAAGCGGTCACTCAATCCGGAGTCGTTTAATATCATTTCTATCTGCCCTACTATAAGAGACAACGGGGTTCTGAACTCATGCGATATATTTGTAAAGAAACGAAGTTTCAACTTGTTCAGTTCTTCAATACGCTCTTTTTCCTTACGCTCGTAAGCTAAAGAAGAACGCAGAATAGCCTGACGAGTTCTGGAGCGCAACCATACCACAAGCAGCGCCACCGCAATAAGGGCATATAACATGTAAGCCCAAACAGTAAGATAGAAAGGCGACGAGATATGAATAGCCAAACTAATTTCATCATCCGACTCAGAATTGTATGGCAAAGAATGAACTTTAAGCACATAGTCGCCCGGAGACAAACTGGTATAAGTTACCATATTGCCCGAGGTACGCGTCCACATCTTATCAAATCCGTCCAACTTATATTCAAAAGTACCATGCTGTCCGTTGCCGTAATTGAAAGTAGCAAACTCTACCGACAGATTGTTTTCCTTATAATTAAGCCGTATAGAAGATGTCATGCTAAGAATCCGCTTCAATATTCCGGTGTCATCACCCGGAACGACTTCTTTATTCAACACAAACAAACGGTCAAACTTCAGATTACTTTTTCTTGACACTCCATTTTCTGATAGAGAATAAGATGCCAAACCGTTTGTACCACTTACATAAAGTACATTTTTATCATCGAGCAGCAATGAGGAGCCTTGAGCAAATGTCTGGTCAAACAAATGATAAGTAATATCTGTCTTTTCATTCTTCACATCAAACAATGAAACTCCTTCGCGGTGCAGCACATATAAATGATTGTCATCAGAAGCATCGCAAACATAATAACAATAGTCGCTTGGCAAACTACCGTTAGAACTATTATATGCCTTAAAAGAATTATCGGCTTCTATATACTTAAAAAGACCGGAACCGATAGTGCAGAAATAAATATCACCTCTACTACTCTGGAATATCTTGACAATCTTGAATTTTCCGATAGCCGAAGGGTTAGAAGAACTACTTGAATAACGCTTGGCAGTTTTGTTTACAAAATCTACACACAGCAATCCGCCAGCACTGTATGCCAACCAAGCTCGTTGCTTATTATCAATAAAGAATGTTTCAAAAGAATACTCCCATTCCAACTGCAATTTCACATCGTCAACAATAGGAGAAAACTTCTCTGTCTGTAAGTTAAAGAAAGCCGGTCCACCTTGGGTTAGCACAGCCAAACCGTCTTTATAAGGTTGAATGTCATTTACTATTTCATGAGGCAACGAAGTAGCGTCACCTTCTACATGATGCAATGAATGGCCCTTACCGGTACCGCAATCGAATACATACATTCCACCCAAATGAGTACCTATATACAAATGATTATTGCCCGGATGATAATAGATAGATTTCAATGTATTGGCTCCTAAAGTTGTAGAATTGCCGTTTTGATGCTTATAAGTAGTAAACTCGCCATCATGCAAACGATTCAATCCGCCACCCTCAGTACAAACCCAAATGTCACCGCTTTTATCTTTTGACATACGCCCAGCGATAGGAAAGCTCAAACGGCCTGGAGTATTCAATTCCGCTTCGTAAAAATGGCTGTTCGCTCTATTAGAATTAAATATATTGACTCCTCCATAATATGTACCAACCCATATATTGCCGGCGTTATCTTTATATAAAGAAATAACCGAATGATGACTCAACGCATTCGAAGTGTTACCGTAGCTGGTGTAGTGTTTCCATTCAACTTCTCCTTCAGAATTAATGATACAGCAGTCGATTCCACGATAAGTACCTATCCATATCTGACCAAAATCATCTTCTATTATACTACGCACCTGATTGTCCGACGGCCCGTCGCCATCAAACTTGGCAGGATAATGAATAACTTGATGCGTAGCCGAAGTAATACGATAAACTCCGTCCCATCCTCCTACCCAAATGTCGCCTGATTTAGCTTTCAGAATACATTCTCCAATTTTAAGTTTAAACAGACGTTTTATTTTAGAAGGGTCTTTGCGAGAAATGGCAAGGAAATTATCACTGGTAACTACCCACAACGTATCACCGTCTACCGATAAAGCTTCCACTCTACCATAACTACGTGCGTCAATAGGCGCAAACAGTTGCAAACTATCAGCATTGGAACTGCACGTACAGATTCCATTTTGTACACCTACCCATACTATACTATCGGATGCACAGAATATACCCCTTACATCGTTTTTTCGCAAACAGGTAAAAGTCTCGGTCTCCACATTAAGGCGAACCAAATCGAAACCGGCATTTATATAAATATTACCTACATTATCAGTACATAACTCGTTTATTTCGTTATTTGTAAGTCCTTCAGAATTTTGAGAAGGATGGAACAGCCTTACATCGTTACCATTATAACGGTTAAGTCCTTCGGAAGAGCCCAACCAAATAGCCCCAGTCTTGTCTTGACAAATAGCTGTTATACGTACTTGCGATAGCCCGTCCGCTATACCCAAATGCTTGAAATAATAGCTCTGGGCATATCCCGACAAAACACTGCACACAATGGCAATACACAATAACAAGACCCTATTCCTCATAGTTTTTACTCTACATAATTTACAGTGCAAACCTACAAAAAATAATAAAAACAGCCAATCCATATAACGTACAATCGCCTACAAAAGCAAGGTGAGACTTGCATAGTTGGAAATAAAACCTTTCCTTTGCGCTCGATTTATTCACTAATTTAATTAATAACAATGAACGAAAACAATCAGAAAAGCAGCCGCTCGGTTCGTTTCCGACGCTTTACCAACTGCCCGTACGCTGTTTTCCGTAGCCTGAAAAATCAGGTAAACATCGGTGTGCTTACTATCCCGATGCTGGCAGTGGCCAACCTGAACGTTGCTTCGGCTCAGACCGACAATCAGGTGAAAGAAAAGATGTACGAAATGGAGGAAGTGGAAGTGACCGGTAGCCGCGCACCGCTGACAGTGAGTCAGGCGGCAAGACTGGTAACTGTGCTCGATCGTGAAGCTATCGCTAACGCGCCTGCGCAAAGTGTAAACGACCTTTTGAAGTATGCCATCGGCGTTGACGTACGCCAGCGTGGTAACTTAGGAGCACAAACAGACATCAGCATCCGAGGGGGATCATTCGATCAAATTACTATCTTGCTAAATGGAATCAACATTTGCGACCCTCAAACCGGCCATAATGCAGCCGAATTCCCAGTAGACATAACAGAAATAGAACGTATTGAAATCCTTGAAGGACCTGCCGGAAGAGTTTATGGCACGTCTTCTCTTATGGGAGCTATCAACATCGTGACCCGCACTGATAAGCAGAGTGGAGCGGCAGTACACGCTGAAGGTGGTTCGTACGGTTATTTCAATGGCGGAGGCCATGCAAGCATTATCAACGGCAGATTCAGCAATCAGGTATCGGGAAGCTATACTCGTAGCGACGGTTTCAGCAGAAACAAAGCCGGAGGACTTAACGCTGACTTTAAACAAAGCAAAGGATTTTATCAGGGAAATTATCGTGGCGACCAAGTAGACGTGAAATGGTATGCCGGAATCAGCAGCAAGGATTTCGGATCGAACACATTCTACGGAGTCAGCTCGGACGACCAATTTGAGCATACCCGTAAATTTCATACCGCAGTACAAGCTGAGACTAAAGGACAAAACTATCACTTCAAGCCATCGGTATATTGGAATAGAGGTGAAGACCGTTTTGAATATTTCCGCGGAAAAGGAGAGAACACGTACAACTACGGACGTACAGATGTGCTGGGCCTCAACTTGAACAACTACGTAGAGACTGTTTTAGGAAAGACTGCTTTCGGAGCAGAGTTCCGTAACGAAGGCATCATCAGTACTAAACTGGGTGAGCCTCTTGATAATCCGACTAAAATACATGGCGTAGACAGAGACTACGATAAAGGATTGAACCGTACAAACATGAGTTTCCACTTGGAACATACGGTGATATTGCCGCGTTTCACCCTCTCGGCAGGAGTCATCGCTACCAAGAACACTTGGGATGGCGAAGGATTCAAGTTCTATCCGGGAGTAGACGTGAGTTACCAGTTGGCACGCGACTGGAAGATTTATGCATCGTACAATACCTCGCTTCGTCTGCCATCGTTCACAGAACTGTATTACACCATGCAGGGCTATAAGGCCGACAAGCATCTGAAAGCGGAAAAGATGCAGGCTTTCGAAGGGGGAATTAAATACTTGACCCCTGGAGTGAAAGCTACAGTAAGCGTTTACCGAAATCATGGAACCAATATGATAGACTGGATTAGAGACACTTCGAAAGGAGAAGACGAACCTTGGCAGTCTGTTAATCACACCAAACTTAATACTACAGGAGTAGAAGCCTCTGTATTATTCGACTTCCGCCACTTCGTAGGCAAGAACGCTTTTGTAAAAGACTTCAATGTATCGTACTCTTACATTGACAAAGACAAAGAAAGCGAGCCAAATATCGTATCGCAATATGCCTTGGAGTATCTGAAGCATAAGGTAGTGGCACAGACCAACTTGCGTCTGTACAGCAAACTCAACCTGAATATCTCTTATCGTTGGCAAGACCGTATAGGCAACTATACTACCGACGGAAAGACAATGAGCTACAAGCCGTACACATTGCTCGACGCCCGCCTGTCGTGGGATGCCAAGCAATACAGACTGTTTGCAGAAGCCAACAATATCTTGAATAAAACGTATTACGACCACGGCAACGTTCCCCAGCCTGGAATCTGGGTTCGCGCCGGAGCTACTTATCGTTTTAATTTCTAAAAATAAGACCTTACGATAGGTCTTCACAATACAAAAAGAAACGCCACATAACTATCTATAAAAACAGATAATATGTGGCGTTTGGCTTATCTATCAATATTTAGAACTCTTTTATAGTACGGTTTTTCACCTTACGGAGCATAGTTTGAAGTTCGAACAGCTTCTCAGGATATTTTGTCGATACGTTTTCTTGCTCTGTAACCTTACTCATTTCATACAGTTGCGGTATGCTGCAATTGCCGGTTTCTATCTTCGGACCCCAAGTAATCATAGGTCCACCGTCGTTAGGTTCTATATATTTCCAATCCTTAGTACGGATAGACAACACATGATTTGCAGCCATCTCTACTACCCACGAACGGTCGTTTGTATCTTCGCCAAGCAAAGTGCTCAAGTGGCTGTGGCTATCGGGTGCACTACCTTTCGGCATACGTGCGTTTATCAGTTCGCCCAAAGAAGCCATCCAGTCTATTTGAGAAACCAATGCATCAGATTCTTTAGATTTCTTTATCTTAGCAGGCCAACTCACAATGGCGGGAACTGCCGTTCCACCTTCGAAAGCACTGTATTTATTTCCACGCCACGGACCCGCAGGCTTATGTCCGTTCAGTAATTCTTCAGCACGGTCTACATATCCGTCGTCTACTACCGGACCGTTATCGCTCGATAAGATAATCACTGTGTTATCCGCTAATCCCAAACGTTCCAAAGTCTTAGTAAGCTGACCTACAGTCCAGTCGAACTGCACGATAGCGTCGCCACGCAGCCCCATAGAACTCTTCCCGCGGAAACGTTCATGCGGAAAACGAGGCACATGCACATCGTTTGTAGCGAAATACATAAAGAACGGCTCATGCTGATGCTGCTCTATGAAACTGATGGCATGAGTTGTGATAGAATCGGCAATGTTTTCGTCTTTCCACAAAGCCTTTCCTCCTCCTTTCATATAACCTATACGTCCGATACCGTTCACGATAGACATATCGTGTCCGTGGCTCGACTTCAAGTTATAAAGCAACTCAGGATTATTCTTTCCGGTAGGCTCGCCTGGGAAGTTTTTCTTATAACTTACCTCGATAGGAGCCGACTCGTCATAG
>ERZ1034687.741-NODE-741-length-19581-cov-9.923077_pt1 | contig 19581 bp, 17 predicted proteins | sample MGYA00520704_ERZ1034687 | MGnify/ENA primary metagenome ERZ1034687 (study PRJEB33766, sample SAMN09781762) | gut metagenome | biome: gut microbiome | host: Homo sapiens | place: Madagascar | study: EMG produced TPA metagenomics assembly of the PRJNA485056 data set... | reverse complement strand
GTCGGAAAACGAAAAGTAGGAGAAAAACTACTTCGTTTTCCTCCTACTCGATTGATGAGCGTTCGGGGAAGCTTTATTGGATGGTGATATACACCGCCTCATCCTTGTCTCTTGCATGGATGAACTTCACGATGAGGCGTTGAAGCCAGATGCGAGAGTTCACGACCATGCCCACTTTTTTATTTTCACCCACGAGGATGCAACCTTGCGTGTCCTTGGCGGTATTGCCAGCGTGGATGCGAACACCTGAGAAACCAGGCACGCCGAGGAGCAGCGGAAGCCACTTCTTGAAGCGGATCGACTTCGTGATGACGAGAGGGTAGCGACCTTCGGGTATCGCCGTCTTCCCTGGCTCCTTGCGAGCCTTCAAGCCTGAGTTTCTGCCCAAGTGTCGGCTCACCATCTCCGGAGGCAGTTCCACCCCCAACAAGTTTCTCCACGTCGGCTCCAGCGTATCGCAGAAGTATTCTTCACCGATAAACAACTTTCCGATCGTATAATCGCTCTTCTTAGCGATTCGTTTCAATATCAATTCCATCTCTTCTGAATTTTAGTTTTTCAAAACTGTCATTACTGTAATTGTCATTACTGTCACTGCCACGGCGGATGTAGTGGCGATGCACCCAGGTGTTGAGCATGATGTTTGTGCCCTCCTTGCTGAGACCGTTCTCCCATCGCAGCTGTTCCACCTCGTGGAAGGTGAAGATGTCGGGCAACTGTTGCAGCATGTTCCTCGGACCACGTCTCGTGCTCTTCACGCCCTCCACCTCGCTCTTGACGATGGCATCCCCGAAGAATCGCAACTTACACCAAAGGTCGTATTGCTCACTCCAGCGGATGAAATCCTCGATTTCGGGTTCCCACTGGCAGCCGTTAGCCACGTAGAGCACGCACGCCTTCAGGTAGGCGATCACGTTGGCACGGAAGGAGAGGTTCTCATAGGTGCGGCTCTGCGTCATTCGGGCGAAGTCGGCGTTCTCGTCCTTCAGTTTGATGGCGAGTTGGTATGCCTCCGCACTGTCGATGTGGCCTGTGATTCGGCATAGGTTCTCGATGTAGGGGCGTAGCTGCTCTCGGAAGGCATCGTCGTAAGTGCCGTAGATAGGCATGTCGGCACCGATTTCACGTTCTGGGATGGTGCAGAAGTTGATTCGGGAGATCGGTCCTGCGGTGAGCACCTTGGCGAAGTACTGCTGACCCTTGTGGATGGTGGTGGAGGCGTTCCAGTTGAAGCGCACGCACACTCGCTCGGTGACGCTCTGCGTGCCCACACGAGTCTGACCATACTGGTTGCCTGGGTCGAAGGCGAGGCACATGATGCGAAACTGCTGCTTGCCCTCGCCTTTAAGGGCATCAAACTGGTCTATCTCGTTCAATGATGTGTAGAGGAAGTGCTCTTGTGCCTCTGCGGTACGCATCACGAAGGCAGGGTTGGTCATGTCGGCATCTATCTCTTGGATGATGAGGTTTTCAGGTCGCTTGCGCTTGTCCTTGTTGGCACCCTTTCGGGTCACCTCGTCCTTCCATGCCTTCTCACGTTTCAAGTTCTCGGCATCACGCTTGCGGATGTCCTCCATGATGAGGTTGATGGGCATCTGCACGCAGTTCTTGCCTACACCTGTGCCAGCGAGGAGTGCGCACATCAAGGTAGCCTCATGATCGACGTTGTCGATGTATCGGAATGTGGTCTTCCATAGATGAGTGGCGAGGGGAGGAAAGATGGCGCACGCCACGGCAGGCTTGTAGATGTCGGGAGTACGAGAGAGCAGGAGTTCCACGAGCTTCGGCAGTTTTTGCGGCATTGAAGGTGGAGGAGGGAAGTCGTCAGCCTCATTGCTGGAGGTTCCCTCATTCCCCATCAATGCCATTGAATTCTTCACTCTTCGTTCTTCACTCTTCACTAATTTTTCTGCCTCGGCATTGATGCGAATCACGTCTCGTGAGAAAGGTTTAGAGCTGTCGCCATATTTGGCGTAGAAGTCGTGGATGAGTTGTTGGCAGTCACGCTCCCCAGAGAACTCCGGCATACGGATGGCGACCACCCTTCGCATATCCTCTTCGCTCATCACTCGGCTTGCACCGGCAGAGAGGATGGCGAGGAGGGAGGAGTGTCGGGAACCTTCCTGGTTGATGTCTATCTTGTCGAGGTTCGCTTGTTGTCGGAAGAGGTCGAAGGCGACAAGGCTCTTATCAGTTCCAGGATTGCCCCCATCAGAATGAGGAGCAGCACCGCTATCACCAGCTGCGGAGTCGCTATCAGCAGGATGAGAAAGAGGACTAGGAGGAACTTGATTGCCTCCCACAGTGGATTGTTCTGTTTCATGTTGATTTGAATTTGATTGATTTTTCCTTCCATCAATGTCAAGCCCTCGCTTGGCGAAGGCTTCACGTCGGATGCGAAGCTCCTCATCGGACAGCACGGCGTACCACATCGGCGAGCGATAAATCTCCGATTCCTTGTCGGTGATGAAGATGATGCGCTCAGGCGAGAAGCAACTCTCGTCGCAAGGCACACCAAGTGCATCGCAGTAAGCACGTTGTGTCTCCTCGATGGTCATGCCGATCGGCATTCTGATGTCGATATGGAGCTTCTTGCGAGCAGAATACTCCAAGTGGAGGAGCATTCCCTTCCAAGGGTTAGGAATGGTCTCGCCATTCTTCGTGCCTAGAGTCTCGCTCTCATCAAGCAGCTTCGCCATTTCGAGGGCGGTATCTACCAACTCCTTGTCGTCGATGTCGATGGTCGTCTGGAAGAGGAAGCTTTCGGGGGCGATGTGGTCCTGTCGGCGCTTGTCGTCGACGAAATGATAATAATGTGTGCAGCGGAAAGGCAACTGCGCTTTGAGTTTGGCGGCGGTCATATCCTTGCCCACCACCTTGTGTTCGCCACGAATTTGGAGAATGGCCTCGTGGAGCCACGGATAACTGATGAGCTTGTCATATTCCGTGAGCGGCAAGGAACTGGTATGCCCCTTGTTGCCGCTGCGGAATGGATTCAGCGCCATCAGATGCTTGAGTGGGCAAGGATTGCCCTGCCCACTCGTTTGATGTTGTTGTACCATAATAAACTTTTAAGATTGATTTTTTTGTGATGAATGAAGACTAGCAAGGCGTTTGCACCTTGTTGAAGCACTTCACTTTGACCTTGAATTTGAGTCGCTCATACTCCGCCAAGTCCCACATTCTCTTGGCGAGGTCGTGGATGAACTTGCGTCCACGCTCCGTCCATACGAGGTAGGTGTGGGTATAGACCTGCCCCAACTTCATGCTTCGCTCCGCATCACCTATCGGAACCAGCAAGTCGAGTGTCTTCACACCGCTTTTCGTGCGACTCTTGGCAAGTCCCATGTGCGCATACTCGGCGTAGAGCATGTACTGACCGCTCTGGTAGTACTGGATGTGGCAGGCACAGAGCGAGCGGTTCAATTCCTGCGCCGTGATGCCCAGTTCCTTGGCGATTTGCGTGGTGGTGTAGCAAGAGATGCTGTCGAGCACGTTATCGACATAAAGTTCCTTCGGCAACATTCGATCTACATCCTTCTCCAAGGAAACAATGACTTTGTCTCGCTCGGCGATTGCCTCCTCCAAGACCTTTTGGAAGCGAGCCTTGATTTGCTCAGGAGTCTCCTCGGGGTTGATGCGGAAGTAGCCTCCGTTCTTTCTGATGGCAGGCAGCACTTCCGATGTCACCCAGTGCTTGAATCGCTGAGCACTTTCGAGCTTCGAACCGAAGACGAGGGAATAGACACCGCTCTCGTTGACGAAGAGCATCTGAACCTTTTGTGTCTTGGTACTCTGTCCATAACGATTTTTGACGATTCTAGCAATGGAGCGTTTCAGGACATCGCTAGAATTTACATGTCGTCTTATAGCTTTGTCTGTTCTCTTATATCCCAACGCCTTGCACACGTCCTGGCCACAGAAGAGCGGCTCGCCGTTCTTGTCTGTCACCGTGCGCATACGACCGAACTCAAGATTGTAGAATTCCTTGACGTTCATGTCGTCAGTTGCTGCATTCTTGGCAGCAGCACCATTCTTGGCAGCAGCACCCTGGGCACCGCCACCTACTTTACTAAATTTTGTCATAAGCTTAATGTGTTTTATTAGTGAAACAATAAAAATTCATAAGTGAATTGTCTCCAGCCTTGTCAGACATCGCATGGGCTAGGCACAAACAACGGCTTGCCCACGAACCTCAGAACTCGGCATTGGTTCTGAAATCCGTGGGCAAAGGTATAGCAAAAAAATGAAAGCGATTGTATTACATAACGTTACGTAATATCGTAACATTTTGGCGGAAGATGTTGCTAATCAACAGATTATGAGTTGAAAATTATTTTAAGTTTCTCAGCATCGTAACATAGTTCGGTATTCTTTACCTTGCCGATTCTTACCCATTCGTTCTTGGCTTGTTGCTTCTTGGAGGGAGCTACCCCAAAGAAACTAAGATACATATCCCAATCCACATTTTCAGTGGCAGGGTTGATGCCTAGATGTCCATAGGCAGAGGCGAAATACACCATTCTCCCGAAGTTCTGCGTGGTGCTGTCCCATACGAATCGGTCACCCTCCACGTGGCAGAACTTATAAGTCACCAGTTTCTTCCATCTCTCTTGTGCGTCATCTGTCTGAAAACTAGAGAAGGAGCCAGCGTGGTTTGCAGGAGTATCTTGCAGCTTCTCCTTGTCCTCCTCGTTCTTGCGATAATCATTATAGACACCATCGCCAAAGTTGATTTGCTGGCTGTTCATGGTGATGTTTGCATTCGCCAAGAGTTGTTTGATAAGTTCTTCGTTCATGTTCTTCTTTTTGATTGTTTTGATGCAGTTATCTAGGTTGTTCAATTGAAAGTCCCAGTGGTATCCACATTTTCGATTCATGATTTCCAGGCAAGTTCTCACGAAGAGGATGTTGGCGAGCGTTCCCTCGCTCAGCACGATTTCTATGAAAAACTGCACTCTTTCTTCCTCCATCATTTCCTTCATGATGCCGTCATTTGTCTTCATGCTCTCTTATATCAATAGGTGAGTAAATCATAGTATTAGAGGAAGACAAAATGAACGTTTCTCTTGAAGTACATTTCTCGGATGAGGTGGACATACATCAGATGCCAGTCGCCAGAGCCAGGCAGCAGGAAGTCTTCGCCATCGTGCAGGTCGGGGTCGGCAGCAGCATCCAGTCTCAGGAACTCTTGCTCCACGCATTCCCAAGCTTCCTCCTCATGGGTGATGCAGTCTTGCTTGTGGTAGGCTTTCACCATCATCAAGTAGCATTTTGTCACGGCTAGGTAGTGGCAGGTGTCGGTGTCGTATTTGGAGATGTCGAGCAGGGGGTCGGCGAGCACGCCCGTGTCGTTATAGACGAGGTTCGACTTGTGGAGGAAGTCGATGGCAAGGAGCCACATCTGTTCGAGGCAGAGGTGCTCGTCGCTATAGCCGTTTTTGCCATACGCCATCTTGTGCAGATGACTTTCCATTTCTTTGAAGAAAGGATTGAAGGAAAGAAACTCTCTCAGGTGCTTTCGGTCTTCCCGAGGGAGAGATTTCTTGTTGACCATTTGTTTTTAGTTATGATGTTGTTTCGGGTGTTGCGAGGGGTAGGCTATCAAGAGTTCTGTTCCTGTCTCACCACTTGTCGCAAGTCCTTGTGTTGCTTGATTTGTTCGAGCACGCAGGTCGCCTCGATGCCATAGATGGCCTTGAAAGCCTCGGTAAGCCGATGCACCTCGGCAAGTCGCTCCTCCTTGTCGATGATGTACTTGATGCCCTCTGCCTCCTTGCGTGCGAGGTCGAGGTAGAAGGCAATGACATAGGCAAACTTGCCTAGGGTGTCGCCCGACACAGAAGGTTGGCAACATCTCAGTGCCTTGATGGTCTTGAAGTCGATGCCGAACTCTTCATATATACGTTTGGCACTCGTGAATCCCTCATTGGCGATATGGTCCACGAGTGTGCCCACCTCCTCGATTTTTCTCATTCTGAGGAGTTGCCCAGCGTACGACTTGCTAAAGATTTGCCCTTTCTTCATGTGCCCGGAAATTAATACGAGTGTAAATTTCGCTATAATTTCCGATACCACCAAATGTCGTTGGGAATCCTTAATTCCTAATTTGAGCCGTTATTTAACGTTGATTTGTAATGATTAACAGAAAAGGAGTGGGGAAGTGGGCAATTTTCATTGCCTCACCTCGTCACGACCGCTGCAAGGGATATTTCTGATTAAAGTCGTCCAACTGTATCTTTCGGTCGCCCTCGGAGAAGTTTTTGCGATGCACGCCATCCACATTGGCATGGCATCTCACGCAGAGGCATTCCAGGTTCTCCTCTCGGTTGTCGGTCTTGATGCCGTTCTTGTGATGCACGTGCATAAACCATCTGTCCCAAGGATTCTCTATCTTCACTCCACATCGCTCGCAAGTCCAGTCGTGCTTCTCTCTTATCGCCCTGCTGAGCCGCTCCCAGTTTCGGGTATATCCGAAGATATCGACATCTAGCTGTCCGCTCACGCCAGCGTCCTTCGCCATGTTCTGCATCAGCATTCTCACGTAGGCGGTGGAGTCGGCGAAGACTTTCTTGCCCTCTTGCATCAAGACGTTGCGGCAGTTGCCACAAAGTTCGAGGTGCTCCACCATTACATCACGATAGCCATTGCCGGAATCCCTCACAGGCACCTTCTCCGTATTGGCAGAGCGATATTCAGCTTCAAAACTTCCCCTAGCCATGAAGTCCTGTATCGTCGAGCATTTCCTGATGTGCATCTTTGGCTTGCCAAATCCGCTCATGTTGTAGGTGCGCTTGTAGAGATACACCTGCTGATGCTCGCCCTGCTTGCCGTTGAGGAAGATGCCATCCTTCTCGAAGGTGTATGTGCCATCCTTCAGAGCCGTGAGCGTCACGTCCTCAGGCTTCACAGGACGATACCCACTGCCCGAAGCCGCATCGACGATGATGCCGATGTCCCTCAGACATGCTTTCAGCCCATCAAACTTGAATATAGGTTCGATTTTTTCCATATCGCTCTACTCCTTGTTTCTCTTCACAAAGTTCTCCAGTACCTCGTCGCCAGTGGTGATGATGCGAAATTCCACACGACGTGATTTCTCCTTGTCTATCACCTTGTCCTTCTCCGACACCAGCGCATACTCGCCCTCCTTGTTGAGTGCCTTGCCATAGGAAAGTCCGTTGGCTGTAAACCAGAACTCCAGTTTCCTTTGGTCTTCGGGTGGATAGACCTCGAAGAAGTGCTTGATGTAGCTGAGCACCGCCATGGCTCTCTGCTGTGAGAGGATGGCATTGGCGATGAACGGCTGCGGATGGAGCTGCGGATAAGGCACGTTGTCGGTATGTCCCTCGATACGAATCTCCTGGATGTGGGAGTTCAGACTGTCTGCCAAGAGGATGCCGAGGTATTGGGGGATGAACTCATCGAGGATTTTCTTGAACTGCGGTGTCAGTTCTGCACTGCCCTGGGCGAACATTACGGTAGGGTTGTTGAATCTCATCGAGAGGTCCTTGCCCACGCTCATGTCCCATCGCTTGGCATTGTCCTTAAACTCAGCCACGAGCTTGTCGTGCAGCTTGGTCTTGGTCTCCACGTAGTCGGTGAGCACCGTTTGGTTCTCCTTCACCTGTATCATGTAAGCCACGGCGATGAAGAGGAAGATGACCATCAATCCGGTCATCAGGTCGGAAACCGACATCCATACGTTTTGCTTTGCCATAGTCTATTCCTCCATGCTTTTAAAATCCGATAGGGTTTCTGCCAGTTCCGCTAGGCTTGTAGCCCGAAGCCTTCACCATCGACTGGATGCAGGCATCGAGTTGTGCCAGGGTGGCGTTGAGTCGCTGATAGAAGCGCTCGTCGAGGTTGGTCAACTGGTTTTCTATCTCTTGTGAGCCATTCTTCAGGATGCCCACGCTTTCCTCCATCTTGCTTCGGGTCTCCTTCCAGAAGTCGCTGCCGAAGTCCTTGAGCTGACTGATTTCTTCGAGCTTGGCGATGAGCAACTGCACACCTTCCACGAAGTCACGCTGCTTGCGCACCCATTCGTTCAACTTGCTGGTGGAGTCGTCGAACTTCACCATGTTGTCCTTGGTCAGGTTGGCAGCATCTTGCAGTTGCTGCGCCACGTTGAGGTAGGTCTTGTTTTCGAGCACCACGAGGTTGAGGGCTGAGATGAGTTGCTCCAGTTTGCCGCCCTCGCTGACGAGCAGTTGGGTGTCGGCAGAAACCTTTTTGAGGGTGGAGGAAGAGGTCTCGAAGTCGCTCTCTATGTCCTTGAACTGCTGGATGAGGGTAGCGACTTGGTTCTTGTTCTCCTGCTGCCATAGGTTGAGACGATCGACGCTCTGGGTGAGTTGGTCGAAGTTCTTCTGCACGAGACGTTCGATGAGAGTACCCATCTGCTTCTGGAACTCCTCTGTCAACTTCTCCATCACCTCGACCAAGGCATCGGTGTTGCTCTTCTTCAGCATCTCCGAGAAGTCTTCAAACTTCTGTGTGAGCACGTCTAGCTTGTCATTGATGCTCTCCACCATGCCTGCTAAGAGTTTGTTTTGCTCTTCTAGGGCAGTAGATTGCTTCTGCATGAGTTTGTTTTGCTCTTCCAAGGCGTTGACTTGACTTTGAGAATATCCAGCCATGACATGGAAGAAGGTGGTAGGGTCCTTCACACCACCGCTATTCTTGTCGTAAAGGCTAGCCACCTTGCGGTTGAGCAGCAGGGAGCCAATCATACCAGCGAGCGAGGTGAAGAAGGCAGTCTTCAGTCCGCTGAGTAGGAGAGGGATGCTGACGTTGAGGTTGTTGGTATCGAAGAAGAGGAGTCCGAGGGTGATGCCTCCGAAGGTGCCGAGCACGCCGAGGGTAGAGATCATGGAAGGCAAGCTCTCTATCCATCTTCTGTTGATGTCGAGTGTCTTCTTCTTGGCAGCTCGATTGACATAGACTCTCGCCGCCATGGCAGCGAGGACGATGAACACGACCATCACGATGGTGGCGATGTCGAGGATATGTTTGATTTCTGTTGGTGACATAAGCTTTGTTTTTTGAGATGAAGCGAGAAGTGGGCAATTTCCTTGCCTCACTTCCGCCTTGCTTACTTTATAGAATTTTACGGCAGGTGTATCTGCCCTTGTCATCTTTAAAATTATCTTGCCAAATAGCTAGCGTTCTCAATAATTTTATTCAGTGCTTTGAAAAGCCCATATTGGAACTGCTCACTATCCTTGTATTCTTTGTAGAACGATTTATCGCCCTTGCGCATACTCCTCACCTGTCTGCCAATGATTTCATACATCAGCTTATCTACAGCTTGCTGGTCTGGGTTGCCTTCGATAAGCTGGTAGTCAGCGTCATCCACAACTTGCTTAGCAAGTGTCAATAGCTTCGCTTTCTGCTCATCTGGTGTGGCATCCCATCCCTTGAAGTACTTCTCGTTAAACTGCTTGATGATTTCATCAAGTGAATCTTCTTCGCCCTTACCTCCTGCATGAACCATTACCGGTTTCAAAGGATCAAGCGTAGATTCATCCTCATCCAGTTCTATATGAGTGTTGAGAGAAGTCATACGTGCTCCATACGTATTGAGGTCTATGCTATTCAATAGACTGCTCAAATCATCATCTTCCTTGTCAACGACTATCAATTCAGGTATCAGCATACGCAAGAACCAAAACAGTCTTTCCCAGTCGGCTACATTGTAAACCATGATGGCAGCTATGCGAGAATATATCTTCACAAATTGCTTGCACTGCATCTTGAATGTAGGCTTTTCATCGTTAGCCCATTCTATTTCCTTATTGAAACGCTGAGCGCATCGGTCGATGATAGGAGCCCATTCTTCTTTCGAAGCTCCTTGGACGAACAAATCGGAGAAAGACTTCACGTCGTCCGTGTCAAACACTCCCATATTCGTCAAGTTAATCTTCAACTCATGCAAGATGTTTACATCCGTGCTGCTTTTCAATGATGTAGCCGTAAAGAAATCCTTGAAAGACTCCTTCATGTCTTCTGTGGTGTTATAGAAGTCGAGCACAAACAAGTCTTCGCTGCGTTTCCCCAACTCTGGTGCCGAGCGATTCAAGCGTGAGAGTGTTTGTACTGCAAGCACGCCCTTTAAAGGCTTGTCGATATACATGGTACAAAGCTTCGGTTGGTCGAAGCCAGTTATGTATTTGTTCGCCACTACCAAGATGCGATTATCATCTTTTTCAAATTCCGAAGCCGTGTTCTTGTCTGGGAATCCATTCAGCCCAGTCTCTGTAAACTCCTTGCCCCCTAACGTCTTGGTACCCGAAAAGGCAATGAGGGCATGATAAGGCAATTTTTTCTTTGCTATCAAGTCGGTGATGGCTTGATAATAGGTGATGGCACACTCAATATCTTTGGTTACAACCATTACCTTTGCCTTGCCTGCCAATTTGTGGCTACGATATATCTTGGCATCGAAGTGGTCGAGCATGATTTCTGCCTTCGCCTTGATGGTGATAGGGTTTCGTTCCACATACTGGCGTATTTTCTTCTGTGCCTTCTCATTGTCGTATATTGGATTCTCCTTGATGCTCTTCACTACCTCATAATACCCCTTATAAGTGGTATAGTTGGAGAGAACATCCAAGATAAATCCTTCCTCTATGGCTTGTTTCATGCTATAGAGGTGGAATGGATAAAACTTGCCAGGGTCTCCGATTTCGCCATTCACATCTTCCCATCCGAATCGCTCCAAGGTCTCTCGCTTAGGTGTGGCTGTGAAGGCAAAGTAAGAGCAGTTGGTACTCATCTTTCGGTTTGCCATCAACTGTTCTATCAGTTCATCTGTATCACCTCCCTTTTGGTCATCGTCTTTTTGGAAGGTTTCATTGGCTTTGTCGCTGGCGATACCCGATTGCGAACTGTGTGCCTCATCGATGATGATGGCAAAGTTTCGGTCGCTTACATCCTTGATGGTATCACAGATATAAGGGAACTTTTGTATTGTGGTAATGATGATGCGCTTGTTGCTCTCAATAGCGTCTTGCAACTCTCGTGAAGTGCTGGCATGGACTATGATGTCTTCTGATTGTCCGAATGCCTTGATGTTGTCGCTTATCTGCCTATCGAGAAGACGGCGATCTGTTACCACAATGGCTGAGTTGAAAAGCTTCTCATTCAATCCCTTGGCTCTCTTTGCATTCATGGTTTGAGGGCAAACATTGATGACTTGGTAGGCAAGCCATGTGAGCGAGTTCGACTTGCCAGAGCCTGCTGAGTGCTGTATCAAGTAACGTTCGCCCACACCTTTCTCTGATACATCAGCCAAGAGTCGTGTCACCACATCCAACTGGTGGAAGCGAGGAAAGATGAGCTTCTTGGCATTCTTCATGATATGCGCTACTTTCTTGCCAGTCTTTGCCTCCCCATAATCAAAACAAGCATAGTTCATGATGATGTCGGCAACGGTATCTTTTTGCAATACCCATTCCCAAAGATAGGAGGTCTTGTAGCCATAGGGGTTTACTGGGTTCCCTGCTCCCTTTCCATTAGGCAAACCTTGGTTGAAAGGCATAAAATATGTATCCTTTTCGCCAGCCAACTTGGTGGTGAAGTAAATTTCATTTTTATCGCCTGTGAAGTGAGCAAGGCAACGACCGAAACTCAAAAGCTTGTCCTTTGGGTTGCGGTCCTTTGCGTATTGCTTTTGTCCATCGTAGCGTGCGGTTTGCCCTGTAGTGGGATTCTTCCATTCAAACGTAAAGAGGGGCAAGCCATTCACATAGAGCACCATATCGATTTCATCGCCTGGGTGCAGTAGGGAGTAGGTCTGCTGTCTGGTTATGGAGAATTGATTCATGGCATACTTCTCTCGGCTTATCTCTGAGTCGGCAGGACTTGGCTTCGGATAAAACAAGGTGAGGGTGCTCATGTTCTCCACATCAATGCCTTTGCGCAAAACCTCTACGATGCCATAAGTCTCTATCTTCTTGCTAATCTGTTCCGGAATAGCTACTTCCAAAGATTTGCGTCCTTTATACGTATCAAGGATTTCTTGTTGAGTAGCATGGAGGAAAGACATCAGTCGGCGAGTGTCGATAGCCCAATTCTCGTTTCCCTTATGCTTCAAGTCCTTAGGCACACCCCAATAGTATTGGTTTGCGCCTGGAGTCTGTTCGTCCACATTGGCAGCAGTGATGTCTTGTGCCTTGCGCTCTTCTAAAGTCGAGCCTACCAAAGCCTTTTCTATCAGAGCTTCGAAGGCTTCTTCGTCATATTTCGATGTACTCATGATACTTTCACTTTACCTGTTACTACTTCATTGATTATGATTTGCTTACGCTCCTGAAGGAGGGTGATTTGACGGGAAATCTTATCTATTGAATTTTCAATAGCAGATGTTTTTCTGTCAAGATAATCTACAATTTCTCGTTGTTCGGATTTTGTTGGTATCAAAATACTTGATGTCTTTAAGATACGTTTGCCGATACTATAAACCTTCACGCCATTTACCAGAGATTGTATTTGACTTTTCCAAGCTTTAGATTTAAATAAGTAAGCATAATACTTTGGAAATATTAAATCTATTGGGCGAGCGATAACTGTATGATAGCCTGCAAATACATTTTCATTATAATCATTAAATGCAAAATTTCCAGAACCTTCTATATCTTCTGATGTGTCAGCAAAAATAAAGTCATCTTTTTTAAGAAGACATTGAGGATGTGAACCTAAATATTTAGGAGAAACATATCTCAACAAAGAGTCTGCTATTGTAGTGCCAAGATTAACTTTAGAATGAATTTGACCATAGCTTATTACAGCTATGCCATCCTCTACAAGATTGGCTTTTGTTATTGGAAGTCCTTTGCCAAATGTAAAATGCCTTACAAAAGGCTCTACTACCCAGTTTGAAGGAATAGATTTTGTCCATTCGACCCCACTATCCTTCATTTCGACATTTTCATCAAGCCCTTTTGTCACAGCCTTTTGGATGATAATCTGCTTACGTTCATTCAGCAGGTCTATCATCTTTTGCTGCATGGCTATCGCTTTGTCAATTTTTGAAGTCGCTGCGTCGAGGTAACGGACTATGGCTTCTTGCTCTGCATATTTAGGCATAGCTACCTTAATCATCTTCATCTCGTCATATCGTGTAGTCCATAAATCAGCAACAATGCCTCGTCCGTTTCTGTAATTTTCTTCAATAAATCCATAGGACTTTAGTAAATAATTACAGAATGGTCCAAAGATAGATTCCCTTGGTTGAAGAACTATATTGATAAGCGATACCGAACCATCTAAAGTGGATACTCCGCTAGAACCTTTTCGGTCAGAGCGGCTATTGATTACAAAGTCACCAATTTTCACAAGCTTTCGATTGTCTCCATCATTGGTTTTTGCAACATTTTCTAATTGTGGAAATATGCCTTGCTTGGTAACAGATAATGGAGCATAATCCTTGTCTGAAACTTTTTCTTTGCGTTCAAAAAAATAGCTTCCTAGTCTGCGTACTTTCCAATGACTTGGAATCTCCCCAAGCCATTGAATGCCACTATCTTTATATTCACTATATCTCTCCATACGCTTATTCCTCCTTACCTAAAAGTTGACGGATAAAGCCATCATTCTCCTTGTCGAGAGCGATGATATCAGCCTCGTTCTCCTCCAAGCTACGTAAAGGAACAGGCTCGTAGAAATACTTGGTGAAGGAAATCTCACAACCTATCTTGGTCGCAGGCAAATTGATCCAAGCGTCAGCCACGTATGGACGTTCCTCACGTAAGAAATATTCGTAAATATATTCCTTGACTGGTATCTTCTCCGTATCACGCAATTCACTGTCGCTTTCATATTCTATGTAAGTCTGCTTACCATCATTAGATGCAATAAAGCCATAATCACCAAGATGCTGCTCCATGATGCCATATACTCCCGTCAAGCTTTCGATGTCCTTGCTATTAACCTTGTGTATCTTCTTGATAACAGGTGCGGCTTCTGGGTCGGTGACACTCATGGCACGAGCGATGTTCTTAATGACGGCTGCGGTCACCTTCTTGCCCAATTGCTTCACAGCAGCAGTCACCTTGACAATAAATACATTGTAGTCCATGTAAGTATCAGTGCCGACCATCATCATCAACTGATGTGCAAGGTCCATTTGCATTTTTCGCTCTTGCCATTTTTTTGCAGAGATAAGACTTTGTAACTGCTTATCTGTCTTCTTGATTTCCTGATCTTGCAGATATTGCTTGATGCTAGGTATCTCATCTGTGATACCCTCCATCAATTGGTCGCCGTATGTCTGGTAGAGCCATTTGGAGAACTCCACGTCAGTCTTGTCGTAAAGCATCTCGTCAATGGCAAGTTGGGTGAACTTGCTGCGTAGGCGCAATGGTCGCTCGATGGTCACATTATAGAATCGGAAATCATCATTGTCAAATATCTTCGACTCCACCTTGTTCTCTTCCGAGGCCTCCTTGTCGGCAAACGCCATGTAGGCATCCAATATCTGCTGACGATAATTCACCGTTCCATTGGTGCCATCCGTAATGCTACAATTGCGAGAACCTTGATTCTTACGCAACTTCTCATAGCACTCAGAGGCATTGATGAGTTGTACCTTACCTTTGCGATTATCTTGTTTCTTGTTGGTAAAAATCCATACGTAGGTAGTGATACCTGTGTTGTAGAAAATATTGTTAGGCAACTGTATGATGGCATCCACCAAGTCGTTCTCTATCAAATATCTACGGATGTTGCTTTCTCCGCTGCCAGCTTCTCCTGTGAAAAGGGAAGAACCATTGTGGATGGAAGCGATGCGACTGCCCATGGGTTGGGCATTAAGTGGTTTCATCTTGTCGATTTCTTCCAAGACAAAGAGCAACTGTCCGTCACTGGTGCGAGGAGTGCAATCCAAGATTTCTTCTTTACCAGCAAAGTTGGATAATTTTAGCTCGTAACGAGAATCTTTTAAGATGTTCTTTTTTTCTACTTCTTCATAAATATCCTTTTTATCCTTTTTCCACGACTTGCCGTATGGAGGATTGGTCAACATATAACCGAATTTCTCTCTCTTCTCTCCAAAATGGTTTTCTGTAATCGTATTCCCCCAATAAATGCCTTCGGGGTTGATACCCTTGATGATAAGGTCGGACTTACAGATGGCGTATGTCTCTGGGTTGATCTCCGTGCCAGCCAACTGAATGGCAGAAGGACGAATGCCGATGCTTTGCAAATATTCAAATCCTTCTGTGAGCATTCCGCCTGTACCACATGCAGGGTCGTATAGGGTGATAATCTTTGGCAAGTTGTCACGCACTGGCTCGAAGATGAGGTGTGCCAAGAGGGAAATGGCATCACGTGGCGTGAAGTGCTCACCAGCTTCCTCGTTGTTCTCCTCATTAAATCTACGAAGCAGCTCCTCAAAGACTGTTCCCATACCAATGTTGTCAAGAGGAGGGAGCGGCAGACCATCGGGGGCAATCTGCTGTTGGTTGGTCAAGTTGATTCGGGAGTCAGTGATTTTATTGATGATGGCAAGCAAACAGTCGTTATCTGCAAGTTTCTTAGCTTTGTTGAAGTAATCAAAGTTTTTCAATACATCCTTTACATTCTCGCTATAGCCGTTAAGGTATTCTACGAAGTTGTCGCAGAGAAGGTTGTTGTCATTGGACGCCTGCGACTTGAGGCGATTGAGCGTCCACTTGGAAGTGTTATAGTAGGCAAGTTTTGTGATGTCGCACATCACACCCTCATCAGGATCCTCGTCTTTTTCGAGGCTTTTCAATTCTTCTTCCACCTCTTCCTTGGTAGGTTCCAAGAGTGCATCCAATCGGCGCAACACTACCATTGGGAGGATAACGTCACGATATTGACCACGCAAGAAGACATCACGCAATACATCATCTGCTATGTTCCTATGGAATATATAAGAAAAAAGTGTATTGATAGCATCATAGATGCTGTATGCTATTCCCCAATTTTCAATTGTGGGGGGGTAAATTTCTTGATACTCATATCGTTATTTCGTTTTTAGTTGATATTTCTTATCTTCTTTGATAGCAAAGGTACGGAAAATTGTCGGAATGAGCAAGGAAAATGGGGAATAAAATAAAAATAATAGCTAATTTTGTCATTTTTGCTCAAGAAAAGTTTGTATTATCAAATTTAATTCGTAAGTTTGCAGAAAAAATATAATATTAGAAAATGAATACAATATCTATTGATACAAATATTTACCGAGGTGCTGAAATTTATGCGCAAATGCATAATATCAGTATCACCGAATTAGCAGAAAAAGCCCTTCTTAAGTTTGTAGGTAAAAAGGAGAATTTTCGCTTGAAGAAAGAAGAAGAACTGTCTCCTGCAGTCAAGAGCCTTATCGGCATCGCCAAGCCTTCAGGTAAAGATGAAGACATCAATGGAAGAGATACTCGAATGGAGTTTCTCTCTGAAAAATATGGATTATGAAAAAAGTTTTTCTTGATACAAACATCATTATAGATGTATTGGAACATCGGAATCCATTCTTCATCCAAAGTGCCAACCTTTTGGAATTGGGTTATCGTAAAAAACTACATTTGTATGCTACCTCTTTGTCTTTTATTAATGGAATCTACATTAGTAGAAAGTCTTTAGGGAAAGAAAATGCTATCGAAAAAGTAAAGGTTCTCAGGCAAATTATTGATATTTCGCCCATGTCCGCCAAGGAGTTCGACCATGCTTTGGCTGCTCCATTCAAGGATATAGAGGACAGCTTGCAGTATTTCTCCGCCTTGGCGGCAAAATGCAGCATCTTGATAACGAGAAACAAAAAGGATTTTCCTAATGGCGAAAGTGTGATGGTTTTGACTCCACAGGAATTCTTTGATTGTTTTTCCGATGAACTTAAATGGTAATCTGATTGATACTCATATCGTTATTTCGTTTTTAGTTGATATTTCTTATCTTCTTTGCAAGCAAAGGTACACAAAAATGTCGGAATGAGCAAGGAAAATGGGGAATAATTTGAAAAATAAATGAAACAAGCAAGAGAAAGGGGAGATTAGTGCCCATTTTCACTTGCTTGTTTATATTGTTTTGCTTTAGTCCAAAACGATTAAGTCAAAATACATGATTCTCGTGGGTAGTGACGTTATGTCTTTCAATCTTCTATACTCTATTTCTTGTTGCTCAGTGCCAAAAAGCAATTTGAAACCATTACGCTGATAGAATTCGATGGTGCGTTCTGAATTGTACGCATCCACTAACAGAAACCTACAACCCGTTTTGTTGTTAGGCTCAACAAACCAGTACTTCAAGAAAGTCAAGATTTCGCTACCTAGGTGTTTGGATTGAAAGTTCTCGTCAACACCCAAGCGTCCTATTAAAACCGCAGGATAATTGCGACAGCTCTTTCGATGTGGTATGTCATGCTCCAACTTTTTCTTGCGGGAATTAGGCAAGTCGTCCACTCTAATGCTTGCATTGCTCACGGTAAATGCTGCCACCACATTGGATGGAACTGTGTTCAATCGGTACAAGTACGTTTTCCCAAGCAGTTGGTTGATATACGCAATACTATCATTGTGGAAGAAATCATCTAGGTCTGCATCTCCACAATGAAACAAATCCATCTCGTTATTGTCCTTTAAGGTACTAAGATAACAGTTTTCGCTTAAATAGTCCATTTTGTTACAATTTAGAGTTAGCCATTATCTTCTGTACCATTTTCACTCCTCTCTCATAACTTTCGCTATGAGGAGCATGAGCGTCTCGCATAAGCTTTCGCTGGTATGCCTCAGTGGCTTGGTTCTCAAAATTCTCAGCCACTTTACCTGTCAATACAGGTATTGTTGCAATCTCTAATGCCATAATTATATTTTTAAAGATAAATAATCGATTAGTGCGATATAATCTCATCACACGGCTGCAAAAGTACATTTTATTTTTCGGATATGCAAGAGAAATCGGGAATTATTTGAAAAATAAATGAAACGAGCAAGAGAAAAGAGGATTATTTCCTTTCTCTTGCTCGAAAAATAAGTTTAGTCCCTGTGCTGGATGTGATATCCGTTTCATCCAATGAGAATGAAAGCTAAAGAATTGCGAAATGCTATATTGTAAGCCCAATAAGACTATAGGGGATTAAGCCTTCTTAATAGTTTGTCATGCTCTTCCTGAGAACATTTACCACTCTCATAAGCTTTCTCTACAGCTTCCGCCATATCATGCTTTTCCTTGTGCATCACCCCACCTTCACACGCCCTCTCATAAGAATCATCTAGTTCAACTCCATTCTCTTTGGCTTCATTTAGCCAATCAACAGCTCTGTCATCATACATATTTCCTGTATTTGCTTTGTTATCTCCTGTAAAAGAAATATCAACACTATTTGACTGTTCTAAAGAAGAATCTTGCCAATTTGCCAATATGGCATCTATTTCCGAATCACCAGACATTCCAAAATCTTGGAAATTAAAGTCTGACATAGATACGTTATTTATATCTATATCAGAATTACCGATGCCATTGAAAAAGGCATCAATAGATTGGTCGTCGTTTGAAAAACTACTACCATCACCGCTTGAACACATATTGATAATCTTGAACGTGTATAAAGCGAATTTTGCAAAGCCAATTAATGCCTTTTTATCATCGTCTTCAGTATTTCCATTCTTTATCTGTCTCAACAATAAAGCAAAATCTTTGGACGCAGCAAATCTCAAGATGTCTTTATATACCTCTATGAATTCTTCTACATAACTTTTAAGATGATATTTATTTTGAGAAGATAGACAGCCAGTTGATATCAGTGTTTCATGATCAAAGTTCTTGAAGTAATGTGCCAAGAAATATTCTTCGCTAATACCGCTCGTTCTATGATCAGTAAGATATGTATTGCTTTCGCTATTGGAGCTTTCAATAGCAGCCCAAAGCTTAGGAAACTTTATCTTGTATAAACCTTTTGTTTCTTTTAAAAATACTTTTCTCAGAAAAGTAAGTTGTGGAACCTTTGCATATACATTCCATCTCTTTGAAAAGTCAGATTCTGCAATATATACGGCATACTCTATTTTCCTAAGATTTAGCTTGCATAAAATTACTCTCTTAGGGAGTCTTTGAACCTCTAAAGTGTCTTTTCCTCTTTTCACTTTCCTCAATACGAAATTTAAAGCCAAGACACTTTGAGGGGCTTGATTTTTAATATTCGATGGAAATGTGGCTGACGAAGACAAGACTAACGATTCACAGATATGAACACGTATAGTCGGCGTAAAATATTTTTTCATATCGACTTAATATAAAGTTTTAATTCTCAAATAACAAGTTATATTTAATGTTGGTTTATATTCTGCTCAAGAATTCTTTCTCACTAAGAATTTCGATGTTTTATTGCTACTAAGTTCATCATATTTAGATTGTTTTTAGTTCTTGTCTTGTCAAATATCATCGTGATAAAATTGACATACTTCTGCAAAAGTAGTGAAAAAATATCGTATTCGCAAGGAAAATGGGGAATAATTTGAAACAAAATGACAGTTATGACAATTACAGTTATGACAGTTTTGTTTTGAAAATACGTGTTTTTGGAGGTTATGATTTGTAAGCAAATATTTTATATTATAT
>ERZ1034687.738-NODE-738-length-19608-cov-26.282258_pt1 | contig 19608 bp, 13 predicted proteins | sample MGYA00520704_ERZ1034687 | MGnify/ENA primary metagenome ERZ1034687 (study PRJEB33766, sample SAMN09781762) | gut metagenome | biome: gut microbiome | host: Homo sapiens | place: Madagascar | study: EMG produced TPA metagenomics assembly of the PRJNA485056 data... | reverse complement strand
ATTGATAACCTTTTTGCTTAAGCAAAATATGACTGAAGAAATTCAATTGGAAAATAACTTATCCGAGCCATTTGATCCAGAAAAGCAACTTATAAATTTAATCAACGAAGTGCTTACAGAATATAATAAAAAAGTTGAAGAACTTAATAATTACAAAGCATTAAACAAATAAACTTTATTTCAGTTTTTATAGGTCCCTACGCTTATTTAAGGAAAAATAGTTTTTTCCCTAAATGGCTTGTTTATTAGGTTCTTTATTTATCCTATATCTTTATCAATATTATTAATTTAGTTTACTTTTTATTAAATGTTTTAGTGTTATTGGCTTCATCCATTTCTATGTATTCTCTCAAATACTTGAACGGATATGGTAAAACTGTGAAGCTATTGTATTTTACAAAAGCAACGCTCATAGTTTTTAGAAGTGATTCAAGAATGTTTTGGCCTTTAAGTAGGTCTACTTTATAGATCAATGAAGCTTTTGGAATGCCTGTGTTCATTCCTTTTCCAACCATTCCTGAAGAATAGTAATGCTGATTGTCTTTCTCATAAAAGCAAATATCAACTATTCCTTCAAGCAAAGCTTTTCGTGAATCGTTAGATCGGCTTATAACATCAAGCTTATAGATTTCAGGATTAGGCAAGCAATATTCTCCTGTTCTCGAAAGCATAATGACATTGCCAGACTCATCCATAATAATCGACTTTCCTTTTAGGTTTGAATCATCAATTAAGTTAGCAAGACTTCTAATGTTTGGACTGGAAAAAGTGGAGAATAAAGGCTTAGATTTTTCAAATTGAAAAGTTCCATCAGGATGAATGGTCATGAAATATTTAATTTCATCCTTTTCAATTCCAAAATACCAGTCATTTTTAAAGCCAAAGTTTTCCCATCTATCCAAAGTTATTCTCTTTTTATGGACGATATCATTCTTTATGGTAAGTTCTTTAAAGATAGTATTAATTACTGCATCAGTATTGTTGATTATCTTATTAACAGAATCTTCAATAGTTACGCATTGAATAACCTCATTTCTTTTAATCTGGTGATAAGGGTCTTTAATCTTTTTATCTGAATAATAGTCTTTATCATGAAGAAAGATAATATTTAAAGAGTTAGGAAAAATATCATTAGAAACAGCTATTTCAGTTCCAAGCTTTTGTGATAATGATTCTTTTAAGCTTAAAAACGATGACTCATATAAAGAATCAGTTTCTTTATTAATTAGAACTACCTTAGAATTTCTAACATCATTAAGTGACTTCTCAATAAAATCAGTATCTGATTTTTCAACTATAGTTTTGGTAAGAGGGAGATTAGTAAATTCAAATCTTAAATAATTTGTATAACGCTCGTTTACTATTTTAATTGTCTTATCAATAAAATAAGCTCTAGAATTCCTTATTTCATTAGGCTTTAAAACAAGAAATGGGATTTCACATTTAACTCCAGGTATTCCTTTCTTTATATAAATATTATCCGTTTCATCAGAAGAGAGCACTCTTCTAAGTTTTAAAGTGTTCTCTAATACATATTTAGGATAATTGCCTTTTAAAACTTCTTTGTTTTTTTTAAAGATAGAAAACTTAGTAAAAGTAGTGGCATTTGCTTGTAAATAAAGATCTTTGTCGATATCAATTCCTAAAGCAATGATATTTTTTAAGTTCTTCCTATTCCAAGCAGAATTAGTTAAGTAAAGCTTGCCAGTTAAATTATTAAATTGATTTTTTTCTGAATAGTAATTAGCAAGAGAATAAAGAAATAATCTAGCTAAAATATAACTTTGAATTTGAGATGAATAAACTTTAGTAAATGAGAGCTTTTCATCTCCCAATTGTTCTGAAAGAGCATGAGAGGTAATAGTATTCTTATTAAACATTACAAAAGCTGAACGCCCATAATCAAAGCTAATACTTAAGGCTTTCAAATTATTGATAGGCTTATCTAATAAATAAGCTCCCTTAGAGATATATTTATCAGAAGTACTTATCTTAAAGAAATCAAAATTATTATCAATGATCTCAAAATTAAAAGTCAGATTAAGGTGATTAGTTATGGCCATATTTCTTTGCCTCCGTTATTTTCTTAATTAGAAGAGTAATTTGTTCAGTATCTACATAAGTTTCAAAATTATTTGATTTTAAAAGATTAGGAATAACAAATATTTTTCCTTTTTCGTAACTTCTAAAGTTTCCTTCAGTCAAGATGTTGATAATAAAGGCCTTTTTACCATGAATTAATTGAAGTTTGTTTTCAATCTTTTTCGTATATTCTTCATCACTAGTTTGATCATTTTCATTCCAGTTCTTGAAGTCAATGTATATATCTTTATCATCTTCAAGACAAAAGTCAAACTTTTCGAATTTCTCTGGATCAGTAATAGAAGCAAGTTTAATTCCACAAGTTTCTAATATTGCTAACCCGGCGACTTCTCCTAAAGCTCCTTTATAAATATTTGTATAAGCAACTGGATTTAATATGCATTCATTTTTTTCAAAATTAACCGCAAATCCTTGCTTTTTAAAATAATTTAAAACTATTGTATTTCTCATTAAATCAGCAAGTTTAGAATTCGACTCTGATATTTCACAATTGCATTCTTTGCTTTCTGAATAACTCAATTTGTAGCAACGATTGTCATTTCCTTTATTTTTATAATAAGCCCTTTTTAAAGGCATATTAGGTCTACTTTCAAAATAAAGTTTATCAAATCCAGAGTCGGATGCTTCCTTCTTAGAACAGGTAGGATGCCTTAATACCCAATTCCTTAATTCACCCCATTTTTCCATATCTTTCTCTGTCCATGAGTCTTTTGATTCGCTTAAAATGGAGTTGATATCCCGTTCAAGTCTTTCGCTTCTTTCCGCACCTTTGTTTAAAAGAATAATTTCATCTTTTTGGACTGGCTCAGTTGTACCAATCTTTGAAATTAATTCTCTAAATTCCTTGTTCATTGGTTTGCCTTTAACACATTCAAAATTGACTTTTGAAATTTCATCATCTACATAGATGGTGACATTTTCCTTTGTGCTTTCTCTTCCTGTACGGCAGATTCTACCAACTGCTTGCTCAAGAGTTCTTACTATCTGATTGTTGACAGAATTAGTCAAATACTCATTCTCCTTATTATCATTAAAGGTACTTTTTGTTTCCCCGTTTCCATATATTTTGAATGCTTTCTTAATCATGGCATTAGACTTTATAAGTGAGATCTCTCCTGAATTACGCAAGCTTTCAGCCTGATAGATATATTTAACTAAATCACTAGGAGTTAATGGGTTATCTCTATTCCATCTCTTGGCCATCATATTAACTAGGATGTTCGTCGGCTTCTCAAGATATAAAGAATCTATATCTTTCTCTTTTTCCTGTTCACTTTCACCATCTAAAATAGAATACTGAAGGTTCTGCCCTGTCCCTGCAGTGGGGTAACTAGAGAATAGAATTACTTTAATGCCTTTTCTGATTTCCTCTTTATAAATACTTTTTTGATGTTCAAAAATATTTCCGTTTAAAGGAAGTATCTTTACTTCTTTTTCTATATGATTTTCCTTTCTAATTAAATCTATGAATTTCTTAAATTTGCCATCTGAATAAGGCAAATCATCTCCAGACCTTAAATTGTTGTTTGCAAGGACTAGTAAAGCTTTGCTTTTAGGATTCAAGATAAAATTCTTTATAGCCATCAGAGTCTTAACGTATCTCTTTGATCCCCAATGTCTGTTTTTATTTTCACTTTTGTTTTCATTTTTATCAAGCTCATCAAAAGCAGGCATAAGTATCTCCTGATTATCCTTATCATTAAAGACCTGTTTTGCTAAATTCTCATATTCATCATCACAAGACTTCATAATATTAATAGTAATGTTATAAGCCTGTTCAGCTTCCCTTTGTTTTATATTATTTAATATCCGATTTTTATCTTTGTCAGTAATTTCATAATATGACTTGCCAAGCTTACTTCTTAAGAAATCCAAATTAAAGTTTCCTGTGACTGTTTCGATAGACGCAGTGGCAGAAATTCCTACGACCATGGCTTTACTAGCTAAAGTAAAAAGGAATTTCTCAGGTGTTTCATTGAGATAGCACATATTTATAGTGGTAGTCGTATCGTGAGAAGGATCATCTTCAAAATCAAAGAACCTAAATCCGTTTAAATAGAAGTCAGTATCAACAATACTTTTACTTTGATTATAGAAAGGAAAATTGAAGTCATCTACTACCATTCTAATGATTTTAGAAGCAAGTTTATCATCTAATTCAAAGGGAGCAAGCATAGTTGAGGCGGCTTCATCCGCCTCCAAATCATCATCACTAGAATTCTTTTTGTGATCATTTTTAAACTTGAGATAATTTCGTGATAAAAAGACGAATCCTTTTAAAATATAGGCTAAACCACCATTTAAGTTATAAATCATCCTATAAAATTTGCCATCATCCTTGTTATCAACATCAGACTTCTCTTTCTTTATAAGATTGACTTGTTTCTTCTCATCTACTTGAATAGTAAGGCATTTGTTTTCCTTTGTGTTTGAAATAGTATGAATCTGATGATCCTCGAAAAGAAACACATGCTCATCTTCATTACTTTCATCCTCTAACTTGAAAGGATAATTTAAATGGAAATCTTCCCTTTTCTTTAACAATACTTTTTCCATCTTAGAAAAGATTGCTTTAGAGGATTTATCTTTATCAGTTGAATTGATTTCTGGAAACATAGCTGTAGGAAATCTTCGATCCGATGCCAAAGTTCCTGTAATAGTTGAAAATAATTTAATTAGGTCTATTTTCTTTTGCGTGGCAGAATCAATCTGATTTCTTAAGATAAATTCCTTTGCGGCATCAACCTCATCAATAAAAATTAAAGAACCTTTAATCATTGGGGAATTAATGAATCTATAACTTTGTGAAATTATAGGATCATTTCCTGAGATGAATTTATCAACACTCATAAACAAGACTTTTCTTTTGTCGGTTAAAATAGAGGGATAAAGTTTTAAAAGCCAGGGCCAGTCAGTTACTATTTTATTTAATTTTTGGGCCTTGTTCTTATAAAGGCGGGAAAGCTCTCTTTTTATGTCCTCTCTAAAAGCTGGCTCGTATTTAGTCCTAATTAAATCTTCTATTACCTGTTTTGAGCGAGATATTTGATAGCAATCACTGTTTGGCATATTTTCAAAGGCGGAATATGCATTTAAATAATTAATAAGATCCTTATATGAATCTTTCTTCTTGAAATCAGAAGGAATATGATCTTTAACTTTATCCAATTCGTCAATAACACTTTGGTAGTTTGCTTTTACCCAAAGAACATTATTGTCGAATATATTCTTTTCATCTTGGCTAAACTTTCCTCTTAATTTCTCATAAGCTTCATTTATGTTTTTATTTAAAGGTGTTAAATAAATTACTTTTTCAACATCTTGAAAAATATGTCCTCGCAAATATTTTTCAATTAAAAGTAGGGTATTATAAGTTTTACCCGTACCAGTTGGCATATCTATAAGAGTAAAACCATGAGCTTTATTTTTCTCGCCTACTTCTTCTTGGCATTTCTTCACGTAACTTTTTACTGCTTCTTGCATAAGTTATTTCTCCTTTAACACCCATTGCAATAATAACGGTGTTTTGTATGTGGTAGCCAATTGCTACTTAATTTATTCTATCAAAAAGAAAGTGCTATTCAAAATAGTAAAAAGTTATTAATTGTTTATACAAGTATGTTTTCTATATAAGAATACTATTTGCTTGATTCAAAATGAATAGTTCAATACAAAAACTGTGTTTTCCTAATTAATCATAAAGATCTTCATTATCATCACACGGATTATTTTCGATATATTGTTGCCACCAGTTAAAAACATTAGCAATAGCTTCAAAATAAAGCTGGAAAGATGCCTTATTCTCATCCTCGTTATTATTCTTAAGCTTCAAATATTCATTCTTGAGGTCATCAGAGAGTGTTAAGCCTTCTCTATAAGAATAGTCGAAATTATCATCTCCATCATCCCCAACATTTTCTTGAAGCCATTCTAATTTATCATCGGCCTCTGAATTCTTTCCACCACGCAATTCCCAGGTGTATTGGTTATTAGAAATCTTTCTAGAATACTTTTGAATAATTTCATTATTATTATAGAAATCTTGGAATATAGCAAAATCAACAGAATGAATGATTCTACTATTATCTCTATCTTTAACTTTAATCCTTATTACTGAAGTTCTATTTTCAGGATGATCATATCCTATTTTAGAAAAACATTTATCAATTGCATTATAGATTTCTTTTCTTAAATTAGCAGCATTCCAAATTTTCTCTTTTGAAGGACATTCAACATATAAATTGATATCGAAATCAAACCCCTTATTACCGCCTTTTATTCGTGTAATAAAAGCCTCACCATTTCTATTGGAGCTACCTACAAAAGAATAAGTCACATAAATCTCTTTTTCTTTTAAGATTTCAATAGCTCGACTTAAACAACTGCAAATTCTCTGCTTGACAGGAGCATATTCAGACTTCGGAACAAATTCATAAACATTAGGCATAATAATATTCCTCCTTTCCTAATGGTGTCCCAGGCCTCCCATCTAGCGTGTATCATCATCGCTAAATCGTAATAGCTTATCAAAGACCTTCTTTATAGTAAAGAAATTTTTGAAGTTGAGCTACATAACTAAAGTAAGTATCGAAAACACCAAATAAGTAGAACTAACCATCAATGAGATCCAGCTCTTACGATAGATAGAAAGGCTTACCAAGCCTAAAGCTGAGAAGAGGAAGACTAGATTAACCATAATCTACATTGGTATACATTCCCTCCTAACAAAGGTTATTACTAAATAAGTAAGGGTAATTAATATAGTAGAAATAAGCAAAGGATTTACTTTGATCTTCCTTTCATCTTCATTGATGTTATTGATATAGGCAATAGAAGTGATGAAGGGTAAGACCCTAGTTGAATAATCTATCTGGATATCTTTAAGGAACTTAAGATGTTGTTGGAGTTTATAAAAATCAGAAAGCATGAAATATAGAGCTTTGGGATAATACTGATTACCCAATTGATGTTATTACTTATAACATTAATGAAATTAAGATTATAAAAAAAGACATATTTAAAAATGTTGCTTTTATAAGAATTATATATGCCTTATAATTTTTAAAAGAGGGGTCTTCTATGGATTATAAATTTATAACTATTGATGGATATCAGATATTGGTCGATAACAAGCGTGGTTTTATGAATTTGACTGATATTGCAAAGATGTTGAATTGCGAAGTCGAAAAGATAAAAGACCCTTTGAACGTTAGTGCTGGTAGCAAGATTTATACAGACACTAATGTTATTTCTTGCTCGGATAAAACTTATTATTCTTTGGATGTTGTAGTTATATTTATTTTTGATTATGACTATAAGATAGCATTCAAATTATATGAATCCGCTTTGAATAATGGGTTAATATTTAATGAATATATCAAGCATAAAATTGATGAAGAGAAAAAAACATTCAATGAATTGAAATCTATCGTAAAAGAACAGGAAGATGTAATCGATTCTTTTTATAAATACTATGATGCTGGAAATGAAAATAACTCTAATGGTGACTATAGCTTTATCTCTACAGAAAGTTTGCAATTTTTAATAAGCTTAATTAAAGATATATACGATTTTGGTGATGGTTTCGGTGTCATAAGAGACTATTCATTATTATTAGATATCTTATATGGATTGAATTCAGCACTTGGAGATGATGAAGATGAAATAAAATTTGATGAATATGATAGTGTTTCATACATAGTGAAAACTATGTATAACATCATCAAGAAGAAGCCCTTTATCAAAGGCAATGAAATCATCGCTTATTTCATTGCTTATTATTATTTGATTAATTCTGAATTGATAGAAGAGGAAGGGACTAAGATTACTTCTAGTGAAGACCTTTGTCTAGCCACAGGTCTTATTATAAGTTCAAACGATGATAATGCAGTAGATTCTTTAAAGAAAGCAAAATCTTTATTAGCTAAGCATTATGATCTTCCAAATTATAATTATGAAAAAAAGCCAGATTCTATCTTCGATACATCTAAAGAAGGAATAATTGAATACATTATTTCTTCAATAGAAGATTTTAGTGGATATCAAGGATATTATGATTTTTATAAAGGAAAAAGTATTGTCTATAAGATTCATTATCATGGAAGGTATGCTAACTTCTCTTTAAATAGAGCAAAAACATTCTTATCTAATAACACTTTATATTTTAAAGGAGTTTTATATTGCTATTCTGAAGCTCCTACTGATTTGAGAGATAGAGATGAATTCTTAAAAGACATAGTTGAAGAAATAAGAATTAGAAGTTATAGCGATGTAATAACTCCTTTCTTAAATAGTTTAAAGAAAAAAGTAAAACCTTATTTTGATTTAAATTCTATCTCTATAAAATTTGACTTTGATATAAAGACTAAATTTGATGAAGATTATGAATGGTGATTAAAGTAGTTACTTAATTTAAGTTTACGTCGAAGGATTTTGCTCGGATATATTTATTTCTTTATTACTTCTAAGGTTTGAATGGTCGTATTGATCATTCTACCCTGTGCTGCAATTTGTATATAAGATTATCTATATGGTTATGGATGAAAAGAAGAAAGAAAACATAAATAATTCTGAAAATGATAAAGAAAAATAGAAGATAAAGAAATGAATAGAAGATTTGAAGAATAATTTAAATAAAGACTATTAATATTCAAGTTAAATATATTAGGATTAGTAAATATTTACTCTTTTTGTTTAAAAAAGAAAAACCAACTATTTTTACACAAGGCTTTACATAGTGAATAGCATTACTTATAATACTAAAGATTTAAACAGTTATTTATTTTATATTAGAAAAGGGATAAAATATAAAAGAAAGGATTTTTTTATCTATGCGTAAAGAATTGAAATCAAAGTCTAGACGTAAGTGGTTGTTAGGTGGTTCGTTAGCTTTTGCTTCTGTCGCATTATTGACAACTGGTTTTGCTACTTGGGTTATCGCTGTTTCTGCTAAAACTAAAAACACTGATACCAACGTTAATGTAGACACTGTACGTAACGAGTCAATTGTTTTAACTTATACACTCGACGAAAATGATAAATCTATTTACTTGGGTGAAAATGTTGCTGTTTCTGATGGAAATCTTCAATACGAAGTTAACAAAGAAAATAAAGGAGCTGATTTTCAAATAACCTTAAAAGATGTAAAAGTTACTTGGGGTAAAGATTTTTCTCAGGAAGTTAAAAGTCTTGATTTTAGTTTGCCCGAGACATATAAATCAGATGAGTTACCTAAAACTGATGTAAACTCTTTAAATCTTGTTAGTAAAGATAAAGACAAAATTGGAAGAAATGATTGGACTGAAGGTAACAAGACTTATGTAGATTTGGCTGAGAATCAAAATCGAGCATTCCCAGGCAATGATAGCGAAAATGTAAAACCGGATGGAAATGCGTATGTTTGGAATATTGGTGATGTCACTTTGAAATTCAAATGGGGATCTTTCTTTGATAATGCTGAAACATTAACTGCATTTTATAATGAAAAAATCAGTGCAGAAACAGACGTAAATAAGCAGAGCGAAATTGCTGTAAAAGCTGGTCAAGAAATCGATGAAATGCACCAAAGCCTTAATGAAAAAACAATTAGAGTTTTAGCAGAAGTTAAGACTGGGGCTAAAACCAGTACATCAGGAGATTAGGAACATAGAGTATAAACAAAATGAGAAAAAAAGTTAGAAATAATAAAACAATACTAGCATCCATTTTAGCTTTGGGTTGTCTAACTGCTGCTAGTGTTGGTTTCTCTTCTTGGGTAATTGCTGCTCAAGACACTAAAGCTGATTCTAATGTGAGTGTCACTGTTGCTGATGTTGAGGATCATAGATTTAAGGTTACTGCTTCTTCCGGTTCAATAATCCAATTAGGACCTAACAAACAAGGAACATACATAAGTTATTCTGGAGATAAATCCGAAGAAGCATTGGATTTTAATTTCAAATTAACGTTTAAAGATAATGATGGTAAGGAATTCGACTTCACATCTTTAGGTGATCAAAGTTTCGATATAAAATTTAGCTTTACTAATATTAATACATTGAATATAAACGACAGCGCTGATGGAAAAACATACATCGATTTTCCTTCTAAAACAATTGGAACAATTAGCAATTCTGGATTTAGTAAAAGTTCTGATGTAACAACAGCTACTCAAAGTAATAATGTAATAACTTATAATGGAAAATTAGCTTGGGGAAGTTATTTTGGTAATAAAAATCCATCTGAATTGGACGATCCTAATAAAGTTGATCAATATGTAACAGCATTAAATCATCTTAAAACTATTTTACATAATAAAGAGCTTGAAATCGCTGTTAATATAGAAAAAGCAGCTTAAAACAATCTTAATCGAATAAGAATGTAATAAAAAACGAAGAATATTAATTCTTCGCTTTTTTACTTATAGAATTAAGATTGAAACGTAAAAAAAAGAGGCATTCCTAACCTCTTTTTTTAACACACGACTTTACCCACTCCGGAGTATGTTGGGAATTTCCGAAGTAACATACGACTTTCCTCAATTCCCTTTGAAAACAAAGGGCAACGAATTGCATACGAATTTCGTTGCCTAATTCCTTTTGCTTCTCCTTTTTGCTCTATCGAATTACCTTCGACGCCTATAAGTTTAAACCAAAGCAAGAAAAATTAATCAAATAAAATAAAAAAAATTTTATCGATATAGCATTAATTTTGTGAAAGGGTTTACAAATTTAAAATAGTTAAATTTTAAAAAATTAAAAATGCCTAGATGCTATCCAGACATTTAATTTTATTTTTGTTTGACTACTTAGTTCCGTAGATTCTATCACCTGCATCTCCTAAACCTGGGACGATGTAGGCGGTATCGTTGAGCTTCTCATCGAGATGTCCGACATAGAATGTCACATCAGGATGTTCTTTAGTTACTCTTCTCAACCCTTCAGGTGCTGCGATGATGCAAAGGAACTTTATTTTCTTTCCACCACGTTTCTTGATGTCTTCGATGGCATCACATGCACTTCCACCTGTTGCAAGCATAGGATCTAGACAAACAATTGTTCTTTGCTCGATTGGTGAAGGAATCTTGCAATAGTATTCATGAGGAATCTTTGTCTCTTCATCACGATACATTCCGATGAATCCGACTTTGGCTGTAGGACATAAGCTCAACAATCCTTCGACCATTCCTAGACCTGCTCTAAGGATAGGTACAAGGCAGAGCTTCTTTCCAGCTATATAAGGAGTCAAAGTTGTGGTTATTGGAGTCTTCGTCTCCTCGTATTCCAAAGGTAAATCTCTCAAGGCTTCGTATCCTTCCAAACGAGCTATCTCTTCGACCAACTTTCTAAATTCATTGGTTCCGGTAGTTTCGTTTCTAAGGATTGAAATCTTGTGTTGAATCAAAGGGTGATCCATGAATACAACATTTTTACCTTTGAATTCGGCTTTTCTCTTCTCTTCGGCTTCGATGATTTCTTTATCAGTCATCTCATTTCCTCCGTTTCCAATACTTTAGTATAATCGATAAGAGTAAACTATGCACATAGTTCTTTTTTAAATTAGTATAAAAGAAGACGAAAATGTTTTAAAATTAATGTTTGGTTATCTGTAAGGAGATATTTATGGGTGCACAAGGCTTTGGTTTAGAGATATTACATAAAGATGCACATTGTCAAGCAAGAACAGGAATACTGCATACCAATCATGGTGATGTAAAGCTTCCTATGTTCATGCCGGTTGGAACCTTGATGACAGTCAAGTATTTAAGCCCTGAAGAAGTCAAGGCTTGTGGGTCTGGTGTCATTTTAGCTAATACCTACCACGTATCGTTGAGACCTGGAGCAGATCTCGTTGAAAAAATGGGTGGAGTTCAGAAGTTCATGCATTATGATGGACCTATGCTCACTGATTCTGGTGGATTTCAAGTTTGGAGTTTGGCTAAAAATAAAGGAATTACAGAGGAAGGAATTACATTTAAGTCTCATTTAGATGGAAGTACTTTGCATTTCACGCCTGAATCAGTTATGGATTTAGAACAAAAGATAGGAGCTGATATTGCGATGTGCTTTGATGAATGTGCGCCTTATCCCGTAACTCATGAATATATGGAGCAATCCATGGAAAGAACTTTGAGATGGGCAAAAAGATGTCTTAAAGCTCACACAAGACAAGATCAGGCTCTATTTGGAATTGTTCAAGGTGGTGCTTTTGAAGATTTGAGAAATAGATGTGCACAAGAATTGGCGAATCTTCCTTTCGATGGATATTCCATCGGTGGAACTTCTATAGGAGAGCCTAGAGAAGTTGAATATCAGATGGTCTCATATGCGGTGAAGTATCTGCCTTGGGAGAAGCCTCGTTATTTGATGGGCGTGGGATCCATCGATATGATTCTCGATGGAATCATGAAAGGTGTCGATATGTTCGACTGTGTCTTACCTACAAGATTAGGAAGACATGGTGCACTTATGACCAGTCATGGAAGATTGAATATAAAGAGTGCTAGATATATCGAAGATACAAGACCTATCGAAGAAGGTTGTGACTGCTATGCCTGTAAGAACAATTTCTCTAGAGCTTATATCCATCATTTGATTAAATGTGATGAAGGCTTTGGCTTGAGGCTTTGCTCTATACATAACATTCGTTTTCTTATTAGAATCGTTGAAGGCGCAAGAAAAGCAATTGAAGAAGATAGATTCTTGGATTATAAGAATCAGGTTATGAAAGATTTTGGAAATGAAAGAGGATTTTAAAATGGAAGAGAAAGATATAGGAACTGTCTCACACGAGAATTTAGTTAAAGATGATGAGGCTGTAGAGAAGGCTATTAAAGAATTTGGATACAACATCTATGATCTCAGAGAATACGATTACGATTTACCTGAGGAATTGATAGCTCAGACTCCAGCCAAGAAAAGAGATGAATCTAAGTTATTGGTCTTGGATAAAAATACTGGTGAGTGGGTCGATGAGCCTTACTTTAAGAATTTATTGAAATATTTAAAGCCTGGCGATGTAATTGTCAGAAACAACACCAAAGTCATTCCTGCAAGATTGTTTGGAATCAAAGAAGAGACCAAGGCTAAGGTTGAAGTATTGCTTTTAAGACAATTAAAAGAAGAAGGAGCTGATGTTTGGGAATGCTTGGTAGGTAATGCCAAAGCTGTAAAACTTGGAACTGTTATCGATTTTGGTGAAGGAAAACTCAAAGCTATATGCACTGAGGTGTTGGATGAAGGATTGAGACATTTTAGATTTGAATATAAAGGAATCTTCATGGAAGTGTTAGATGAGCTTGGAAAGATGCCTCTTCCTCCTTATATCAAGTCTCAAGTAGCTCCTAACGATAGATATCAAACAGTCTATGCTAAAGTTGAAGGAAGCGCAGCAGCACCTACTGCTGGATTCCATTTCACTGAAGAATTGTTCGATAAGATCAAAAACATGGGAATAGAAGTTTTAGATGTTACTTTGCATGTCGGATTAGGAACTTTCAGACCTGTCAAAACTGATGACATTCGTCAGCATCATATGCATTCTGAATGGTTCACTATGTCTCAGGAAGTCGCTGATAAATTGAATAAGGCTAAAGAAGAAGGTAGAAGAATAATTGCAGTTGGAACTACTTCTATAAGAACATTAGAGACAGTAGCTCATCTAAATAATGGTAAGTTTAAAGGCATGAGCGGCGATACAGCATTATTTATCTACCCTGGATTCAAATGGATGGCTGTAGATGCATTTGTTACTAATTTCCACCTTCCTAAATCTACTCTAGTCATGCTGGTGTCTTCTTTTGCTGGAAGAGAGCATGTATTGAATGCCTATAAACATGCAGTCGAAGAGAAGTATAGGTTCTTCTCGTTCGGTGATGCGATGTTCATACACGAATAAAGAAATGCAAAAGAAAAGAGGCCGTCGAGCCTCTTTTTTTATTGATTGTCTTCTTCTTTTTTTCTTTTGACGTATTCCATCACGTCTCTAGCTAAGACCTTATATGCTAAGGTTCCTTTGGAGTTTGGTCTTAGATGGTTGATAGGAATTCCTTTCAACTGGCATTCGGACAACGATATTGTTCTAGGAATGGGTGTTCCGAACACCTTTCCTTTGAATAGATCGTTTGCTTCGGTGAGAATCTCGGTAGATAATCTCGAGCGTGAATCATACATAGTCAATAGGATTCCAAGGATATCAAGTTTAGGATTGATTCCATGTTGAATATTTGCTATAGCTGAGATGACTCTGGAGACTGCTTCCAATGCGAAGTACTCGCATTGGACAGGAATCAGCACAGAAGTTGAACTAGCTAAAGCATTGATAGTCAGATATGAAACTGATGGGGGACAGTCTATTAAGACATATTCATATCCTTCAGAAAGAATCTTGACTGTATCTTTTAAATCTCCGTAATCTGGAGTTATTTTTTTGGCCAGCATATCTAATTCGAGAGAAGCTAACTTGTAATTTGAAGTTATTAAATCAAAATTCTTATATGATGTTCTTCTTATCAATTTCTTTGGATCCTGTGGATGAAAAAACAAATCGTAGGATGTTCTTTTCAATAATTCGGGGTCGAATCCAGTAGCTCTACCACAATGTCCTTGTGGATCTAAGTCTATCAATAAAACTTTCTTGCCATAATCCGCTAGGCAAGAGGCTAAATTTACAGCGGTTGTAGTCTTAGCTACACCGCCTTTTTGAGATGCTACTGCGATGATCTCAGGTGTGATTTTTACTTTTGCATTACTCATAACGACGTTGATTATATACACATTGGTCGATAAAATTAAGAAAAAATTAACATTTAAGAAACCGAGAGGCTACTAGAGGTTTAATTTATGGTTTTAAATATTCAATCTTGTATATATCAAAGGTCGGTTTTAGAATAGACAAGCACAAAATTACCAGGAGGTATTTTTTTGATATGAAAAAAAGTTATCTATTCCTCACCTTGGCCACACTTTTAGAATTGACTTCATGCACTGGCCACTTTTCAAAGCAACTAGATAACATGATTACGATTGATGGACAAACCATCTCTCTTAATGATGTATATGCAGCCTATGGTGGAACATCAAAGTCCGCTTCTGCTTTGTATGATGTTTTAAACAACATTTATATTCAAATGGCTGAGCCTCGTACCGCTTCTATGGAAGCAGCAGTAAATGCTAAGTACAAGACTGATTATGAAGAAAAAGCTGAATCCAACGCAACTTCTAACAAGACATCTGTCAAGGAAGAGAAGGAAAAGCTTTTGGAGTCTGCTGGTGTAGACACTGAAGAGCAATATAGAAATAAGCTTTATCTCGACCAACAAAAAAGCAATCTCGATGATAGATTTAAGGATGAAGAGTTTATCTCTGCTGATGCCAGTGATAAAAATGGAGATTATGCCGCTTATTTCAACTCCAACTCTTCTTTGACCGCTTCTTCACCTCTCGACCAATATATCGGTGAGAACTATCCATACCATATGCGTCACATCCTGGTAAAAGTTGATGGTTCGGATAAGTTCCGTAGTGAAGTAACAGAAGACCAGGCTAAGAAGCTTTCTGAAATCGTTCAACAATTGGGTGTTTCTGGAAGTAATGATGATGGTTATTCAAACAACCTCAGCTATGGACAAATCGCTCTTGAAAAGTCTGATGACTCTGGATCTGCTTCAAACTATGGTGACACAGGATTGATGAACAAGATTGGTGGAACCACTTTGGTTAATGAATTCCGTTTTGGAACCTATGCTTGGGATATGCTTTTTGATACCAGCTCTACTGTCAACAAGAATGCTCAAGATGGACTTCTTCCTTCAAGCAACACTACTGATGGTTCTATGGCAAGATCATTGCTCACCAATGGAACTGATTCTATCGACTATGATGTCTATGGTTCTTCTTACCTCGAAACCTTGGTCATGGGCAAGATGAGCGATGCCACTTCTGCTTTCGACAATAGAGTCGAAGTAGTTAATGGAAACTCAAAGAACTATCCGAGAAATATTTTGTTCTCTAACAACTACAACTATCATGGACTTGGACTCATCTATGTCGAGAATCCTACAAGCTTAGGCTCTTCTGTTGATGAACAAGCTCAATCCCTTGTCAACAAGTACAACATCAGCTTGGATGATGCTAAGGATGTTGTCGAACAATTGACATTGGCTTATAACAATAGCAACAACAAATCTTTGAGCGATGCAAGCCTCGCTAAGGTCAACGGAAAGATTAAGGTCTTGAAGGAAACTGTCAAGAACGGCGTTCCTTCAGTTTCTCCCGTTACTTTGACTGAGACTGATTGCAAGATTGTCTTCGACGATAAGACCAAGACCGGTGTCGGAACTTCAACTCCTATTCTCGTAACACGTGTTTCATCATCTTACGAAGGTGTTCACTTCATGTCAGTCATTAAGAATCCTTTCACTTCAACTGATATGAGAGATTACTTGACCTTGGATGTGAATACAGCTACTGAGAGAGATGATAGTGGTAAGTTCAAGACCCATAACTACATCAACTACATCGATTATGGTACAAATGCTACCAGCTCTTACAATTCTCGTAAGGATACAATCATCGATGACAACATCTCATCTAGAGATTCTAATACCACTTATGCTAAAAACGAGTACATCAAGAACAAGGCTTTAGCTAATGGTCATACAGTTAAGCTCGGCGATGCCAACGGTGCACTTGTTAAGAAGTATGTAGAAGAAGCTATCGCTTCTAACAATATCTCTTCACAAGAGACTTATGACAGTGCTTGGCTTAGCTATGTCAAAGGATTACGTTATCAGATTGAAAACTACGATAATGAGTTCTTCGGAACACTTGGATATTCATCCATCTATTCCTTCAACAAGGCTATCATCGGTAAGTATATCGTCGCTAAGAGTGATGCATTTGATACAACACATCAACTCAAGAACGGCGTCTACGAAGTTAGACTTGAGAACTATGATGCATCAAATGAATCTACATACTATTACACAACCAACGATGTAACACTCGCCACTGGTTATGCTTCAGGTAAAATCACATTGAACCCTGAATACATCACTTCATCTGGAACATCTGGTGGAAGTTCATCTTCATCTAGTGATGATTCAAGTTCTGACTAATCGGAGGGGGAATTGATACCATGAAAAACAATATTAGAAAAGTACTTAGTGTCGTATTAGGATGCTTCTCCTTGGTCGGTTGTTCATCTATCGAAAAGCCTAATATTCCTCAGGATTATGCTGATCAATTAGCTTCGATTGAAGGTGGAACTGTAGAAAACGTTAATTTCAATACAAAAGATCAATACTACACTAATTTCACTGATGCAAACGATACAGCTTTGAATAACCTCTTACTCACTGTTGCTCAAAAAGCTTCTAATGGTGAAATCAAAGATAGAAAAGACGAGTCTAAAGTATTGAAGTTGAATTCATCTGTCGCTAATGATTCTACTGATGGATCTATCAAGACTTACTTTGCTACTACCACAGACCAAAAGAGCACCATGACTTTCAAAGGCATTGGTGAAGAGCTCAAGACTCGTGGTGAGAAGACTTTGAAGGAAAAAGTCACTGGTGGAAGCTATAACAAAGATAATCGTTTTGATGAGAACAAACTCATCAGAGAGATTGAAAAGGATCAATTGACTGATCTCAAAGCAAAGAATGGTGGAGATATTGCTCAAACCACTTTGAATTACAACGAGATGAAAGTAGTTAATGCTAACATGTCATTTGATGAAGTCTTCTCTGCTCCTGATGGTAAAGACAAGAAGGGTAGTGCTGATTACACCGAATACATCCAAGATTCTTTATATCCTGATATAATCAGAAACAAACTTACTGCTCAATATATCTATAACGAAAAGTTTGGTAACATCGCTTTGGCTAACATGCAAAAGCTCAATGTTTTGACTATTACTGATAGAACAGATATTACTGGTGCTGCAAGAAAGTTCATCAACGCTTATTACAACCATTATGTTGAGAGTGGTGCTGTCGATCCTAGCTACGAAGGCAAACCTCTTGAAGAGATGGAAAGACTTTGGAATGGAATTGGTGCATTTGATGATGAAGACAAGAAGAATGCAATCTATACAACTGATGGTAAAGCCTTATTAGAAGATGGCTCAAATAAAGATAAAAAACTTTATTTCTATGGTTGGAATGATCAATATGAGAATTATTTGTCTAATGCTCAAAAGCAATGGTTAGCTGACAATAAGATCGATACATTGTTCGATCAAATCGTTGACAACTATTACAAGGCAAAAATCAAGAAGGATCAAACCCAATATGGTGATTTCTCTTCATCTAAGACTCAAGATATCGAAATCGGATTGATTTCTAAGGTTGATTCCTTACTCAAGAACGATATCCGCAAGGAAGGAATTTATTCCAAGTCTTCATTGAGCAGTGTCGATTCTTCAGTTACTGATCGTGTCTTCACTCAATATTCTAACGAAGATGAATTGATGAAGGATTTCACTGGAAAGAGCACACTTGCCGAATCGAAGTTGAAGTTCTACTTCCCTACCGTTTCCGAGAGCAGTGTTTCTGCACCTGTCTTCTACAATAGTGGTACTTATACATTTGTCCAAATGGAGTACAACTATAACAATGCTAATTTGGGATCTTCTAAGACTGCCAATGAAGGTAAAGGCAGTGAAGCTGTAGCTAATGCTATGGATGCAGCTTATGAAATGATAAGCGATGGCAACTACAAGACTGATGGAATTGTTTACTGGTTGAAGAACTTGGCCGGTAAAGATAACAGCTTTGTTGTCAACAACCAATCCTTCTACGATTACCTTAAAACCAGCTATCCTGATTTATTTGACGACGATAAGTAATCTATATAATAGATAATAGGAGTTATGGGGTATGGCAGATAACGGATGTCTATTTTGCAAGATTGCCTCCGGTCAGATTCCGTGCAACAAAATCTATGAAGACCAAGATGTCATTGCTTTCTTGGATATAAATCCAGCGAGCAAAGGTCATACTTTGGTTGTTACCAAAGAACATTTCCAAGATTTCACTAAAACACCTAGAGATGTGATTGGACATGTTTATTCAGTCGCTCAACTCATTTCGCAAGCTTGTATTAAGGAATTGAAGGCTACAGGTGTTAATGTTATCACCAACGCCGGCAAGTCTGCCGGTCAGTCAGTACTTCATTTCCACGTCCACGTCATTCCTAGATACGATGGCGATGGAATTGGAATTCCGTTTGAACCTTCAGTACCTTTGATTGGATCTGAACAGCTACCTTTATTAGCTAATTCAATCAAGAAGGGCATTGAATAGTATTAAAATAGCGAGGAAAACCTCGCTATTTTTATTTTTGTAAATTCAATTTGCTGAAACGCCCACTAGGGTTGACTTTGAATTTTCTAGTTTTAAGCCATACTTCCGGAAAAACGAATGCTATTTTCACATAATTTTGGAAAGAAAAATCATTTTTATGATTTAAATCATCTTATAGAATTCATAGTCAGAATAATTTGATAATAATTTAATTTTTAAAT
>ERZ1034687.737-NODE-737-length-19609-cov-14.861256_pt1 | contig 19609 bp, 12 predicted proteins | sample MGYA00520704_ERZ1034687 | MGnify/ENA primary metagenome ERZ1034687 (study PRJEB33766, sample SAMN09781762) | gut metagenome | biome: gut microbiome | host: Homo sapiens | place: Madagascar | study: EMG produced TPA metagenomics assembly of the PRJNA485056 data... | reverse complement strand
GGTAGGTATGATATAATGCGATTAACTAGTCCAGGATTTGGGGTACAGTTCACTTTAGGGGTAACGGTGTATTCTTGTAAATTCGTTACATAATACAAAGCGTATTTTCCATTCAAAGAAGAAGTGTCATACTTTACATTCCAAGTGGATGGAGTTTCACATTTTTCAGAATAAGTATAGAAATCGGTATCTTCCACTCTTTCCTTTTCCTTTTCAAAAGAATCAACATCGGTTTCTTTGTGCATGAAAGAAAGCGTTTCTTCTTTTGTAAAAAGACAATCGTCCTTAAAAAGAATGACAGGAGTTGTTTTAAAACTCCAAGATGGGGCGATGGAAGACGGCACTAAAATGTTTAAATTCCAAACGTCGCTGGCTCTCCCAACCCTTTGTTCTTCAAGAGTTTGTGACTCTTTAATTTCATATTGATCTAACGAAACATATTCATTCGTATTTCCACAAGAGCACAAGAAAGAAGGCAAAAGTAGGACAAAGAAATAGTTTTTTAACCATTTATTCATAAATACGACACCCTCCATTCGTTGAAGAATTGTAGAAACATTTAAACATTTGTCAATGGGGATTTCTGTAAGCTATCGATTGATACAAAATGTTTTAATATTTCGACATCTTACCTCGCTCATATTTTGCATTGGTTATCGCATCTTTTTAATCTCAATCCAACCTAAATACACCATTTTTCACATTTCATTTGAAATAGAATAAGATGGTGCATTTTTTAGTTAGAGAAATGCAACGAATACGTAAATGAGAAAATCGTTCTCTGCCACGAAATATAAAAGAAATATAAGAACAAATTTACTCCTGGGTTTTTAAAAAGCGAAAATCCTTATAACCCTTATAGACGATATATAGAAGGTGTGGCATACAAGTAATGGAGAGAAGAAGACAGATGTCAGTTTTTTTGATGAGGATGTGGAGATTCAGAAAATAATAAAAAGCTTTGTGGAAATTCATCGTCCTCTTAAAAAGGAAATGGAGGACTATCTTGTCTCTGAAGACGCCTGCATTGGGGAGAGCTTCAGAGAAAAAGGGTCGTTCCCACATTTAAAACGAATTGAAATTGAACCTATTTTTATCAGTTGAAAGATAGTTCCGTTCCAGCAAACATTTCGATGTTTCTCAACAACGAAAGCGAAGCAATCCTTGTTCATATCTATAAAAATACAAATTCAATCGACTCGCAAGAAATGGCGGTTCTAAGCAATAATAAAACCTTTTTTTGGAACGACGAATATGGAGATTCTTTTACAACGTTTAAAGATATAAAAAGAACGTCCGTTGATAGGCGTTCTTTGAGATGATAAAGGGATTTATTTTATATCTTTCGCGAGGATTCCAATGAGAAAGACATAATATTTCTGTCCTGTAATCGCATCCGTTTGTGACCCTAAGATAGGTTCAAGGGTAAGTTGCTTTTTACCAACCGTTTTGGTGTAAACGGGATAGGTGGTTCCTTCAGCATCCGTTTCTTCACTCTTTACGAAGCCGTTTTTCTCAAGCCTTGGACCATATGCGGCAGACAATTCCTTTCCTTCATCTAAAGAGGAAATCCTAGCATAGACATAAGAAAAGCCGTTTTGGTATCCATATCCACCTTCGGAATAAATCCCACCAAAGGTAGGAACGGCATTGAGAATAGCTTTGCCGCCTAAATCTTCAACCGCAGAGACATAAGCGTTTTCATCGCGGATGATTTGATCCCAGGTTAATTCAGAAGAATCTTCCTTAATTTGATATGTGGGTGCACTCTTTTTTCCAAAATTGGTGAGAACCATCTCTTCTTTTGCACCGAAAATAGTACGACCATTTCCCTCATTGGTTGAAGTAAAGGTGACCTTATCATCCTCTAATTTAATGGTAAGTGTTTTAATAGCGTCGGAGACAAATGGGGTATAAATGCTCGTGGTGCTAAACATACCTAAATATTTGTTATCGAGAGTAAACACTCCATCTTTTTCATTAAAGAAGGCGCTAGAAATCTTATAAGTTGGCCAGAAGTCAGTCACGTTAGCTTTCATAGGTTTACCCGAAAGATAAGCCGTTCCATCATAAAGAGCAAGCCTTTGAATTTTCGAATCTTTCATCACATAGGACGCTTCTTCAGAGACTTTGTTCGCACTATTTAAGAAACGATAGGTAAATCCATTGCCCCAAACAGAGGAAACGACGCTTTCTGTTTGTTCATATCTTCCGTCTTTGGCTTTGATTTCGTAGTTTACACCTTTCGCGTCAAAATTAAGCGAAGCAATCTTCTTCATTGTCTCTTGGAAAGTTTTGTTTTCTTCTTTGTTGATGGTTTGAATGTCTTGAACACTTTCTCCCATACTAACAAAACTTCCTTCGTAAACAGTAGAAACGCTAATGTCAGTAATATAAGTAACAGTGTATTTTTCTAGTTCCGCTTTAAAGGAAACGCTACCATCTTCATTCATGGTTAAAACCATGGAAGAAATGGAAGAATCACTGCTTCTTGGATAACCACGTAATTGGCTACCCATATATTTTGCAGCCGCAAGATTGTTACCTTTCTTAAAAACGTATGCTCCATCTTTTTCTTCAAAGTTTTCTTTTTTGAAAACGGTGAAGGCATTCTTCAAGAAAGAAGAGCTCCAGTTTTTTCCTTCAACAGGCGTGGAGGAAATTGTATTGGCTAAACTGAGAGTATGTTGAACGATTGTCTTATTCTCTTCTGCATAAAGATAATCATTATTTACCACGCTCTTATCAGGATCTCCTGAAAGGGTTGGATTGTAGACGAGGTGACGATATTTTGTCGAATCGCCATAGATTTCTTCATAGCCTTTATAAACGGTCTTGCTACCCGAAGAGCTTTGAACCGCTTGGTAAGTTGAAGTGACAAGTAAATCGAGATGATATCCGCCTTTTAATTTCTCCAAGGTTTCATCTAAAGTAAGAGGAGCTTTGCTCTCCTCGGAGCTCTTGTGGTTTGGAGTGCAACCAGCAAGTAAAGCAAACGCAGATAAGAATAAAATCGATGATTTTTTCATATTTATTATCTCCTTTAATTAGTTAAGCATTAAGTAGGCCAACCTGATAAACTTGCCTAAATAAATACCATTCGCTCCTTGAGAAAGAACGATGGCAGCCTTTACGGTAGCCCCTTTAGCATCCTTAAGAGAAATGGCTTGGTCTTTTACTTCGAAGTTGCCGGTTATTTTGCTGCCTGTATTATCGACCATAATAAATGTTCCAGCTGTAGTAGAACCCTCTTTCAAGGTGAATTCTGCTGTTTGATAAGGGGAATTTGTATTTAAGGCATTCCATTTAGCCTTGGTTAAATAAGAAGCAATTCCTTCATCGGTGTAGGCAAAGACGTTTACTTCTTTCACTTCCGTTTCCAAACCACTTGCGCTCTTTGCTTTTAAAGAGATTTTGCCAGGCTTGGTTGTATGAAGCGTATAGCTGAAAGGTGCGTCCTTCGTAACTGTTGCACCAATTTCATTCGTGACAAATTCAATGGTTGTGTCATCATCAGCACCTGCATTAGCAGTTAAAGTAAATGGGGTGTCACCCGCCATAATGTTTTCAGAAAGATAAGTCTTATCTTTAACATTCGTATTAGCAAAGGTAGGTTTTGGAGAGAATTCTAAGCTAGTGATCTCATGATTTTCAATCTCCACTTCAATTTTGAAATCACTTAATAAGGTCGTCTTGTAATTAAAGACAAAGCTTCCCGCCTTTTTGATAGTAAGGGCATTGCCATCTAAGATATAGCTATCTTCTGGAGCGGTTTGGCCATCTTTCGTAGCGGAAACAAACGTAAGAGGGTCAATATTGGTAGATCCTGTTCCGTTTTTATTGACGATAACAAAATATTTTTGATTCAGCTCAAAGCTGGTTATTGGTTTAGTCGCATAAGGATTTGCCCCTAAGAAAACGATTAAATCGCTCTTGTTCTTAAAGAAGAACTTGTCGAGATCTAAATCCATGCTTTCTCTTGTACCGATTGTTTCTTCGAGAGTGACGCCTGTATCGAAAGTCAAACGACGCTTAGAACCATCTGTTTCCGAATCATAGGACTTGATATGCGAGCTCAAAGAAGAAAGATAGCCTTCAGCATTCAGCTTAATGGTCATGCTGTATTCCATATGAACGTTGTTATCGACATCATCTTTCACGATTTCAGAGGTATTTAATGTATAAGCGCCATCTTTTTCTTCTAATGAAGCGTTTCTTCTTGCTTCGATGGAGGAGAACTTGCTTGTTCCATCGAAATAATTGTCTAAGACATAGCGTAAGGCACCAATCTTTTTGGAGAATTCACCTCTATTTAAGAAGGTGTTGGTTTCTTCTAAATTGGTAATTTCTTTGCTGGAAGACTTTTGTTCATTCACAGTGTATTTATCATTAGAGAAATCACTTACGACATCGACAAGACGGTTATGGGCAATGCCATATTGATGAAGGGTCTTGATATCGTTTTCCCCTTTGTCAGTTTCGATAGTTTCAATGCTGGTTTTAGAATCCGTGTAGAAAGAAGCGTTCCAAGTCGTTCCGTTTGAACGGTTGATGACATTCTCCCATTCTTTGGTATCTTTGTTTTGTTGATAATGATACTCATCATTTTGAACGGATAAAGTGAGTCTAGATACTTTGGAAGCGTCTTTTGCTTCAGCGTTTGTAAGTAGTTCTAAGAATCTAGGATAGGCTGTAGAATCAATCTTTGCTTCAACGGTAATCGTGATAGGTTCACTCGTTTTGCCAGAAATACTTGCAGTAATTTGGGCTTCGCCTTTAGAAACGCCTCTGATTTTGCCAGTATTGTCTACGCTTAAAACATCATTGTTGGAGCTTTTCCAAGTAAGGGTGTCACCTGGGTTGGCATTTTTCACTTTGGCTTGTAATTGAAGTTCATCTCCAACGGTGATTGTATTCTTAGCAGGAGCATCAATAGAAACAGACACTTCTAAGACAGGTGCTTCACTTGTGTTTGTAGAAGAGCTAGCAACACTGCTATTGCTTTCTTCCTTAGATGAAGCATTAGACGAAGAAACTTCATTCGAAGAACAAGCGGCTAAACCTAATAAGGCAGCAACGCTTAATAAAGTTAAACAAATTGGTTTTTTCATGATTATTCCTCTTATTAATTATTTATTCACTCCGTAATTGAGTGCTTTTACACCTGTGCACCAGGTTGCATCGAAGAGATATGGTCTTTCTTTAAAGGCAGTATTCACCGTAAGGTTGGCACAAGAGGTGATTGCGGACGCACTTGCTTCCAAAACGCTATTAGGAACATATAATTCCGTTAAAGATTCATCTCTATCAAAAAGATTGCTCTCTAATTTAGTAACGCTATCAGGAATGTTGATGGAGGCAAGCTTTTCGCAATTTCCAGCAAAGCCAGATCCTAAAACGGTTGGTTTATTAAGAAGTTTGATGCTTGTAAGAGAAGAACAAGAATTGAAGAGATTCCCACCCATGTTTTTAACGGTGGCAGGAATACTCATAGAAGTCAGAGAAGTCATTTGGAAGAAGGCTTCCTCTCCAATGGTTTCAACGCTAGCAGGAATGTTAAAAGAGGAAATGCCTTTTGCATCTCTAAGACATTGACCAGCCATAACAACGGTATGCTCATCGAGGGTTAAAGAGGTCGCTTTTGTATCTTTTAATCCCACAAACACATGATATGGGTTCTCGGCGTTTCCTAAATAATTGCCACCATCTTTTTCGTTAAAGGTTAAAGCGCCTGGATTATCAAATTCCGTAAACGCATAAGATCCCACTTCTTTCACGCTAGAAGGAATGTTGATAGAAGCGAGTTTGATGGCTCCGGAGAAAGCTTCGTTTTCGATTGTTTCCAAGGAATTTCCGCTAATGGTACAAGTGGCCATATTTGTGCAACCAGAGAAGGCATATTGATCGATACGTTTCACACTTGAAGGAATTACGATGGATTCAAATGGGCAAGATCTAAATGCGGATGCGCAAATAACTTCCAATCCTTCATTCAATGTGACTTTCGTGAGGGATTTTTCGCTTTCGAAAAGAGAACCACCAACGATTTTTGTATCAGGATGAAGCTCAACTTCTTCTGGAGCGGCGTTTTTCGCATTTACTTTATATGCAAGCAAATGTTGATTACTAGAATTTCCTAAATATTCAATGCCTTTATAGACATAAGTGACAAGTTTATCAGATTGGAAAAGGTTAGAACCCAAATCTTTTAAAGTAGAAGGAAGAGAAATGTTTTCTAGATTCACGCAGTTAGAGAAAGCAGAATCGCCAATCGTTTCCACTCCTTCTGGAATATTGATGTTTTTAATGTAACGAAGACCTACAAAGGCTCTTTTACCAATATTCCTTAGGGTTGAAGGCAAGGAGATTTCTTCGATATTGGTGCAGCCAAGGAAAGTATCCACGCCAATGGAAGTAACATTCTCAGGCACAACAACTTTCGTAATCTTTGTCTTATCTTTGAATGCTCCATCTAAGATACGAGTTACTGGTTTTCCTTCATAGGTTGCAGGAATGCTAGCAACAGGAGAACTTCCTTTTACTTTTTTAAGGACAGCTTCATTTCCGCTGACACCCATTTCATAAGAAATATTGTCTTGAACAGGCGTTTCTTCTTTACTGGATGAAGATTCTTCGCTAGAAAGAACTTCACTTTTTTCCTCACTGCTAGAAACTTCGCTACTACTAGTAGAAGGAAGGTGTTGCGTTTGGCAAGCAGTTAAAAGTAAGAAAGCAGGTATAAGAATCGAACAGGTTTTTTTCATAAAGCCCCCCATCATTTGAACTATAGAATTATATTCTATGTTTTTACAATAATGAAAGAATTTAAAGGAATACCGTATAAAAACGGAAAGTCGTTCTTTTTGGTGACATGGTTTTAAATACTAGATATACTAGTGAATGAAAAAAGGAGTTTTCTAATGAAAAGCTTTGTATTATCTTGTGAATCCACTGTGGATCTCCCTTATTCCTACGTCATGGAACGTGGCTTAAAAGTCTTGTTTTATTCTTATAGTGTAGAAGGTAACACCTATACGGACGATATGGGCAAAGACCCAAATTCTTTAAATCGTTTTTACGATTTCTTAAGGAAAGGCCACATACCAACCACCTCTCAAATCAATCAATTCACCTATGAGGAGTTCTTCCGTAAAGAATTAAGCGAAGGGAATGATCTCTTACATCTCTGCTTTGGAACTGGGATGACTCAATCTTATAACCAAGCAGTCAACGCTGCCGAAGTCGTTCGTAAAGAGTTCCCTGAAAGAAAGTTGATTGTCATTGACACCACTTGTTCCTCTTCCGGATACGGAATGATCGTAGATGATGCTGCCGACTTGTGGGATGAAGGAAAGAGTTTGCAAGAAGTTGCCACCTACGTCGAAGAAAATAAATACAACATCCATCACCAATTCTTCACCACAGATTTGAAATATTTCAAACGTACAGGTCGTGTTTCTGGTCCAACCGCTTCTATAGGAACGGTGCTTAGGATTTGTCCATTAATGCACCTTAATCACGCTGGTAGAATCATTGCCTATTCAAAGGTCATGGGCAAAAGAAATGCCATGAAAGCAACCTTAGATTGGATGGAGAAGCATGCCAAAGATGGCAAAAACTACAACGGAAAGATTTTTATCTCCCATTCTCACGCATTAGAGGATGCAGAAACCGTCAAATCACAAATTGAAGAACGTTTCCCAAATCTCAAAGACAAAGTGAGAATCTTTGATATCGGTACCATCATTGCCTCACATACAGGTCCAGGAACAGTCGCCATCTACTTCCATGGAGATGTAAGAGGAGAATAAAAAACGGCTTTAGCCGTTTTTATTTTTGATCAGAGTGATAACGTTTCTTTTCTCTATACATGTCTTTGTCGAAACATTGGAGGAATTCCTCTGGAGATTGTCCCTTTATATAGGTCGCATATCCTAAGGAGGCAAAAAGCTCATAAGATCTTTTCTTTGAATTGTTAAATTCTTCAAATTCAGCATTGATACGATCGATACAACGAGAAATCTCTTTTTTATCCGCGGTTTTAACAAGAATAACGAATTCATCGCCAGAAAGGCGAACGATTGGAGCGAAACGGCTGACGGATTTCACCAACAAACCAGCAAAATCGGCAAGAGTCTTATCCCCAAAATCATGTCCAAAATGATCATTGATCTTCTTAAAATCATTAATATCGAGCATGATTCCTGTCAAAACGGGTTCTTTCTTTCGCTTCAAAGAGTGAACCGCATAATTGAAATAAGCGCGATTAAACAAACCGGTAAGCTCATCACGGAAAATACGCTCACTTTTAATAGAGGCAATCATTCCCGCTAAACCAATTGCAAAAGAAGGCCAAATGACACTGACAATTGGAAAGAATGTTTGGTAAAGCGTACCGAATGCAACCGGAATCATAAATAAGTAATAAGGGAAGAAATGAGTAGTTTTTCCTTTCTTTAACGCATAAAAATACATAAAGAGAGAATAGAGCAAACAAATAATATCTAAGGAAAGAGGCAAGAAAAATCCATCTAAACGGACATAGTCGTTATTCTCGACTATTTTGAAAATGAAAGGCACAAAAAGATTAACAATCATGGCCACAAGGACTATTAATGATGGAAGAATCGCCAAGATAAAATCCATTATGCTGATAGCATGGAAAAAATGCTGACGAATAAAAAGAAGGACAAAAGAGGCGAATACAGTCACCATCAAATACCCTAGAGAATTTGACACATAAGAAAGGTAAAAAGAAACTGCCCCAGGCATTTCATCGACCACATCCACGACAATTTCATTCAGTATGCCAAAAAGTACGATGCCGAAAAGAAGGAACAGAATCTTATTTTCTTTTTCCTTTTGATGCAAAGTACGGAAGTTGGCGGTAAAAAGGACGAACAGAAGCATCAAACCCAAGAAATTCGACGCTAGCATGGAAGTCAAGAAGGGGGGAATGTTCATAATAACAGTCACTTAATATGGCAAATTATATTACAAAGTTTCCCTTTGCATAAGAATATGCATTCTCAAATGAGGAAAAGGATTGCCTTAGGCTTTCTTTGAAGCCAATTTGCTCTTTAAGAATAAAACGAAAACGACGATTTCATGAACGATAAGAGGGCTAATTCCTAAGCCAAACAACCACAAGAAGTCCCATCCTTCAAGAGGAACAACTTGGAAAACGGTATTTACACCAGGGACAAAGATAACAAAGAATTGCAAGGCCATACCAATAACGAAAGATGCCCAAAGCAAGATATTTTTATCTTTAAAGACATGGATGAAACTATGTTTGGTGTCTGTCATTCCTAACATATGGAACAACTCGCTCATGGAAAGAACGCAGAAAGCCATAGCCTGTGCTTCTTCTAAAATAGCAATATCACAGGTATCAAAGAAATTTCGAATCTCCACTGGATTTAATGTGAAACCCATTCTCATCCATGCAACGGATAAGAAAGCAACCAAAGTAATAACGCCAATCCATACGCCATAACCAAAGGTAACCCCATATCCACCGTGAGAGAATAAGGATTCTTTTGGATCTCTTGGTTTTTCTTCCATGATTCCTTTTGGCTTTTTATCAGCACCAAGAGCAATGGCAGGTAAGGAATCAGTAATTAAATTCACCCAAAGAAGATGAATCGCAATAAGTGGCGAAGGGAGGCCAAAGATAGCCGCCAATAACATACCAACTACTTCACCAACGTTACTAGAGAGAAGGAAAAGAATCGTTTTCTTGATATTGGCATAAATTCCTCTCCCTTCTTCCACCGCTTTTTCAATGGAAGCGAAATTATCGTCGGTTAAGACCATATCTGCTGCACCTTTTGCAACATCCGTTCCGGTAATTCCCATGGCAATGCCAATATCAGCTCCTTTTAAAGATGGAGCATCGTTAACGCCATCCCCGGTCATTGCTACAACGTTCCCGTTGGCACGAATTGCTTTAACGATAGACACTTTGTTTTGAGGGGATACACGAGCAAAGACGCGTATGCTCTTCACCTTTTCTCTTAATTCTTCTTCAGAGCAAGCGTCGATTTGATCACCACTCATTGCTTGAGATGGGTCTTCGGCAATTCCTAATTCTTTAGCGATAGCAAAAGCCGTATCTTTGTGATCTCCCGTAATCATGATTGTCGTAATTCCCGCTTTCTTTAATGTGGCGACTGCAGGCTTTGCTTCCTTTCTTGGAGGATCCACCATGCCAACAAGACCAACAAAAGTTAAATTCTCTTCCTGAATCTCGTTAGCGAAGGAAACAGCCAATGCCAATACACGTAAGGCATTATTGGACATATCTTTGGCCGCTTCTTCAATATGGCTACGTTCTTCTTTTGCAAGAGGAGATACTTTGCCATTTATGAGTATATGGGTCGCATGTTTTAGAATCTGATCCATCGCGCCCTTTGTGTAAATGACCTTCTTCTCTCCCTCTTGATGCATTGTTGACATCATTTTTCTTACCGAGTCGAAAGGCAATTCATCAATACGGGGTTCTTCTTTTTCTAAATCGCCCTTATGCATATCGAAAGAATTTGCAAATTCAACCAAGGCAACCTCTGTAGGATCGCCATATATTCCTCCATCCACTTTAGCATCCGAGCAAAGAGACATGCCTTTGGCTAAAAGAGAGAGTTTTTCTTTATCGAAATCTTTCTGAGCATATGTCTTCCCATCAACATAAGCGGAAACAACCGTCATCTTATTTTGAGTAAGGGTTCCTGTTTTATCGGAGCAAACCACAGATACAGCACCAAGGGTTTCCACCGAAGCAAGACGACGAACGATGGTGTTTACTTTTACCATCTTGCTCATGCCCATCGCCAAAACGATTGTAACAACCGCTGTTAAACCTTCTGGAATTGCCGCGACCGCCAAAGCAACAGAGTCTAATAAAGCACTACTCCACTCAGTAGCCAAATTGCTATTTACAACAGCCCAAAGGATTTTAATTCCTAACATCAAAATAACAATGATGATGGTTAATATTCCTAAGAACTTAGATAAGCCAGCCAATTTCTTTTGCAATGGAGTTTCTTCTTCGCCTTCGTTAGAAAGCATGGAGGCAATCTTGCCAATCTCCGTACGCATGCCTGTAGAAATAACAACGCCTTCCCCACGTCCATAAACAACCGGAGTCGACATAAAGACCTCATTAATACGGTCACCTACTCCAGACTCGCTAGAAAGTACACAATCGGCATTCTTTTCAATCGGAAGAGATTCGCCCGTGAGGGAAGATTCATCTGTTTTTAAAGAAAAACTTTTGATTAAGCGTAAATCAGCCGGAACCGTTCTTCCTTCTTCTAAGATAACAATATCCCCAACAACAAGATTCTCCGCTGGAATTTCAACGATTTTTCCATCTCTTCTTACGGTTGCGGTTGGAGCGGACATTTTCTTTAAAGCTTCTAAAGCTTTTTCCGCTTTCATTTCTTGGATGGTACCAATCAAAGCATTAATTAAAACAACACCGAAGATAATAAAGACATCCGCTAACCCTTCTGGGCCTTCTTTCTCCCAATTCAATATGGCCAAAACAAGGGAAATAATTGCTGCGATAGCAAGCACCAACGTCATTGGATCAGCAATGTTATCCCAAAAGATTTTATACCATGGGTCCCCTCTTTTTTCGTGAAGCTTATTGCATCCATCCCTTTTTTGCCTAAGTTCCACTTCCTCAGCACTCAGTCCTTTTTCAGGCTCAACGGAAAAAGAAGATAAAGTTTCCTTAACATTTTTGTTTTCAAACATATTTCTCTCCTTATCGAAAACTCGGTAAGGTCTTGCGAGGCAGATGCCGCTTGGTTCCGGCCTGAAGGCGTGCTGACGAAATCCAAGCTTAACGCTACTCTCCTTAGCGCAAACATTTTAGCAACTAAATGAATTTATAGAAAGATATTAAATCGGGAGAAATATCAGATTTGACAAACCTCTTTAGAAGAAACAAAATAGCCCCATGCAACACTACTCCTTATTCCTTTATGTATCTTCCTCATGTGCGAAATGCAAAATGATTGAGCCTCTTTTAAAAGACTATTTGAAAACAAGGCCAGACATATCCTATTTTGAAATTAATGTTGATAAAAAAGACGGATTCCAGCTTGCTTTAAAGAACAACGTCTTTTCCTTGCCTACGCTTCTCATTCTTTTAGATGAAAAGGAAGTAAAACGTTTTACGCCCAATTTCACTTTAGAAGATATCAAAGAATATTTGAACTAATTTCCAAGAACCATTTCTTTGGCGTATTCCAATTGCTTTTCCGTCACTTTTCCTCCGGAAATCAAATAAGCAATCTGACGAATCTTTTCTTCTAAGGAAAGTTCTTTAACATTGGAATAGGTTCTACCATCTTTTACCGTTTTAGAAATCAAAATCGGATGGTCAGATAAAGAGGCGACTTGAGGCATATGAGTGATGGATATTACTTGGGTTGTTAAAGAGATTTCTTTAATTTTTCTTGCTACAGCTTGCGCCGTTTCGCCTGAAATTCCTGTATCAATCTCATCGAAAATAACAGTTGGGACGCGGTTCGCTTTGATAAATAACGCTTTAAAAGCAAGCATGATACGAGAGGCTTCACCACCGGATATCACCTTAGAAAGGGGTTTTAATCCTTCACCAATATTCGTCTCGATCAAGAAATCAACATCATCGATACCGTTTTCTTTCAAGGAACTTTCATCTTCTTTTTCATCTTTAAAAAGGATTTGGAAACGTACGTTCAAAAGAAGATCTTTTAGACTATGGGTAAGCTCTTTTTCAATGGTTTTGGCATTTCTGGTTCTTAATAAAGTAAGCTCTTTTGCTTTGGAGATAGCTTCTTTTAAAGATTGAAGCACTTCTTCTTTCTTTTCTTCTAGAGAATCTTCAAAGGAAGAATTCTTCCCTAAAATCGTTCCTAACTCATCTCGATAAGCAATAAGTTCAGGTATGCTTTTCTTGTATTTTCTTTGAAGAGAGGAAAGATCAGAATCTCTTTGTTCTAAATCATTTAAACGGTTAGGATCATAATCCAAAGAACGGAACTCTTTCTTAAGATTGTTTAGCAAATCTTCAATCTCATAATAACGTTCATCAATCTTTTCATGGGATTCTTCGTATTGTTTTTGATAATTTGCAAGTTTCGCTAGATTATCAGATAAACGATAGAAATCATCCATAAAGGAGCCATTGATGATTTCATTGGTTTCTTGTACTAAAGAATAGATTTTGTCGTAATTACGTAATAAAGATATTTCCGAAGAGATTTCTTCCTCTTCGCCCTCTTTAAGATCAGCCGCCTTCAATTCACCATATTGGTATTCATAGAAGTCTCTTGCTTCTTCAAGTTTGGCTTTCTTTTGCAGAAGAAGGTTATACTCTTCTTTCTTCTCTTTATATTGATTTAAGAGGGACGTGTATTCATCTTTGAGGCGAGTAGACAATTCGAAAGAGAATCCATCAATAATATCCAAATAGTTTTCTGGATTAAGAATCTTCTCAAAATCAAATTGGCTATGGATGTTCGCAAGATATTTAGAAATCTTAATCAAATCATTTAACGAAACAGGAACGGAATTTATCTTCACAACATTCTTATTTATGCCAATAATACGTTCCACGACAATTTCATCATCATGTATGGGAACGTTGATCTTGCTTAGATAAGCACTTAATTCAGGTCTTTCTATAGAAAAATAACCAGTGACAGATGCTTTATTTTCACCTGAACGAATAAGTTCAGAAGAAGCTCTCATTCCTAAAAGAAGAGAAAGAGAATCAATCATTAAGCTCTTCCCCGCGCCTGTTTCACCTAGCAAAACAGAAAAGCCATCTTGAAAAGAAACGTCAACATTTTCAAAGATAGCTAAGTTATGAATGATTAAGCGTTTCAACATCCTGAATATTATAAAGGAAATTTAAGAAAAGAGCTGCATGGTTAGCAACTCTTTCTAAAACGATCGTTAATTAGTTTTAAGACGTATAACTAGATTTTTTTCTAGTTGATAGCTCCGAATTTACGAATGACCCAAAGCATAAACATAGAGGAAAGCTTCCCTAGCCAATTGTTAAAGGCTGGCCAGAAGACATGAGGATGGAAACGAAGCATTCTCCATTGTTTTGGATTGTCTTTCTTTAAGGCATTAATAAAGCCTGCTTTTTCTTTCTTCGAAACACTCTTTTCTTTGAAAGAGGTATAGAGCAAAGGCGAAGTAACCATCATTACCAATTGATGTCTCATAAGATAATAAAGACGGTTGTTGGATTTTTTAATGCTCTTTAAATCCAAAGTATTGAAGGCCAATTCCGCAACTCTCATAAGGTTCTCGTTTCTCTTAATGAGATTGCTTGTTTGCATGGATTGACCATCTCTTCCTAAAAGATATTGATAGAGAGGGGTATCCAAATACACCAACTTTTTCACAAAAGGAAGAGGAGCGTATATCAAATAATTGTCTTCATAGAAACAATGTTCAGGAAGAACGATGCCCGATTCTTTCAAAGTCCCTAAGCGATAAACAACGGAATGCAAGGTGAAATTGTGGCTAGCGTCAAAACGCTTAATGCCATTCCACTCAACAATTTGATTTGGTTTAACAAAGAAATTGTATTTGATGAGTCGTCCTTCTTCTTTTTCATCATAGGAACGACGATATGTATAAGGCATTAAGATAAGATCCACTTCTTGATTGGAACGAAGAAAATCCAAAAGTGCTTTTAGACCATCTTCTTTCACCCAATCATCAGAATCCAAAACCTTGAAATAAGTTCCTGTTGCTAAAGACATAGCGGTATTGATTGCACCACCATGTCCTTTATTCTCTTGGTGAACAGCCTTAAAGATATTTGGATAACGTTTTTCATAATCTTTCGCAATCGCTAAAGTGTTATCCTTTGATCCATCGTCGATGATAAGAACTTCAATTTCATCTCCGCCAGGAATTAAGGAATCTAAGGCATGATATAAATAATCTTGTGAATTATAGGAAGGCACACAAAACGTAATTAGTTTATTCGACATAATTCAACTTACTTCTCCTTCTTTTTCTGCTCTTTTTTCAGTTTTTTCCTTTCACGCCCCATTTTGTTGAAATGATGCAATCCCTTCCAGAAATGCCCATTGAACATCATGATAAGTCCATCTAATTGAGCCATGCTCATCGCTCCTCCCGTCATACGAGAAAGAGCACGCACAGGATTGTAGTATACGCCCATTATTAAGGTATTAGCAGTAGTTCTTTGACCAATCCCTCTTAAAAAGCGAATTGCAAAGCGAATAGCACCGGCAAAAAGACGGCCTGTCCATCCTTTTGCATAATGAAGATCGCTAATGGAAGAATTGTAATCCACTTTGATACGATGTTTCTTTACGTAAGCAACATTCTTAGGAGGAAGTTCTCTTCCAAGGAGTTCTTTAAATTCTGCATCACCGATTTCTCTAACTTCGCCAGAGAAATAATGTGGGAGTTTGCTCTTATCATAAATTCCCTCGGCATTGATTCCTTCTTTTTCGATTTCTCCAACAAGAGGAAGATCTTTGCTAGATGCTCCGACATAGATTTGATATTTGCCCGCTTCCACTTCAAATTTATTCTCTTTGATATCCCAGAAACGGAATGTGTATTCATCGAATGGAATAAAGACTTCTTTGCTTTCATGCGCTTTTAAGAAGACTTTTTGGAATCCTTTTAATTCACGGGCAGGACGGAATACCTTTGAGTCTTTCATCCCAATATACATTTGAGCGATTTCTTTTCCATCAACATCGCCAGTGTTTGTCAAAGTGAAACGAACACCATCGTCTGACACTTTAAGATTGTCGTATTGGAAGGTTGTATAGCTTAAGCCATAGCCGAATGGGAAACGGGAACCGGAATTCGAGTTTCCAGAATAATAACGATAGCCAATAAAGAGTCCTTCACGGTACTCGATATTTTTATCATTCTTACCAAAATGGTCGGCAGATGGGCAATCGGCATATCCATATGGATAAGATTCGGCGAGTTTGCCAGAAGGATTCACTTTGCCAGTGAGGATATTCAAAATGGCTTTCGCACCGGCTTCTCCTGGTAAATAGGCGTGAAGAATAGCATCTACACGATCAGCAAATGGCATCTCGATTGGAGCTCCACATTCTAAAACCAAAACAATCTTTTTTCCTGTGTGATACATGGCGGAAATCAAATCTCTTTGGTTTCCTGGCAAACGAATATTAGCACGGTCAATACCTTCCGCTTCGGTAACTTCATCCAGACCGACAAAAAGAAGAACGGTATCCGCCTTTTCGGCAAGTTTCAAGGCTTTATCAATTAAACGTTGGCTCTTTTTCCCATAACGTTTGAAACCTTTTTCATATCCGATTACTTTCAAAGGGTATTCACCAATGACTTCGTTGATTTGATCGACTTTAAGAGGGTTGACCACACTACTACCTGCGCCTTGATAACGCATATCTGTAGCAAAATCACCAATAATGGCAACCTTTTCTTCTGGTTTTAATGGAAGAGCGTGGTCTTTGTTTTTAAGTAAGACCAAAGATTCTTCTGCAACATGTTGGGCAAGTAAGTGATGTTCTTCCTTGTCGAATTCTTTTGGCGTATCTTTAAGATGTTCTTTTGTATTCAAAATAACATCGATGATGCGGTCTACAAGAACATCAACGTCACCTTCAGTAAGTCTTCCTTCTTTGACGGCTTTGACTACTTCACGATTGGTTTCACCATTTGTTGTAGGCATTTCTAATTCAGAGCCCGCTTTTACAGCGGCAATACGGTCGTTATCGCCACCCCAGTCTGAAACGACAATACCTTCAAATTCCCAATCATCACGAAGAATTTCTTGTAATAAATGAGGGTTCTCATTTGCATAGATGTCATTGACTTTGTTATAAGAAGACATAACCGATAAAGGCTTTGCTTTCTTAACTGTCATTTCAAAGGCGGCCAAATAGATTTCTCTTAGCGTTCTTTCATCAAGAACGGAATTAGAGGTAATACGACGAATTTCTTGGTTATTACAAGCAAAGTGTTTTAAGCAAACGCCAATGCCATTCTCTTGCACACCTTCAACATAGCCAATAGCTAATCTACCAGCTAAATAAGGATCTTCAGAAAAATATTCAAAGTTACGGCCACAACGTGGGTTTCTCTTCATGTTAATGCCAGGGCCTAAAAGAAGAGAGACGTCATTTACAGCCGCTTCTTCACCGATGGTTTTACCAACAAGATGAAGAACTTCAGGGTCCCAGGAGTTTGCGCTTGTGGCGCTTGTCGGCATACAAACAGCAGGAATTGATGGATTCAATCCCAAATGGTCAGCAGCCTTAGCTTGCTTTCTTAATCCATTAGGGCCATCAGAAAGAAAGATGCTGGGCAAGTTCACAGATGGAACTTCTTGCGTCTCCCAAAAGTTCTTTCCGGAAAGGAGGGAAGCTTTTTCCTCCAAAGTCATTTTTTAAATGATGACTTGATGTTTTAATGCCATTGTTTTTTTCTCCTTAATTAAATATGAAGAGCTTTGGCTTTCTCCAATTGACGTTCAAATTCTAATTGAATTTTAGCGTCTTTTTGTTTTTGAATCTCGGTTTTCTTTTCTTCTTTGACTTTTAAAGCAGCTTTTTCTTCGTCGCTTAAAGCTTCAAATTTTGCTTTCTTTTCGGCTTCTTTTTTCTCTAACGCCATCTTTTTGGCGTTGGCTTTTGCTTCTTTTTCAGCGTCTTTCTTTGCTTTCATGGTTTGATATTTGCTTTCTTCAGTGACGAAATCCAAACCTTTTTTCGCGCATTTCTCTTTTAATTCAGCAATTCTTGCTTCTTCAGAAGCTTCCATAGAGGCTTTTTCTTCTTGTTTGTTTTTTTCTTCTGGATCAATCCAAACGCCACCTTCTGCAAGAATGGCATTCTTACGATTCACAAGGATTGTTTTTTGATCTAATTTAGAGAACTTTTCAACGTTCATGAAGAGGAACATGAAGAAAATAATGAGATAGCAAACACCTTCTGCTCCAGAGAAGAGGGCGGTGTTTAAGACACGATTATTAGCTACAGAATCACGATAAGAGAAGCCATTGATTCCGTTTAATCCAACGATGATGCCATTTGCAATACCGGTTAAACCAACGATGATGGAACCGTAAACAGCCATCGTAAAGCCGTCAGTACGTTTGCCGTATAAGGCTTCTTGATGGTCTAAAACATCAGACATCAAGGCCATGGAAATATACATCGCAGGAACAGTGCCTAAGGCTTTTAAGCAGAAAGTCACGATAGAAACTGTGCTAACGAGTCCGGCATTAGAAGAAATGTTTGGAAGCAACACCACAAAGCCAGCAATACCCATAAGGAAAGCAAAGATGGCTCCAACTTTGATGCAATTGCTCTTACCAAAACGATTGGCTAAAGGCCAAATAACGACCATGCCTAACGCTGTTGGAATCGAACCGGCAATAGAAATATAGCCCGCTAAAGAGATATCTGAGCCGTTGTTTGAGAAGGCTTGCGCATACCAAGATGCGTCAGAATTCTTTAATTGGCCACCAAATTGATAAAAGAAGAAGAAAAAAATGATTAACCACCAATATTTGTCATGAACGCAAATCTTGACTTGTTCAAGCATGGAAGTCTTCTTTTCTTCCTTAGCGGTTTTGACATCTTCGTTTACTTGAATAGCAAAACTTTCTTCCGTAATTCTTTCACGGGTGAAGTAATACTCAAAAAGACAGCCAATGACAAGAAGCACGATCATAATGATCATGAGAATGGTCCATTTGGAGTTGGCTTCCATGGCGGTAACTGCATCTTTACCATCCCCTGCTTCACGAGGCAAAAGACCGATTAAGTCAACTAAGATTGGTCCAACCATGCCAGAAAGTCCGGCAGCAGCCAAGACCGCACCATTTGAAGCAGTCGCTAATAAAGAACGAGCAGACCCATCTCTTGTAGATAAGTTAACGAGAGCAGAATGTGGGGTGAAATAGAAAGGATAAGCTAAAGCGTAATAAAGGTTATAACCGATAGCAATCATCAACAAAGACCAAATAGATGGAGTTTGAGGATTGCCAGCAGCGTCATAGTTCATCGGAACAATGAAAAGGAGTAAAAGAGCGATAGCGAGAATTGGAAGGCCAAGCAGAATCAAAGGTCTTGCTTTGCCTGCCGCTGTCGGTTTCCTGTTGATTAGTTTTCCAATAAGAAGATTCCCGATGATAATAACAATCGAGGAGATGATTGGGAGCAAGGTTTCAAACAGTAAGGCCGAACTCTTTAAGCCTAAAACCTTGTCGTAATATTGGAATAGGTAGGTATTGACAATGCCGTTTGAAATTAAAGCGAACATTGGTCCAACTAAATATCCCAAAGCTACTTCAGGGAATAGTTTGACACTTCTACTCTTGATTTTGCTAGAAAGAAGAGGATTGTTGAAGAATGATTTCTTTGCTGTTTTGGTGGACATAAAAAATCTCCTGTAAGCGTTTTCAATAGAATAATACAAACGTTTCAACAAATACGTGCTTGGCGCCTAAAATGACGTTTTTATGACGCAAAATGCATTTTTTGTTTTCAAAAGTGGATTTTCAGGATACATAACGCATTTTCGTTTTAAAATGTTTTATGCAAAA
>ERZ1034687.733-NODE-733-length-19625-cov-6.849106_pt1 | contig 19625 bp, 21 predicted proteins | sample MGYA00520704_ERZ1034687 | MGnify/ENA primary metagenome ERZ1034687 (study PRJEB33766, sample SAMN09781762) | gut metagenome | biome: gut microbiome | host: Homo sapiens | place: Madagascar | study: EMG produced TPA metagenomics assembly of the PRJNA485056 data set... | reverse complement strand
ATGCTATACGATACAATAAAAATTATTATGGCTAAAACCAAAATACTTATTATTATTGATCAAATGCAGATAGGAGGAGCAGCACGCGTTACCAGCATTTTGCTCCATGAGTTGATAGAGAATGGCTATGAGGTGGTTTTGGCATTAGATAATATTAATGCCAATGTTTTTTATTCTATACCGAAAGATGTAAAGCAGGAATATATCCCAATTAAGGCTTCTATGCCCACAGGTTTGAAGCAAGTAAAAGTGATTATAACTGCTCGCCAGATCATCAGGCAGGTGCGACCTGACGTGATTATTGCAGTTACCTTTTTCCCTTTCTTTTACGCACATTATGCCGCCATAGGGACGGGAGTTCCTGTGATTGCGTACGATCACACTTCATTTGGTCGTAAAATGGGGCACTTCGTCAATTGGATTCGTTATAGTCTTTATGGACAAGCCGATAAATTGGTAATACTTACAGAAAAGGATAAACACTTATTAGGAGAGAAATTCCCTCGGAAGAGTGTAGTTTACAACCCTCTTACTTATCCCATAGTAAGACATGTTGGGATTAGAAATAAGACGGTGCTTTGTGTCGGTCGCATTGATTCCTGGGATGTTAAAGGATTTGATCGCATCATTGATATGTGGTCGCATATTGCCCCAAAATATCCAGACTGGAAGTTGCAGATTGCTGGGGGCGGTGCAGAAGACAAGGTTGCTGAGATTCGAAAGATGTCAAAGGATTCAGGTGTTGATAAACAGATTGAGTTCTTGGGACAGATTTATGATATGCCCGCACTTTATGCGGCGACATCCATCTTTGCTTTACCTTCACGAGTGGAAGGGTTCCCAATGGTGCTGCTGGAAGCTATGTCACAAGGTTGTGTGTGTTGCACTTTTGAGATGGGAGGAGCTGTAAATGAGATGATGAATGAAACCTCTGGGGCTATTGTGAAAGATAATGAGCTTACAGACTTCGAACGAGCGCTAGAGAAATTGATTAACCTTTACCCTCATTATGAGGATTTGCAAGAGAGTGGCTACAAAGATGCGGCTCGGTTTTCTGGCAAGAATTTCTATGACCAATGGAATAGAATAATACAAAGTGTTATATGATACAATCAAGAAAAGATTATAGACTTTACCTTCGTGAAGATTGCCTCGCAAATATCAAGCGAGAATCTTGTAGTTGGTTTCGTATGAAAATATCGTTATGGTATGGACTTGAGTCATACATGGCATATAATTATTTGAGGAGACTTCGAAAATATGAATATTTATTAAATAGAGGGGGGGGAGGGATTATTCATAGAATAAGATTAACAATTGCAAAAATTCGTTACCGAAGGTTAGGTATTAAGTATAGATTTCGTATAAATCCCAATGTTGTGGGATATGGATTAAGAATACCTCATATTACTGGAGGTGGCATTATTGGTCCAGATAAAATGGGAAAACATTGTATTGTGAATGCAGGTGTCGTAATAGGAACTAAAACAGGGACGATAAAAAGGCCAATCCTTGGTGATAATTGTGAAATAACTATAGGGGCAGTTGTTATAGGAAACATCATAATTGGAAACAATGTGATAATTGCGCCTAATTCTGTGGTGGTGAAGGATGTTCCAGATAATGCTGTAGTCTCGGGAATCCCGGCAAAGATACTTTCTATAAATGGTCAGAGAGTTTAGTGCATTGCCTTTTTATGTAATAAAATCACAAAATGAATAAAAGAATATTCATGTATGCTACTCTTCCTAAAATAGGACAGGCTCCTTTTGGTGGAGGAGAGGTTGGTAATATGCGTACAATACGAATGTTGCGTGAGGCTGGTTTTGATATTACGACCATCCGTCAAAGAAAAGCAGATGCGACCTGGGGTAAGAAGCGAGTATTGTTATCATACCCATTCCGTCTATTGGCGGGATGGAGTGAGACTTTCTGTAAACTGTTTTTTGGCTCGCGTAATAGCCTTGTTCATTTGTCTGGGTTTGCAGGGAAGACCATTTTTAATGAATATGTGTTAATGCATATCATGAAAGTAATGGGTTACAAAGTTATTTATGAGCTTCGGGGTGGAGGTGCTATTGATTTTTGGACAAGCGGATCATCACGATACAGAAAAATGTTTAGCTATCTGTTGAATGGAGCCTGTTATGTCTTTGTACAAGGAAAAGAGAATATTCCTTTGGTAACATCTATCAGCAAAACCCCTGTTTTTCACTATGCCAACTGTGTGGAAGATAGTTTTGCTCTGAAGCACATGCCCAAGAAACCTACTAATCAAATCAACCTGCTTTTTTATGGTCGTGTGGAAGAGAATAAGCATGTGGATTTGATTGTGGAAACCGCAGCGAAAGTTCAGAAGACTATCCCTAATGTATATTTGACGATAGTCGGTAACGGTAAGGCTGACTACGTTGAGCGAGTGAAAAGTATGATGCGGTCCTTGCTTAAGCCAGAATCTTTTACTTACATTTCGGGATGCAAGCATGAAGATCTTCCTGCATTACTGACTGACAAACACTTCTATATCTTTCCATCAACTCAACCACGAGAAGGACAATCTAATTCTGTTACGGAGTGCATGGCATACGGTATTATCCCTATTGCATCTCCTCAAGGTTTTAATCGCTCTACAATAGGTGATGATGCCTTGATTGTTAATGATTTGACAGCCGATGCATATGCGGATAGAATTGTTGGAATAATTAATGGTGGAAAATATCAATATTATTCAGCCAAAGTTTTTGAACACTTCAGACACAACTTTACACAAGATGTTGTGTTTAAGAAAACACTTGCGGTTTATAAAAAAATTGCAAATAATGAAAACAGATCTAAGTCGCGTTAAGATGGCTTCTTTTGAATGGAAGAACAAGAAGAGCGTAAGGCACTTCTGATATTTATTTGATCTATAAATAATAAATCTATAATTTATTCCTCAGAATGTTCATAGTGGACACCGTGACTTATAGAAGAGGTAGATGTTCGCTCAAGAAATTGTAAAGGAATATTGAATTAGAGAAAATTATGGAGACCAAACTTGATTTAAATAAACCATTTCGTATAATTGGAGTACAGGTTCTATCTGCAACAGATGAGGCTATTCGTAAAGTATTGTTCCCGGGATGGTATCCACTGATCAAGTGCACTTCTGATATTGGTGTAACAAACGATTTGCCTGTAATAGATAAGGCTGCATGTCCTGTGCATTATTATCGACAGAAAGAAGTGGCAATGCCAATGGTTACTGTTTGTTTGTGCTATCGTTGGTAAGAATGGGATGGGAAAGTCTTCTCTTGTGGACATTATTTATAGGATATGGAATAACTTCGCTGAAACTCTACTGACTCCTCAAGGCGCAGATTATTTTGATACAATGGAATATGTATCATGAATTCATGCTCGATTATATTTTGAACTAGATGGTGTCCTTAAATTTATAGATATGACTCAAAACAAAAACCGCTTTCGTATAGGAAAGACATTTATCTCAATCACTAACCCTATTGATGCACAAGAAAGAATCAAAGCTTCTGTTGAGGCTGGTGGAGGAACATATGTTTGCGTATCGGATCCAAGAACGATAGATATCGCAAGTCGGGATCCGGAATATTGCGCTGTGATGGAGAACTCTTTGATGAACACACCTGATGGTCAGCCTACACTTTGGGCTGCAAGACTATGGGGGTTAAAGAATGTTGAGCGCACAATGGGACCTATCTTGTTCCAAAATATGATACTCAACCCGGATAGCGGACTTAAGCATTTCCTTTTAGGGGATACTGATGAAACGCTTTCTAGAATAGTTAAGAAGGCTTCAGAAAATAATGCATTAATTGTAGGAACTTATTCTCCGGACTTCTGCAAGTTAGATGAGTATGACTATGCGAGTATAGGTAAAATGATAAATGAAAGTGGCACAGATGTGGTGTGGATTGCAATGCGAGCACCCAAACAAGATTTCTTTGCAGTTAATCTCTTGCCATATTTACGTGGAAAGGTTTGTGTTGGCGTAGGTGCGGCATTTAGATTTTACCTTGGAGAATATAAAATGGCACCGCCATTGATTCGGAAACTGGGCTTAATGGGACTATATTGGGGCAGAAAAGGAAGAACATGGGGAGCTTTTTTATCAGAATATCTTTATAATAATATCCCCTACTTATGGCATCTATCGAAGATCCCTTTCAGGAGATTACTGGGAAAGAAATACTACGAATAAACAACATATAATAATTATCGAAATGGATAAAGTAAGAATTGGAATTATTGGAATGGGGAGGATGGGTATAACTCATTACTCAATTATAAACACCCATCCATCAGTTGAGATTGTATCGGTGTCGGACACTTCCGCAATGACGTTGGATATTCTAAGTAAGTTTATTCCATCATTGAAGACCTATACTGATTATCAGATGCTGTTAAAAGCACGAGATATAGATGGCGTGATTATTTGTACTCCATCATCATTGCATTATCCAATCTGTAAAATGGCTGGTGAATTGGGGATTAGTGTATTTTGTGAAAAACCTTTCACGACAGACCCGGTTCTTGCCAATGAACTAGCAGACTTGTTTGAGCAAAAAGCATTGGTAAATCAGGTTGGGTATGTAAATCGGTACAATCAAGTTTTTCTTACCGTTAAGCAATATCTTGAAGACGGGGTGATTGGTAACATTCGTTTTGTTGATGCGGGGTTTTTCAGTGCGACTGTAACTAAACCTCAAACAGCTAAAGGATGGCGTTCAAAGAGAGAGAATGGAGGTGGAGTGACTTATGAAATGGGGTCTCATCTCTTTGATATCCTTAATTTCGTATTCGGATGTCAAGAGAAATTGCTTGGCTCTGGAATGACAAGTGTATATAGCACAAATGTCGAAGATATTTGTGTGGCGAATATCAAATATAGGAATGATGTTTTAGCTTCAGTTCACGTAAATTGGAGTGATTCTACTTTCAGGAAACCAATGATGAAAGTGGAAATCTGTGGTGACAAGGGGAAATTGTATGCTGATTTCTATGGGATGAAAGTATATCTGAACGAGGATAACGAGAAATATAAACTTAAGGCGGGATGGACCATAACCCCACGGAACCTGATGCCAGTAGAGACACGCTTCTATGTACGAGGGGCACACTTCTCTGATCAATTATATGATTTTGCTGATGCCATTAAGGAGAACCGGAAATCGATGGGGTGTTCTTTCCGTAATGCTGCGGAAACTCAAACTCTTATTCACGATATTTTTAACAACGAAAAGTAAACGAAAGACATGGAAAGAATAGATAAAGTCGTATTTGGGGACAATCAATTTTTTGGTATCAATCATCGCTCTCAAGACAAGGCGGAAGAATTGGCCCAGAAATTCAGTGATTTGAAGAACATTCTTGATGTTTATGACTGTGCTTTTGATAGTGGTGTGACAGCTGTCATGCTCAATAGTAACCAGAAAGCAATGGAAATAACAGACTATTTCCGCTCTCATAAGGATAAGTATGGTGAAATTGCATGGTATCCAAGCATTCCATATCCTCATAAATATGCTGATATGGTAAATGAATTGGGAATATTTCCGGCCATCAAAGAGGCAATCTTCTCCAATAATTCTACCATTGGGGTTCTAGGTATGCTCGCAAAGGGTGCCACTATCGCGGTAAATAAGGATCCCCTAAAAGTTATGGAGATGCTCATTGATGTAGAGTACAAAATATTCAAAGGCTTGAATGTTAAGGTCTTGTTTCTTCAAAATGTCGTCACAGACCTACTGCTTGGCATGAATCTGAAGGATGTGTTTATACATTATTGCGAATATATTAAAAAGAAATACAAGATAATACCTGGCTTCATAACTCTTAATCTACCTTATATATTAGACAAGCTAAATGAATGGGGAATTGAGGAAGTTTGCATCTGCTCAAGTATAAACGCTGCTGGCTTCAATATGTATCCTTCAAAAGAGGAATATGAACGAGTTATATCAGAGAACAATCCATCCAAATTTCAGCTTATGGCCATGAATGTTTTGGCTTCAGGCTCGATTTCTCCTAAACAATCATTTGATTATGTGAACAGTCTTAATGTCCAGTCAGTAGTGTTTGGTGCCTCAAGTAAGAGTCACATACAAAGTTCTATTGAACAAATTAAATTGTAGGATAATATAATATTGTGCAAGAGTCGGCACATATTGAGTTACGCTGCTGTTATGTTAAGCAACTTTTAGAATGTAATGAAAAACAAAACAACACTAACTTATAAGTTATTATGTGCTATGGGGTTTAAGTACCCCATAGAGGATTATGGCGACGTGAGTATCTGGAAAGTTGTCAAACAGTTTTTTACAAACTGGCATCATAGAGCACTTGTAAATGCGATGAATTGTGCGATGTTAGAGCCCTTTAATCCACGTAAGTTGCGTCCATTCATATTGCGTAAATTAGGTGCACAAGTAGGTAAGGATGTATTCATTGGAGATTATGTCCGTGTAGATTTGAATCATTCAAATCTATTGATAATTGAGGATGGGGTTCATATCGCAGGAGATGTTCGTTTGCTCTGCCATAAAAAAAATCTTTCTGCTTATGGCCCAGGAAAAGTATATGGTATGCAGCCATATAAGTATGGCAAAATTCACCTGTGTAAAAATTGTGCAGTCGGAACAGGATGTCTCATTATGCCAGGTGTCACTGTTGGTGAGGGAGCGGTAGTAGGGGCTGGTGCTATAGTCACAAAAGATGTTCCGGAATGGAGCCTTGCTTTAGGCTGTCCTGCAAAGGTTGTAAAGACATTTGAAAAGGAAACATAGTCTATGAAGCATATTCTAATAACTGGTGCCAAGAGCTTTGTCGGCACCAATGTCGGGAATTGGCTCCTGAAAGAGCCGGAGAATTTCGCTGTTGATGTGGTTGACACGATGAACGATGCCTGGAAACAGGCTGACTTCTCAAAATATGATGTCGTGTTCCATGTGGCTGGAATCGCTCATGTGGATCCGAAGCCAGAGATGGCACCGTTGTACTACAAGGTGAACCGTGACCTTGCGATAGAGGTGGCTAAGTGGGCAAAGGAGCATGGGGTGAAGCAGTTCATATACATGAGCTCACGCATTGTGTACCATGCATCCAAGAGCATGAGGGCGAATGTGACCATTCCGGAAACCAAGCCTAACCCTAACGACTTTTATGGGGATTCAAAATTGCGGGCGGAAAAAGGCTTGAACGAACTGGCTTGCGATAGCTTTAAAGTGGCAATCTTGCGTCCACCGATGATCTATGGCCCCGGCAACAAAGGCAATCTGCCCCGTTTGGCATGGCTGGCCACAAAGGCGCCAATATTCCCTGCTTGGCACAACAAGAGAAGTATGCTGCATGTTTATAATCTGGCAGAATTCATCAAGCAGGTAATCACTCGTGAGTTGGGTGGAACATTCTTTCCTCAGAATGATGAATATGCCGACACTGTGGAAATAGTACGTTGTTTCGCAAAGGAGCACGGCCATAAGATTTGGATTACGCGAGTGCTGAATCCGTTTGTTTGGTTAGGATCATTCTTTATTCCACAGATTCCTAAGATGTTCTCGGATTCGTATTATGTTCAAGAAATGAGCAAGTACGATTTTGATTATCAGGTGATTTCCATCGAGGAGAGTTTGAAGGGTCTGGATATCAGAAAAACTATGAAGTAGAGTCTGTCATGGCCTATAAAGTTGTAAAACGTGCATTTGATCTCATATGCGCGCTGCTGGGTATTATCGGTACGTCACCGATCTGGATTGTTTCTATTATTCTGACGGAAGTCAGCGACCCCGGTCCGTTGTTCTATTTCGCCAACCGCGTCGGGAAGGATAACCGACGGTTCAAGATGTGGAAGTTCCGTTCCATGCGAGTGGCTCGTGGCGCAAGCGAGGCTTCGCTTCGTCCGGAGCAGGATCGGATCTTTTGGTGGGGAAGGATTATGCGGAGGCTCAAGATTGATGAGCTGCCGCAATTGTTGAATATTCTTAATGGGACGATGTCGATTGTCGGCCCTCGTCCGGCGGCGGTGGATCAGGTTGAGGTCACCCGTGGTGGAGAGAATGCGGTCGCCTCAACAGTGCCTTGTGGACTGACAAGCCAGTCAAGCCTTTGGGACTACATCTATGGTGATCAGTTCCCGGATGAGAAGGAGTACAATGAAAAGGTTCTGCCTGTCCGACTGAAACTTGACGTTTATTACGTGAGGCATGCCTCTTTCTTCGGCGACTTGAAACTCATCCTCTGGACAGTCATTGCGATCGCCTACACCGCCTGTGGGAAGTATCCTCAGTGGATGCATGATCGGCTTGTCATGTTCGCAGGTGAGGGTTAGAAGATAATAATTAAAATGCAAATGGCTAATTTCTCGGAAAGATACGGGTACGTTAAGCCCATTGAGGTTTTGAAAAAGGGTTTTATTGAACAAGATTTGGCAAAATCCTTATGTTCATGCTATGACATATTGTCGGAAAGCTTTGAACAACAACCGAATACTCAGAATGATTTTGAAGAATTGGAATTATATCTGTGGATCGAGTTTCTTCATGAAAGAAAAAACGACTTCCATTATGGATTGTATGGTACATGTACAAAGGTGGTTTCAACAGCATTTTTGTTAGATGAGAAAAGGCCATGGTTCCTAAAATTTGATCTAATTGAGAAAACGCTTCTCTTCCTTAGACTTAAATATTTCAGTAGAGATAATATAGATCACTTTTCTCAGCAGATTGTCGAAAAATTTGTTCACAACATTAATCACTTTTTGCGGAATCTGAATTATGGCTATAGGATAGTAGATGATATTGTGGTTCCGATTACTTCAGATGAGGAGTTGGAAGCAGTCAAGCATGCTATTGATGACTCAAAAGACAATATCAGACATCATCTTCATTCCTCACTTGAACTTTATTCTAAAAGGCCAGATGCAGATTATCGAAATTCGATTAAGGAATCAATATCTGCAGTAGAGGCATTTTGCAGGGAGAAAACGTCAGAGTCAACACTTGGAATTGCTTTGAAAAAATTAGAAGTGTCAGGGATTGTCATACCAAGCTTGCTTAAAACGGCATTCGAAAAGCTATATGCTTATACGAATCAGCCAAATAGCGGCATCAGGCATGCTTTGATGGATCCTGATGGTGATTATGTTCCCGGGCAGGAAGAAGCTCTATTTATGCTTATCTCGTGTTCTGCTTTCCTGAATTACCTTTATGGTAAAATGGCTAAATAATCTTTGTTGTATCTAATTTAATATATTTACAATGAAATATTTACTTGTAGTCGCCCATCCTGATGATGAGGTGCTTGGGGCTGGTGCGTCCATGTTCAGATGGAGTCGTGAGGGACATCAGATTGATGTCGCCATCATGTGTACGGAGGCGAAGGCGCGCGCTTTCCGCCCGGAGGATAAGGAATTGGATGAAGATTTGAACGCTTCGTCGGACTTCCTTGGAATACACCGAAAGTTCGAGGCCACATTCCCGAACATCGAGATGAACACGGTTCCTCATCTGAAACTTGTGCAGTTCATCGAAAGCGCTATCCGTGAGAGCGAGCCGGACATCATCATCACCCATCATCCGGCAGACACGAACAATGACCATCTTCAGACTAGCCTCGCCTGTCAAGAGGCCATCCGTCTTTTCCAGCGTCGCCCGGAGGTGAAACCGATCTCTGAGTTTTGGTATATGGAGGTGCCATCCTGCACGGAATGGGCGTTGAACAGTGGGTTGAACCGTTTCCAGCCGAACCTTTGGGTAGAGGTGGGGAAAGAAGGTGTTGATGCCAAGATCAAAGCCCTCTCGATGTACCGTGGTGTCATGCGTCCTTATCCTCACCCACGATCAACGGAAGCCCTTGAAGGCTTCGCCGCTTATCGCGGCTGTCAGGCCGGGTGCAACTATGCGGAGGCGTTCGAGGTTATACTAAGGAGGATAAGTTGTGATTCCGTTAAAAGTGTGTAAGATTCTGAGGATTCTTGACTATTTTTGATTTAATCGTTATATTTGCCGTGAACTTTTAACGGAATTGTGATATGCTTCTTCGTTTTGTGGCAGAGAACATCTTTTCTTTCAAGGATGTGACGGAATTTAATACATTTCCGTCTAGTAAAAGCCATAGCCTTGTTCACCACAAGATAGATTGTTCACATACTACTGCTCTGAGGCTGGCGGCTGTTTATGGCGCAAACGGGGCTGGTAAAAGTAACCTGTTGTCGGCGATGAATTTGCTCCGCGAATTCGTGCTGTCTGGTTCTCTTGATTTTCATGGATTCAATGAAGGACTGGCGTTCCGCTTTGACCCTTCTTGCCTAGGGAAAGCATCTGGGATGGCCATTGAGTTCTGCCGGAATGACAAGGTTTTTTATTATCACATCGAATTTAAGGGACGGGAACTTGTTCTGGAGGAATTGTTGCTTAGTAAGAAAACTAAGGACATTCCCATTATTCAGCGTGAAGGAGGCAATATAAAACTAAACGGCGATTTTTTGACGAATGGAGTTAATGATGAGTTTTTGAATGCCCTTGATCGCCTTGTGCGTCCTGATATGCTCCTCTTTTCATTTTTAGGCCAATATTATCATTCTGAATCTGAACTTGTAGCGGAGGCCTATTCTTGGTTCGCCGATCTTTTTAGAGTCGTGCTTCCGGACACAATCTCTGGCCATGTGCCACATCTTTTTGATAAGTATGAGCCGTTCAGGCGTTTGGTTAATGAGACTATTCCGGAACTTAAGACTGGTATTTCAGCTTTGCGTGTTAGGAAAGTGGTTGTGACGGATGAGTTGATAAACGGCAACAAGGATCTTATCTCTGTGGTTAGTAACGCTCGCAATCACCCAGATGAGCCTCAAATTGTAGAAAGGAATAATGGCCTTGGGGTCTCAAATGTGATTTTTGAAGATGGACAGGTATGGCAGAAAACGCTTGTCTCGGTTCATGAAGACACTGGTGGGAACACCGTGGAAGTCCCTGTCTCGATTGAGTCAGACGGGACACGGCGTCTTATAGAGTATATGCCCCTTTTCTTCGCCTTGACACATGGCCACGGCGTTTTCGTTGTTGATGAGATTGAGCGTAGCGTCCATCCTATTATGGTTAAGAGTATCATTCAAAAGATATCCGACAGCAAGCAAGCGAAAGGCCAACTAATATTCACAACTCACGAATCATGTCTTCTGGATCAGAGTATTTTTCGTCCGGACGAGATCTGGTTTGCTCAAAAAGATGCGGAGCAATCAACTAAGCTATATCCACTCAGTGATTTTAATATTCACAATACCGCTAACATAGAGAACGGCTATCTGGCCGGGCGCTATGGCGGAATCCCTTTCTTGTCAAATCTAAAGGATCTTCATTGGTAGCCATGATTACACGTGTCAGACAGTACGCCAAGAAAGAGCCGAGCCGGGATGCTCATAAATTGTATGTAATCTGCGAAGGTGCACATGATGAGCCTAAATACTTTGAGTTTTTCGAGGGACTGTCATCAAACCTTAATGTTATCACGATTCCTTCTGAGGCTGGCAAAACCGATCCTGTGCAATTGGAACGTAGGGCTATGGAAAAGTTTGACTTTGAGTGTGGTTGCTTTTCTTTGGATTATTCACAAGGGGACAGAATTTGGTTTGTCATTGACACTGATGCTTGGGCATTGGAAGGTAAAATCGCGGTTCTTCGTGATTTTTGCAAGAAAATGAATGACGACATTTTCACTCGGTTTACCGAGATCAAACCGTATTGTGTTTGGAATGTCGCTCAGAGTAATCCCTGCTTTGAAATTTGGCTGTATTATCATTTCTATCGCAGTGCACCTGCTATAAAAGAAGTGGATGAATTCGCATCTTTTAAGCAGTTTGTTGATAGTAAGATAAATGGTGGATTTAAGTATGAGTCGGATCCTGTGAGGTTAAAAGATGCCATAGCTAATGCGGAGGCCAATTTCGGCCATGGCGACAATGAAGCGACTGCGTTGTTTTCTACTGAACTCATGTTTCTCGGAAAGGAAATTAATAACTTTGTGTCTGTGGAACTGGCAAAGTTGTATAATAAGATGGGATAGTAGTTGTCTTCTCTACATGTTTCTAAGAACCACTTTAGGCACTTGGAAATATCTTTGAGAAAGATTATCTCTGTGAAAGATATTTGTAACTCTATGTCATTCACGATGTTTATCTACCAATAATAAGTCCTCACCTTCCGTTTGTGAAGAAGGCGCAGGCCGTTCATGTGGTCCTATTCACCAAAGTGCTGCCTAAGAATGCTGAGGCGGCCAGAGTGTTCCTTCCGGAAGATGTCTTGAAATAACATTATCCGGGTGCGTGGCTGTCGTTTTTGAGCCCATAAGTTGATCTTTTGATAGGTCTGTGTGCGGAGGAAGCTAATTCGCACCAGGGTCTTATGTGTGTTAGTCCGGGTCTTGCCGAATGTGATCTCTTTATCTGGGATTGTGCGGCTGATATTCTTGGACACGAAGATCAAATTCAATCTAAAATATTCACTAATAAATGAAAACCGCCCTAATCACCGGCATCACGGGTCAGGATGGCTCGTACCTTGCCGAGTTGCTGCTGTCAAAGGGGTATGACGTGCACGGGACGATCCGCCGGTCATCGGTGGACTACCGTGAGAGGATTGCGCACCTTGAGGGGCAGCCTAATTTCCATCTCCATTACGCCGATCTGGGGGACTCGATGAGTCTGATCCAGGTGATGAACCGCGTGCGACCGGACGAGGTGTACAACCTCGCGGCGCAGAGCCACGTCCAGGTGTCGTTCGACTCTCCGGAGTTCACGGCCGACGTTGACGCGACCGGGGTGCTGCGCATCCTTGAGGCTATCCGCCAGGCGGGGCTCGCCGAGACGTGCCGCATGTATCAGGCCTCCACGTCCGAACTCTATGGAAAGGTTGAGGAGGTGCCTCAGAACGAGAACACCCCGTTCCATCCCTACAGTCCGTATGCCGTCGCCAAGCAGTACGGCTACTGGATCGTCCGGGAGTACCGCGACGCCTACAACATGTTCTGCTGCAACGGCATCCTGTTCAACCACGAGAGCGAGCGGCGCGGCGAGACGTTCGTCACGAGGAAGATCACCCTCGCGGCCGCGCGGATCCGTCAGGGGAAGCAGGAGAAGCTGTACCTCGGCAACCTCTCGTCGCTGCGCGACTGGGGGTACGCCAAGGATTATGTGGAGTGCATGTGGCTCATCCTTCAGAACGAGAGGCCGGATGACTATGTGATAGCGACCGGCGTCCAGCACAGCGTGCGGGAGTTCTGCCAGCTGGCGTTCCGCGAGGCTGGAATTGAGCTTGAGTTCGTAGGCGAGGGTGCGGAAGAGAAGGGAATAGACAAGGCGACCGGCCGTGTGCTTGTCGAGGTGTCCCCGGACTTCTACCGCCCGACGGATGTGGTCAACCTGTGGGGTGACCCGACCAAGGCTAAGGCCACGCTCGGATGGAATCCGACCAGGACATCCTTCGAGGAACTGGTCCGCATCATGGTGGAGCATGACATGCGCAAGGTCGCCGCAGACGGTGCGGCTGAGGACGTGCGCAAGATGAATCTTGTCGAATATCTTGAAAAAGGCATTGTGAAATGATGGAGAAGAACGCGAGAATCTATGTGGCCGGCCATCGCGGGATGGTTGGCTCCGCTATAGTCAGGGAGCTGCGCCGGCAGGGTTACGACAACCTTGTCCTGCGGACGCACAAGGAGCTGGATCTCTGCGACCAGCGCGCCGTCGAGGCATTCTTCGAGGCGGAGAGGCCTGAATATGTCTTCCTCGCCGCCGCCAAGGTGGGCGGGATAGTCGCCAACGAGGAGGCTCTGGCCGACTTCATGTACATGAATATGACTCTGGAGATGAACGTCATCCACTCGGCGTGGAGGAACGGCTGCCTCAAGCTGGAGTTCCTCGGGTCGTCGTGCATCTATCCCCGCATGGCGCCGCAGCCGATGAAGGAGTCCTGCCTCATGACGGGACCGCTTGAGAAGACGAACGAGGCCTACGCCCTCGCCAAGATCTCCGGTCTTAAGTACTGCGAGTTCCTGAACCGCCAGTACGGCACTGACTACATCTCGGTGATGCCGACGAACCTCTACGGCCCGAACGACAACTACCATCCGACCCACTCCCACGTGCTTCCGGCCCTTATCCGTCGTTTTCACGAGGCGAAGGTGTCCGGCGCTCCGTCGGTGACCTGCTGGGGCGACGGCTCGCCATTGAGGGAGTTCCTCTACGTGGACGACCTCGCCAACCTCTGCGTGTTCCTGATGAACGGATATTCCGGGAACGAGACCGTCAACGCCGGCACGGGGAAGGAGATCACCATCAAGGAACTGACGCGTCTCGTCGCCAAGGTGGTCGGCTACGAGGGCGAGATTCTTTGGGACGCATCCAGGCCGAACGGTACCCCGCGCAAGCTTCTCGACGTCTCCAAAGCCACGGCCTTGGGCTGGACCTACAGGACGGAACTGGAGGACGGAATCCGTCTCGCCTACGACGACTTCCTCCACAACCCGGTGAGGGCGGAGAGGTAGATATTCCAAGATAATAATAATGGCTGGCGGTCACTTTTCGTTGTGGGCCGTCTCCCGAAATATAGTATATGCCAAACAAGAAAGTATTCGTTTCCGGCTGCTATGACCTCCTGCACAGCGGCCATGTTGAGTTTTTCAAGGAGGCTTCGTCCTACGGCGACCTCTATGTCGGCATCGGTTCCGACGCCACGATCCTTGACTACAAGCATCACAAGACCGTGTACAGCGAGCGGGAGCGGCTGTTCATGGTGAAGTCGATCCGCTACGTCAAGGATGCGTTCATCAACCGTGGCCACGGCATCATGGACTTCATCCCTACCGTTGAGGAACTGAGGCCGGACATATTCGTTGTCAACGAGGACGGTTCGAACGAGGACAAACGCCGCTTCTGTGCGGAGAGGGGCATTGAATATGTTGTCCTCCAGCGCCGCCCGTCCGAGGGTCTGGCCGCCCGTTCCAGCACCGATCTGAAGAAGTCGGAGTCTTCGATCCCGACAAGACTCGACCTCGCCGGGACGTGGATTGACCAGCCGTATGTGTCGTGCCTTGCTCCTGGGTGGGCGGTGACCGTGTCTCTTGAGCCGACTTTTGAGGTGAGGGAGCGCTGCGGCCTCTCCACCTCCACCCGCAACGCCATCCGCAAGATCTGGCCGTACCAGCTCCCGAACATGGATCCGGAGATGCTGGCGAAGCTGGTGTTCTGTTTCGAGAACGACCCGGAGCGTTCGGACGGGGTGATCTCCGGTGCCCAGGACGCCATAGGAATATGCGTTCCCGGCCTTGCCCGTCACTATTACGACCAGCGTTTCTGGCCGGTCAAGATCGAGACGTGTTCTGACGAGAGGGTTCTCTCATGGCTTGAGGAGCACCTCTGCCTGATTCCGATGTTCCCTCGCCGTCCGGGCTGCTCGGTGGTTGAGGGGAAGGACATCACCCTTCCGAAAGTCCAGGCCCTGGCAAAGGCCGCGGATGACTGCTGGCATGCCATTCTTGACATGGACATTGACCGCTTCGCCGCCGCCTACCGGGCGTCGTTCGAGGCTCAGGTCGCCATGTTTCCGGGGATGGTCAACCCGACATCATGCGGAGGAGACGTCCCCGATGGCTCGTCCTCACATATTCAAAAAGACGCCGCCGGGATTGCCGACGGACTTTCAGGACAACCATCCGAGAAGTCTTCCGACGTGCATTCCGAGAAGTCTTCCGGTGTGCCATCCGAGGGGGCTTTTCTTCCGTCAGTACAGGAATATATTGACAAATATTCCCGGATGCCGGGTGTCCTCGCCTGGAAGATGCCCGGCGCCGGCGGTGGCGGCTACCTCGTCCTCGTCTGCACCTCTCGCCACACCTTCCCGGACGGAGCCATCGAGATCACCGTCAGGCGCGGGGGAATGTGACTTGTCGTGCGCACGGCTCACGGCTTCCGCTTCCTGATATTCATTGACCAAAGCCCTCGTGTCTCCTTTCCCGTGCGCGAGAAGCCCTTATTTGCTCACGAATGAGGCTTCGGTTCCGCTGTCGTGAGCGAGAAGCCCTTATTTGCTCACAGAAGCCTCATATTCAATGCCCTGGTGCGCGGAAAGAAGCAATGCGCGCACGGCTTACAATAAAACCACAAGCAAAATGAAAAGATATTGCCAAACCCTCGACCTTGTCGGTGATGACCGGATGATTGAGAACTATATAGACGCCCACCGCCATGTCTGGCCCGAGATTCAGGAGGGTATCCGCTCAGTCGGCATCCTTGACATGCAGATCTACCGCCTTGAACGCCGGGTCTTCATGATCATGGACACCACAGATGACTTCGACTTCGTCAAGGACAACGCCCGTCTCGCCACCCTGCCCCGCCAGGCAGAGTGGGAAGCCTACGTCGCCCGCTTCCAGGGCTGCGACCCCTCCATGACCTCCACCCAGAAGTGGCACCTCATGGAGAAGATCTTCCAGCTGGATCCTTCGGCAACCACGTCTGAAGGGCAGCGACCGGCAGAAGGATAAGTCTGGCCAAATGAATATGCTCCCTCGTGCGCAGGATGGCCGGTTTCGCTCACGGGAGGCTTTCGATGGCCACAAGTCAATAGTTTCTTAACATTTGTTCCACATCACGAGTTTCCTTTCCGGACTCATGAGTTTGGAAGCATTCATATTCATTTGTATTTCTGGTTATTTGCAGATGTATGAATGCTTTTTTTATTCCCTTAATTCGGGAAAATGCATTATATTTGTATGTCTTGTTCCTGCGGGCCCTGTTGTTGAACATATCGTTCAATTCATCTAGCTTGCAGTTGAGCTCATCATAGGAGAAGAATGTGTCACGACAGATACGGCTGTAGAAGTACCTGTATGTCTGGTTGACAAGGCTTTCGGCTGGACCTTTGTCCCGTGGCTTGATAGGGTGGACGATTCATGAAGAAGTATTATCATCTGCACGAGGAATACCTTGCGACGTTAAAAAGCGAAATTATGTTGGAAATCGACAATAAATTCATTTCGGAGTTGCTCTCCGAGGCTGCGGAAAATCCACGGCTTCGTCAGAACTATGACCTGCGTACGTCATCCGACGACAACAGCCAGCGTATGCTCAATGCTCTTCTTCCTGGCACTGTGGTTCCTATCCATCGGCACCCGAACAGCACAGAGAATGTCCTGCTGCTTCATGGAAAATTGGTCGAGGTGCTTTACGAGGAAGAGAGACCTGGAGACGGCATTGAATCTGGAGATGGCATTGAACAGAAGCAGGACATGGCAATTGGGCGTCGCCTCCATGAAACGGCACGCATTGTCCTGGACCCGTCCTCCGGCAATTACGGCTGCGTCGTCCCCGCCGGCGTCTGGCACACGGTCGAAGTCCTGGAGCCGTCCGTAATCTATGAAGCCAAGGACGGGAAGTACGGCGAAGACGGGAGCGAGGCGGTGTGAGTTTTGGGGGGACGCGGAGATTGTTCCGGCATATACTTATACTGCGTCGGCATCTGTCGTCGCTCATGTCGGTGCTACCATTGTCCTGGTGGATTCTCAGAAGGACAATGTCGAGATGGATTACGATAAACTGGCAAATGCTATCACTGAGCGTACCAAAGTCATTGTACCTGTGGATATTGCGGGTATATGCGCTGATGTGGATAAGGTTCGTGAGATAGTGAACCGTCCTGAAATTCTGGCAAAATTCCATCCTGCGAATGATATTCAGAAGCTTCTGGGCCGTATCGCCATTTCCAATGACTGCGCTCATTCATTTGGAGCTTCGCGTCATGGCAAGATGGCTGGCGAGATTGCTGATTTTTCTTCGTTCTCTTTCCATGCGGTGAAGAATTTCACTACTGCCGAAGGCGGCGCATTGACATGGAATCTGCCGTTCGGAAACGAGAAGGTGGAGCGTCAACAGGTGTATTGCGGAAGTCCTGTGCCTTTCATTGAGGGTGAGTCCTGGAACGAGTTTATCTACCGTCTCTCCCAGTTGTTCTCGCTTCATGGTCAGAACAAGGATGCGCTCGCAAAAACGAAGCTAGGTGCATGGGAGTACGATATCATTGGCCCATGGTACAAATGCAACATGACCGACATCATGGCGGCTCTTGGTCTAGTCCAGTTCGAGCGTTATCCGTCAATGCTGGAGAAGCGTCACGAGATGGTTTCATTGTACAATGCCGGCATCGATTCTCTGAACGCTGGCCTTGATGCAGCCCATCAGGTCAAGTATCTGAATCACAGGGCTCCAGATCATTGTTCTTCGCACCATCTTTACCTGGTCCGTCTCCAGGGCCGCACCCGCGAAGAGGCCAACAAAGTTATCGAGCAGATGGCCGAGCGCGGCATCGCAACCAATGTCCACTACAAGCCTCTCCCGATGATGACCGCCTACAAGGCTCACGGCTTCGACATCGCCGATTTCCCGAACGCCTATCACCTGTTCGAAAATGAAATCACGCTCCCTCTTAATACCAAAATGTCAATGGAGGACGCCGAGTAGGTGATAGAGAATTTCGTGGAGATTGTGAAGGGACTGTAGCTGATAGATGAACTAGTCGCTCGAATTTTGGAGTAATCTGTGGGATTATACAGGATTCGAGCGACTTTTGGTATTTAGGTGGATTCGTCGTTGCTTTGCTTTGATTGAAGATTTCGACGTTGAGCCATGAGAGTACCTATTCAAATGTATAACTTTTTGTGAACGTATGTGTATGACTAATGGAAAAGTGGCAATTATTTTTCGGTGTATATTTTTGATAATAGTCGTATTCTTCGTATCAGGGTGCACTCAGGCTCAGGTCGATCCTTCTATACCAGTTGGTTTGCTTTCGAAAAGCCGAGATTATCTGTTCTTTTGTTTATCAATAATTGATTCTTCAGAGCCATTGTACAATCAAGTCGCAGGAAGGTATTATTACGCGATGTTTTCAATCGCAAAAATACCAAGTATATGGAGACGTAATCATTTCAAAGGCGAATTGGAAACACATGAAGATGTTTGGAGAGTAGCGTCAAAGGGCCCGAGAAAGTCTTTTGGAAAAGAACTTAAATCGTTGAGGACGGCTTGTGATTATATGCATGATTGTAATAATTCTTCAAGTGATTCCGTGAAAAACAAGTTATTTCCTATTATTGATAATAATGATGCCTTTGAGGAACTCGTAGAAGATACAAAAGTCTGCCTTGAAAAATACTATCGAAAAATTGAACCACGTGATGATAATTCAGAGACATCGTGTAATGAGTTGTTGAATGAAATTTCAAAGTGTAGAGAAATAATTATCGACCATATTTCAAAGGCTAACAACTCATTAGATAAGGATTGTTGAGATAGGTCTATTGGTTGGTAGTATGATAGGTGTTTTGTGCTTTTGATAAAGAGAAGAGGGACTCCTCTAATCGTCCTCTGAAGAGAGACGTTGAGAAGACGCACAATTAATCTTCATGTCAAAAGTGTGAATTCTTTCTGAAATAGCATTAGACAATGCGTTCCCTAAATGCAGTTTTATGAACTCTATAGGGAGCGTTTAAAAAGTATGATAATATTATTTTGACCTTCCCTGGAAAAGGTTGACACTTTTGGGTGGTTAAACTAGATTGTTTTA
>ERZ1034687.727-NODE-727-length-19757-cov-76.555172_pt1 | contig 19757 bp, 13 predicted proteins | sample MGYA00520704_ERZ1034687 | MGnify/ENA primary metagenome ERZ1034687 (study PRJEB33766, sample SAMN09781762) | gut metagenome | biome: gut microbiome | host: Homo sapiens | place: Madagascar | study: EMG produced TPA metagenomics assembly of the PRJNA485056 data... | reverse complement strand
ATCTTTTTTCGAAGAAGGAGTGTGCCGGTGGCACATGACTGATGAGAAAAGAGATATAGACCGAAAAGATTCCTTAAGATGATGCAGGTTATTTTTTGAAGGTTGCTTAATATGTTAATATCCATTATATTCCATCAAATCAATGAATATGCCCGAACACGGGAATACGGATTATCCCACAACCCACTTCTCGACGGTGCGGGTCCGGGAGGAGATGTTGACGCCGACTTTGACGAGGGTCTTGCCGTCCTCCAGTTTGTACGGGAGCATATAGCCTTTCTCGTCGATTTGTTTCAGCGCGTCCTCGGCGGAACCGTCAACCTTGAACTCGAAGACGTAGATGCTGTTGTCGGTGTAGCAGACGGCATCGGCACGTCCGATGACGGACTTGACCTCGGTACGGATATAGAATCCCAACAACGAGAAAATCAGGTATATGATTGTCTGATAGTACTTTTCGGTCTTGTTCTCCAAATCATTCGGGATTCCGGCAAGGTAGGCCTGAAGCTTCTCCATCGCAAGGTCGATGTCTTGGGAGTCCATCGCGGCATAGAAATGCGCCACGAATCCGGAGGCAGTTCCTGTCTTGCTCGGATATTCACCGAGAAGTCCTCGGGTGAAGCCTATCTTGACTTCCCTGTTCGGGTAGCCGAGGGTGTAGAGCTGCATCCGCTCATCGTAGGACTTGATGGTCAGGTAACCAGTCTGATAGAGCATCGGCAAGGAGTTGTCGGAGAGTTCCGGAGACACGTCAAAATCGGACTGGGGAACCAGTGGGATGTTGTCCAATGTGGTTTCGTCAATCGGGTTACGCCTCAGCCTTTCTACAAGATAGGTCGGCGTGCCGGAATCGAACCAGTAGCTGCCGACACGACTGTCACTCAAGGCATTAAGCAAGCTGAAAGGATTGTAGATATCCTCGGACCCATCGCAGAAATGATAGCCGTCGTAGTTATATTTCAACAATTTCAGAGCTTCTTCGTAGGAAATCTTCTGCCTGTCGGCAAGCGCCTGCACACCATATTGAATATTGTCCTCCAGCTCCTTCTGAGAAATACCGCAAATCGCCGACTACTTAGTCTCCATCGAAATATTCTTCAGGTTGTTCAGCTCGCTGAATATGCTGAGTTGGGCGAACTTGTTGATCCCGGTGATGAATACAAACCGCAGATAAGGGTCAAGACTCTTTATCGGGCTGTAGAAATTCCTCATTATCTGCCTCAGGGACGGAAGCCTGACCTTGTCGTTCATCACATCCAGCAGCGGTGCGTCATATTCATCAACGATCAGCACTGCTGGTTCCCCGGTCTTGGCAAACGCCTCTTTTACCAGAAACTCCAACCTTGCGTTGACATCCATCTTGTCCAGATTCTCACCTTTGCCGTAAACTCTTTCATATTCAGAAAGTTTATAGTCGAGCTGGCGCAACAGCTGATCCTCGTTCACGTGCTTGGCCGTGGACATATCGAAATGGAAGACCGGATGCCGCGTCCATTCTTTCTTCTCCTCTCCGGCCTTTAGCCCCTCAAACAGATCCTTCCTTCCTTCGAAATAGCAATGGAAAGTCGAAGACAGCAGGGATTTACCGAAACGACGCGGACGGCTCAGGAACACGTACTTGTAAGTCTCCGCCAAATCGTGCACAAAACCTGTCTTGTCGATGTAGAGGTAACCTCCCTCGACAATATTACTGAATGTTTGTATCCCGATAGGGAATCTTTTGAATCCGGCCTCCATAATTCAATATAACTCAACTCTCAAAGATAAGGCTTTTTCCCCAAGGAACAAAGCCTTGACACTCACAGACATTTGATATTTTCATTGAAAAAGCCTCCGCACGGGGAATGACCGAACGGAGGCTTTCAAAGTTCACAATCTTATTAGATCACTTTCTCAACTCCATCAAGGTCTATCAAGGTGAACTGTGCCTTACCCTGATAGATAGTGAGGATTCCTTTGACGTTGATCGGGGCGCCACCGAGGATGGCCTCATCAATCTGGGTGTCTGCGAAGCGGGAATAGCCGCTGGTGCGGATCTGCACGGACTGACTGCCCATATTGAAGTACTGGCTGACGGAATACGCCGACGCGTTCTTCAGAAGCGTGGCCTTGAGTTCCGGATCCGAAACCTGTCTGGCATAATCAGCGGAATAGGCGTCATCGAACTTTCCGGAATTCAGGTAGCCGATGAAACCCTGCTTGGACATCGCCCAGGTCGTTATGCCCCACGTCGGATCCGCGACCGGCTTGTAGTCCTTGCCTGTGCCGGAAAGGAATATCCTGTTGGACGAGGACTTCTTGTCCTTGTAGGAGTCTATGTAGATCAGGCAGAAGATCTCGTGGGCGTAGGTCAGGCCGTCAAGCTCGACATAGCAGCCGATGTTCTCCTCTTTCAGAAGATCGGCGGCGGAGACTTTCTTAGGCTGCAGCGGAGTGTCAATCTTACCTCTGAATATGTGAGTGTCAATGATGTACTGAACCTCGATGTAGGAGGTCTCATATTCACCGGTAGGATCGGCGTAGCCCAGCTGGATCATTCCGTTGTAGGCGCCGAGCGTAAGGCCGCCGCACTTGACATAGACCCACTGGCCGAGCTTGTAGTCGTTGTAGAGGGCGTTCTTGCCGATCTTCAACTCTATGCCGCCCGTGGCGTCTTGGATGTAGATGCTCTTGTAAACATTGCCGCTGCGGTCCTCGGAGACCACCTGTCCTCCGATGACGATGTCCTTCTCGATCTTCACCGGACCGGACTTGTACAGAGCCTTGAGCTGGGCGATGGTCGTGTTGGGGGTCATCGTCACAGGCTCGTACACATCAGCCTTGCCGTAGTCCGTGGTGAAGACCTGGTCCCATTCCTCGCAGGAAGCGAGGACGAAAATGGCGGCGATCAGCGCAAAATATATTCTTTTCATACCTTGGAATCCTTAGAATCTGAAATAAATGTTCAACATGTAGTTGATTCCGCTCATGTAGAAGTACTTGGAATCAAACCTGTAGAATCTCTCCTTGCTGACGGTGTTGTCCACAAGGCGGGTCTGCTCGTAGCCGCCGGTGCGTACATCCCTGTTGTTCAGGAGGTTCTTCACCTGCATCGAGAAGCCGAGCTGGTACTTTCTCTGAATATACCATGACTTGCCCACGCTGGCGTTCACGAGCATGAAGTTCTTGAACTTCTCCTGCGCGGCCATGTACTCGATCTCCTGGGCGGTCACCTGACCGTCAGGCCCGGCTGTGGCCATGTCCGTCCTGTAGAGAGGATTCATGTCCAGATAGGAGTTCCCGAAGAAATCCACATCCGCGTCGATGAACCAGTAGTTCTTGTTCCACGCGAGACCAAGGCTGGTCGCAAGCTGCGGGGTACTAGGCACATAGTGCTGCACGGTCTTTCCGTCCACGGTAGGATGGCTCTTCCAGTAAGGAATTGTCACTCCGTAGGTTCCGGCGACATATTCAGCGCTGTTGTCGAAGGTCTGGTACATCGTAGGGTTGGAGGTATAGATGTACTGGCCGTAGGTGAACACTCCCTGAAGGGAAAGGTTCGGCACCGGAGTCGGCACCTTGAAGCCGAGCTCGACTCCGACGTGCCTCTCGTCGATTCCGGACATCGCGAAGTTGGTGAACGAGTTCTGCGAGTCATCGTAGAAGCTCATCACGTCCGTCTGATCCTTGATGGAGGTGTAGAATCCGGTGACGCGCACATCGTAGCCGGAATTGCTGTAGGCGTAGTTGATGTCCGCCGTCAATGTCTTGATGGTCTTGAGGTCAGGCATCACGGTGTTCCTCGTCCTCGGGGAGATGAACGCCTGGTTGAATGTCGGGGCCTCGGTGATGTAGGCTGCGTCGGCGTAGATCCTGTGGCCTCCGCTGATGAAGTAGCCGAGGTTGATCTTTCCGGATCCCGTCAGGAAGTCCTTCTTGTCGGACTCGCCCTTCGAGGTGATCGGCCTGCCGTCGATCTGGTCGTACTTGGTGATGATTTCCCCATTGTAGGTGAACGGGTTGCCGTTGTCGTCAAGTCCCGGGAAAAGACCCTTCCTCAAAAGACCTTCCCTCCAGAATTTCGAATATCCAAGCCTTCCGGCCACCGTCGCCTCGAAGCCGCCGAACGTGAAACGTCCTGAGGCCCAGGCCTCCGCGCGGCGGACGTGGGCATAGTAGTCGTAGCCGTACTTGTCGCCCTGGGCAAGGGTCTGGGCGGCTCCGTTCCTGAGATAGTAGTCCAGATCGTTCTGGATCATCGTCGGATAGGCGGCGAAATCCCTCTCGGCGAACTGGTCGATGTTGACATAGTAGTCTCCTCCGAGCAGGTCGTCCAGAATCTTGTAGTACTCCGTGCGGTTCCACTTGTAGGAGAGTCCTCCGTTGACTGTCAGGAACTTGACAGGATTCCACTTGGCGTTGACGGCGAAGTTGAGGTCGTTCTGGTCCACACGCCTCTCCTCGATCACGTACTTCGAGCGGTTGCCTGAGGCGGTGGAGTTCAAGGAGTTCACGGCATAGAGACGATCCCAGTTGATGTGGGTGGTCGATGGGAGGTCGGTCTCCCAAGCCTCCTTCGCCCATGCGTACTTGGCGAAGTTACGACGGTTGTAGTCCGTGTTGTCCATGTAGAAATAGCTCGGAAGGTTCCTGTAGTAGTCAGGACGAGGATCCGGGGCATCGTACCAGTCAAGAGCCGTGTAGCCGTTCTTGCCGAATCTGTAAAGCACTGTGGCCGAGGCCGAGAGCTTCTGGGACTCAGGTGTGAAGTCGTACTTGAGGATGGCGATCGGCTCGTGGGTCTTGCGGACGCGGGCGTTGCGCACCTTGCCGTTATAGTAGCCCCAGTTGGAGTTGTACATGTTGTCGCCCATCAGATCGTAGACCTCCTGGGTGGAACCGTTCTGCGCCCCACGCTCGCCAGGGGCGGCCATGAATGTGAATCCCAGCTTATGCTCCTCGCCGAACCTCTTCTCCACGGCTCCGTAGTAGCCGAACGAGCGGTAGAAAACACCCTTTATCCAGTCATTTCCGCCAAGCCTCGCCGATGCGCTGAAAGCGTAGGACCAGCCGTTGTCCAACTGTCCGGAAGCGTAGGTCAGCATCAGGCGGAGCCTGTACAGAGCGCTGTTGGTCAGCACGCTTCCTCTCCAGCCTGTGCGGACGGAAGAGGCCATCGGCATGATGTTCGTGAGGCCGTTGTAGCCGCCGAATCCGAAATCGGAGACCTCGGCTCCGTTCACGGACTCCTTGCTTCTGGTGGCCTCGTTGAGACCGCTCCAGAGGGAGTACGGCGTGTAGCCCGTGATCGCGTCGTTCATCCTCACGCCAGCAAGATAGACATCCTGTGACTCACTGGAATAGCCGCGGACACGGAAGCGCACGGAACTGAAATTGTAGCCGGCCATGTTGTTGAACACATCGTTCTGGCCGAAAAGGATGGTAGGGCTGTCCTGATAGCCGGAATCGTCCATGTCGAACTCGGAGAAGCTGGCGTCATCCACCTCGGCGACTTTCGCCACCGGGGTCAGGGACAGGTTGAACATGTTCTTGACATAGCCGTCGTTGACGGTCACGTTCACTCTGGACTGGAGATAGTCCGGGCTTTCGATGACAAGGTCGTACATTCCGTCCTTCAGGTTCCCGATCTGGAATGTTCCGTCCTGTCCGGCCTTCACACGGGCGACTTCCTTTCCTTCTGAATACAGGATCAGATCCGCTCCGTCAATGGTCGCCTTGCTCAAGCGGCTGACGACCGTACCTTTCACGCCACCGGTGTAGTTCTGGGCCGATAAAGTCAGAGCCAGAAACAGAGCCGATGCGGCAAGGAATATTCTTTTGTTCATATTTATTGAATATTAACTATTTATCCATTTGGAGGGTCACTTCGACAAGCTCAGTGACCGAGCCTCTGCGGTCACTGCACTTTCAGTCACCGAGCTTGTCGAAGTGCCGAAGCGACTGAAGTAACTACTTGTTACTAATGACAATATAGGTCGGGTAGTGGTCGCTGTAGCCGCCGACGTAGGAGCCGGATGAATATGTCCGGAACGGCGTACCCTTGTACTGTCCTGTCTGCTGAACCATGAACGGCTGGTTGAAGACGCGTCCGTAGTACTTGCCCTTCACGATCGGAACAATCCTGAGCGTCCCCTTCGGAGCGTTCACAAGCGCCTCGTTCGCAAGGATGATGTCGTAGATGTTCCACTCGCCTCGATAGGCCAAAGAGCCGTAACCGGCTTTCAACATTGAGGTAAACGGAGAGAAGAAGTCCATCTTGCCGACTTCGGAGACATTCTCCTTGCCGTGCATATAGACGGCCATGCTCTCGTCCGTAGGGTTGTCGTTCATGTCACCCATCACCACGATCTTGATCCCGGGATATTCATTCATCAGTTTGGCGGAGTTCTCGTAGATGATTTCCGCGCCACGGCTCCTAAGGTCGCTCCCCTTGCCTCCGATCCTGGAAGGAAGGTGGGCGACGAAGAACGCGAACATCTCGCCCTTGATCTCGCCCCTGACCATCAGCACATCACGGGTGCGGAAGTGTCCCTGAGACTCCTCGTCCATGTCGAACTTTATGTCCTTACTGTTGAAATCAAACGGAATGGATTTGCTTTCAATCAGTTTGAACTGCTCCGGCCTGTAAAGCAGGGCCACATCGACGCCTCGCCTGTCCGGGCCGTCATAGTGCACGATCTGGTAGTTCGCGTCGGCGATCTCCTTCTGGCTCACAAGATCCTCAAGCACATGGCGGTTCTCGACCTCGCTCAGGCCCAGAACCGTGTGGAAAGCCTTGTTCTCGTCAGCCATCGCCTTGATCACCGTGGCGATGTTGCGGAGCTTGCGGTTGTACCGCGCGTCAGTCCAGCGGTTTGCCCCGTCGGGGAGATATTCATAGTCATTCTTGCCCTCGTCGTGGTAGGTGTCGAAGAGGTTCTCGACATTGTAGAAGCCGATGACATACCCCCTCGCGCCCTTGTCCCCCTTGGCACAGGCCGTGGCGGCCACAACCAGAAGCAGCAGAGCGGAATAAAGTATTTTTCTCAAACGCATATCAGTTTAGTATTATTATTCATGAATATGTCGGTTCCGCCGGGGCGCTACCTCCACCACCAGGCGACATCCTTCGGCTCCTCGGCCTCGATCCTTGCCGTAGTCTCCTCGCCCACCTTGGCAGGCAAGTTCACGAAGAAGTCTATTCCTGTCTTCTTCTCAAGGTCATCTACTGACATTGAATATTCAGATGTGATTCTTTTGTCGCTATATACCTTATGGTCAAACAATATGGCGCAGGCAGAGTAACCCGAATAGCCAAATGTGGAGTTCGCTCTATAGCGGAGGACTACCTTGTAGTAGCCTGTCGGGACGGTCACTTTCTTGCCATTGTTGTCAAGGGCGTACTTGACGGTCTCTCCGTCTTTGTAGTCTATCACGCAACCGGTCACGACATAGAGGGTGTCTGATTCGTTGGCCCAAGAGCGCACCTTGCCCTCCAGGTTCGCCCATATTCCTCCGTTGAACCCATTAAGCTGCGGGGTCATATTTGTCCCGTAAAAAGTCATAGCGTTAGGATTCTTCTGTGGATCGGCACCTTTAATGTTTGGCCTGTCCGCAGACGGGAGCTGATGCCCTCTGTCATACCTTCCGCTGTTTCCAACCGAATACCCACGGAAATGCAGCACAGGTTGTTTATCCTCATCAAGCAGAGGATCCAGTCCCCATGCATCCGATCTGGAGCCGGTTCCGACATTCCATCTGCTGAGCGGATATGCCACCCACGGAGCCACAAGATTGTCGTAGTCCCAAATGAAGGAATAGTTCCGCGTCTTTACAGAGCCGATTGTCATCGAATGAGTGAAAAAATCCGTCCCTGCCGGAACTGAAGGAAGTTCCAGCCAGCCTGTCTCGTTCGGCTTTGGTTCCGGTGTCGGGTCTGGATCCGGCTTGATCTCCGGTTTCTTCCCTTTCTGGCTGATTGTCTTCGAAGCCTTTCCCGCACTGTTCTCCACAGTGAGTACAGCCGAGCGCTCCTGCTCCGACTCATTCGCCGCCACATTCAGGGTGACATCCGTGTTGCCGCTACCAGAACTCGGCGCGGCGATGATCCAATCCACCGGCGCGCCGCCATCCACCGAAGTTAAAGTTATTTTCCAGGATGACGAGGCTTTGACATAAATGTACTGCGAACGCCCCTCCGCCTCAATCATCGTGGTCTTCACCTCGACTGTCGGCGGAAGCACATCCTCCTTACCACCTGAACCACAAGACGATAGCGCCAGCATCACAACCCCGGCGCAAATCATCCAAAACCTGCTCAACGTTATCTTCATGTGTTCGTATTATTAGAGAGCAAAAGGGCTGCCCGTGTCTCCGGGCATCCCTTAGCCTTTAAATTGACATCGAATTTACTTCAGAACGACAGTTATACTCTTGGCGCGAATCTGCGCTATATCCGCCTGGGCGGCAAACGTGTCCACGCTTCCTGTCCATGTGACCGTGTTGTTCGTCGCATCAGAAACGGCTATAGTATTGTCGGAGAGGACAGTCATATTCGAGCATTTATCGGAATAGCAATTCAGAACCACTTTCTCGACTTTTTTACCTGTAGGAGGGATAACAACGAAGACAGAGTTCTTATAGATTCTAATGTGATCCTCCTTTGGAGCGGTGGCATCACTTGTCGATTTATACTTATAGTAGCCGAACTTTATCCCATCCTTTGTGTACTCGTAGCCTTTGCCATAAGTCCCATCCGAACCGGCGGTCCAGGCATTGTCATCAGCAATCACCAGAGTCATCTCTGATCCGGAAGACGAACTTTTGCCTCTATGAGTCAATGTGACTGTGTGGGACTTCGTCGCGACATCAGCCTTGGTAGAAACAGTTAATTTCACAACCTTGTCCGCCTCCTCGGTGTTGGCGGCAAACTTCACTGTGATGGTGGCATTCTTGTCACCGGAGGCCGGCTCGACAGTGTAGGCGGAGTTGTCGGAGGTGATTGTCCAGGCGACATTCGCTTTCACATCAAAGGTGGCTGTGGTGGCATCAGCCGCGGCAGAAAGAGTTGTGGTGCTGACAGTCAGATAATCAGAGGCCCCTGGGACAAGATCCGTAACCATTGTGTTGACGTATTTGTTATTGCTGGCAAGTCCCACATAGAAACCGGTCACCTTCACAACCGCGCCATCGAACGACTTTGCGTTGAAACTGTCATTGATGTAGGCAAGACTGCCCGTGTGCTTGGTCGCGCCGGCAACTTCAACATTCACATAATTTCCACTCACAGAAAGAGTCCCCTCGTAGGAGATATATTCAATCTTGCTTGATGAATATGCGTCAAAGGCGGCAGCGTCCAGAACCTTAGGCGAAGGCAGAGTCAATGCGTTGCCGGAAGATACGACAGTCACCTCCGGAGAGGCCAGCTGGATAAGCCCGCCATATTCAGAAGTCGTTCCTGACACCTTCACATTGTCCTTCTCTTTCGCGGCGCATTTAGTGCCATCGTAAACAAGAAGATAGTCCGCACCGTCTGTGATGACGAAACCTCTCTGGTAAGTGGCTGCAACAGTGCCGGTCACAATGGCCGCTGTTCCGCTAGGGGAGCTGAGAACCTCGGAAATTTTCATTTCCGTGGCAGGTCCTGGATTGTCTCCACCGCCGGTGCCGAGGTCAACGCCCTTGGAGAAGTCGATGACGGTGCCGGCCTTTTCGGAAATCGAAAGGGTCAAGTCATCAAAACAATAGACGCTTGCCTTTGTGGACATGAAATAAAGATAGAGGGCGGAAGTCCCGTCAGGAACAGTGAATGTGGAGGAAGCAAGATCCCAACGCTTGTTCTTGTCGCCGGCAGGGAATGAATATTCAATCTGCACCCACTTGCTTCCGTCATTGCTGACATACACCTTGAACTCATCATGCTTGAAAGTGTTGTCGATGTCCCCGCTCTGGGAATATTCATTGCGCTCAGCTCCGAACGAAAGCGTGTAATTCTTTGACGCCGGCAGCGTTATGTTCTTTACCTCGAAATAAGGTTCCTTCCCGAACCAAAGATAATTCATTCCTGACCCCTGATAGTCCGATGAGGATGATGACGAGTTGTACTTGTCATTAGTTCTTGCGCTTACTCCGCTTGATGCGTAGGTAACAGACGAGATTCCCGTGCCGGTCTCATTGCGCCACCCCTCGAACGAATCAAGGTATGTCTTCCAACCGCTGTCGCTCTTGACGGCCTTCTCCTTGTCAAAGTCGTTCTTGTAGACGGTCATGTCAGCCACGGAACCTGTTCCTTTCTGCTTAACGGTCAAAGTCTTGGAGTCAAAGCCGATGTCGAACTTCACAGATCCTTCACGATCCAAACCAGAGTTCTCCATCACCTTGATCTCGACAGTCACAGCCTTCGAGGAGCCTTTCCCCTCCCTCGGCCCGATGGAGATCCAGTCCTGCTCGGTGGTGGCCTTCCAGTCTCTGGTGGCCGTCACCTGAACGGTCTCGGTTCCGCCGGTCTTCTCAAATGAAATCTCGGACTTTTCGACCTCCACCGACGGAGCGCCCAAGTCCTCTTTCTTGTCATTACAAGCCGTAGCCGCGAAAGCAAGAGCCGCCACAGACATGATGAAGCCTAAAAATCTATTTGTTTTCATATTCATTAGTGTTAATAAATGTTCCACTCATTATGCAGCTCCGGCACTTCCCCGCTCCAGTCCTTCCTTTACCGGCACTTCTATCGATACTTCGACACCATCCACCCCCGCAAACTCAGCTGTCGCATCCAGGCGACCGGCTATTCTTCCCCACAAATTCTTTGCCTGTCAAGCAGTCCGCTAAGTTACGACTAAATATTCAATTAAAAAATATGCCCAGACTGCGAGAACTATCGCAACATGTTATTTACTTACTTTCAAAGATTTCCAAATAGCCACCGGGACAAATGGGATGGCGGTATTTCAGAGTTGACTGTCATTCAGTGCGTTATACGCCACGGGGCTCCGCCAATGTCATTGCGTACTTTACGCAGCGAAATATACGCAATAATATTCATTCTTTCCTAACAGCCTTTGAATGTGAGTGAAATGCCCATTTCCGCTCACGAAAGGCAGGGAAAGAGATCCCTCGTGAGCGAAAAAACCTTTTCTGTACACGAGACCAATGAATATAGCGCCCTCGTGAACAGATGGCCTGTTCCCGCGCACGGCCTTGTCTTACAGATCGAGGTCGAGCTCGACGGGGCAGTGGTCGGAGCCGAGGATCTCGGTGTGGATCTCGGTGGCTGCGATCTTGTCCCTGAGGGAGTCGGAGACGAGGAAATAGTCCAGCCGCCAACCGACGTTCTTCTCGCGGGCGTGGAAGCGGTACGACCACCAGGAATATTTCACCTCGTCCGGGTGCTGTAAGCGCCAGGAGTCAGTGAAACCAGAGTCCAGAAGCCCGGAGAACTTGCCGCGCTCCTCATCGGTGAACCCGGCGTTGCGGCGGTTCGTGTCCGGATTCTTGATGTCTATCTCATTGTGGGCCACGTTCATGTCACCGCAGACCACCACACCCTTCCGGGCGGCGTGGCCGGCAAGATATTCCCGGAAATCATCCTCCCACCGCATCCGGTAGTCGAGCCTCCGGAGCCCGTCCTGAGAGTTCGGCACATAGACGCAGACGAGGTAGAACTCAGGCATCTCCAGAGTGATGACGCGCCCCTCGTGGTCGTGCTCCTCAACGCCGATGCCGTACGTCACCGAGAGCGGCGTGTGCCTTGAATATATCGCCGTGCCGGAGTAGCCTTTCTTCTCCGCCGAGTTCCAGTACGACGTGTAGCCCAGAAACTCCAGATCCAGCTGCCCCGGCTGCATCTTCGTCTCCTGCAGACAGAAAAAATCCGCGTCAAGCGTGTTGAACACCTCATCAAAGCCTTTCCCCGCGCAGGCGCGAAGCCCGTTCACATTCCAACTTATGAATTTCATACCATTTCTCATTTTACGAATAGCCATAACCTCCGGCGACCGGCCCACCCTTCCAGGCCGACACCGACGCAAAAGCTTGCGGCAACAAATTTAACACATTATCAATGAATATCCCAACGAACTTCTCCGCCGCCACGCGGATGTTGCTCTTCCAAACTTGGATCTTCAACTATTTTGCTGCTGTTTTGCCGTTTTGTCGTTATGTTGTTTTGCTGTTTTGCTGTTTTGCTGTTTTGCGACAATGTCGAAACCGCAGATCTGATTTATCGTGGAACCGTACTGAGTCAAGGTCTGAAGCTCGACCTCAGCGACGTATCGTTCCGCTGGCATTGACAGAATTGCATAGCGGACACGTCTGCAAAGCCCTTCAGCCACTCTTCCGCTGCAATTCTGGCGGCCTTTTCGCCCGAAAAGCCTAATTTTCAACACAGAATTGCGACTTAACAGCCCCCAGGCCCTTTTTCGTGCAATTCCGAAAAGTGACATTCCCACCTGGCAGTGAAGCGGGCACCGGGCAGTGAGGGGTAGCTCCCCCAGACTGTCTGAAAGGTATCGACGAAAATGGAAAAGTATTGCCCGCATGCAGAGCAACAACGAATATTCAATCCTAACTGGGGGTGATTATACTTTTAGACAGTCCCCCCATGGCAGTGATGTTTGACGGAATGGGTAAACGCTCACTGCCGCCTGACAGTCAGGCGCATCCCGCGGCACGGGAATATTCATCAACTTGCAGAGCCTCTGCAGCTCCTTCAGCATACAATTAACTAATTGTTGTATCTTAACAGAAATTTACATCCACTGGCCAAAAAGAAAAAGGCCAAGAAAAAGCAGACGCTCCTATACCAGGAACAGTAAAAAGAAGACAAGGACTCTTGAGATTGGCGACTGCCACATCAATAAGAATTAAAAGGAACATGGCCAGAGAGTGGAGGACACGTTTTGCCCCGCTGCGCAGACTCGTTTAATAACGCCTTCAAAATGTGTCAGGCAACTTCAAAGAAAGCATCCGCAAGCTCCTTCCCGGACTTGCGGATCGCCATCCATTATGCTACTCGGGATGAGCGAACGATGCGATTGTTCCATCATCAACTCCAGTGCAGTTGACAATCACATCAACCGGTGTCCCGGCCTCGAAAAGCTTTCTTGCGATAGAAAGTCTTGTCTCCTCACGTCCTTGCTCCAGACCCTCCTCACGGCCTTCCCGCAGCCCCTTCTGCAACCCTTCCTCCAAGCCCTTGCGCACAGCATATTCCTTCTGCGCTTGAATGTCCCACTCGTTCATCTTGTCAATCTCGTATTTAAGTTTCTTCTCCTTGTCGAACGCCGCCACCTCGCACGCCTCGGCGAGCCGTCTGGAAATTCCTCCGGCCTCCTCGATCCATTCGGGGACCCTTTGGAAGCCATCACTGTTCCTGAATATGTAGAACAGCCTGTCGAACTCCGTCACGCACTCCTCCAGCGTCTTGGTGAACAGCGTCATCTCCACAAAGATAACACTAATTGTCTGATCCGCAACCATTCCGGTGCGTTTTTCGGTGAACCTCCAGTGGGAGATGAAGTGGTCGGTGTCCCAGAGGGACTCGTCGTCGTGCCTCAGGCGGTAGTTCAGGAACGACACCACGTAGACCGGCCGCAGTCCCTTGTACCGCACTCCGTCCGAGAGCTCGAGATGGTAGAGTCCCGACGCGTAGTAGACGCACCTCTCGAAGAAGAAGTCCTCCTCCGAGGCCTGCATCTCCACGACGAACGTCCTGTCGTCCCTGTCCACGCAGACCAGATCCAGCACCGTCTTCTTCCCGTAGGGGACATCCCTCCGCTGCTCCCTGTCGGAGTACTCCTTGATGTCCTCGATCCTCGCCTCCGGAGGCAGGATCTGGTTCAGCACCCCGATGAGGATGTCCTTGTTGTTCCTGTCCGCGAACACGGCCTTGAATCCCACATCGCTCCGCAGATTCACGAACGGAGCGAGTCCTTGTCTCTTTTCATTGAAATACATAGTTCAAATTTTAAATGAATATTTGAACCGCAATAATATGCACTAAAAACGTAAATAATGAAAAGAAACGTATGCGGATTATAAAAAACAGAAACATTTTCGGATGATACCCCCTAAGTAATCCTTAAATAATAACCAACTTATTGTTTATCGCTTACCAAGTAATCCTTCGCCAATCAATTTGGTCGCAGCCGAAAACCATTCTTCACCGGCCTGCGGGACATCACGAAATGAAGCCGGGCTCCGTCTTTGATGTCGGAGTAGCGGATGACGGGGGAGTCCAGCCTCTTGCCGTTGAGGTAGGCGGCCTTGATGTAAACCGCTTCCTTGCTCCAACCTTCCGTTGTCATTTCCAGCAGACCTCCGTCTGACAGCCTGACCTTCAGCCCCTTGGCGCACGGAGAGCCGATGTAGTACTCATCGGATCCGGGGCAGAACGGATAGAATCCAAGGCAGTTGAAAATGTACCAGGCGGACATCTGGCCGCAGTCGTCGTTGCCGCTCAGCGAGCCGGGCTCGTTGCCGTAGAAGTTGTCGGCGATGTAGCGCACCCATTTCTGGCACTTCCACGGCTGGCCGAACCAGTCGTACAGATAGGTGACGTGGTGGCAAGGCTCGTTGCCGTGCCAGTAGCCGCCGATGCGGCCCCAGATGTCGTGCGCTCCGGGAATATCCTCGGGCAGCTCGATGGTGAAGAGGCTGTCCAGGCGGCTCAGCAGCAACTTCCTGCCGGATCTCTCGACATATCCGCCGAAATCGTGCGGCACTGTCCACGTGTACTGCATCGTGAACCCTTCCGTGATGTCGCCCCAGCCGTGGACCGAGTTCGGACCCTGATAGGCGACAGGGGCGAACGGGTCGCGCCAGTCGCCGGCGGAATCCTTTCCGCGCATGTAGCCGGTCTCGGGATCGATGAGATTCCGGTAGTTCATCGACCGGTTGAGGAAGAACTCGTAGTCCTCCCGGTGACCCAGAAGCTTGGCCGCCTGGGCAATGCACCAATCGTCGTAGGCATATTCAAGAGTCTTGGAGACCGATTCCTTCTCCTTGTCGAAAGGCACGTAGCCGAGGGAGGTATATTCAGGAATGCAGTCGTAGTGAGGGTTGGTGGCGGTGGTCTTCATCGCCTGGAAGGCGCGCTCGTAGTCGAATCCACGCACGCCTTTGAGCATCATGTCTGCCAGTACAGAGCAGGCGTGATAGCCGATCATGCACCAGGTCTCGCCGCCGTAGAACGACCAGATCGGGAGCATCTTCTCGGTACTTTTGTCGAAATGGGCGAGCATCGAGTTGGCGATGTCTGCCTGAAGCGGCTTGTTGACGAGGTTGAGAAGCGGGTGGAAAGCCCTGTAAGTGTCCCATAGCGAGAATGTCGTGACGTTGGTGAAGTCTTCCGCATTCCCGATCGTGCCGTCGTGCTCGCGGAAGCGTCCGTCCGCGTCCTCGAAGAGGAACGGGTGGAGGGCTGTGCGATAGACGCTGGTGTAGAATGTCTCCCGGAGCGTCTTGTCGTCGGAATCCAGCTCGTACTTCCCGAGTTCCTTTTCCCAGAGATCCTCGGCCTCGGTCCTTACGGCGGCGAAGTCCTTGCCTTCCAGCTCCTTGAGGTTGTTAAGAGCGCCATCAGTGCCTACGGCCGACACGGAGACATCTATGAATATGCTCTCGTCGGCTCCGGTCTTGAACCTTGCGACAGCCTTCAGTTTCTGTCCCCACGCCTCAAGCGAGCTGCGGAACCGCTTGGTGTTGTATATCACAGGCTTGTCATCCTGGAATATGTTGAATTCCTCGATCGGCCTTGAGAATCTGGCTACGAAATAGACATAACGTCCCGGGTTCCAGCCGTTGACGACCTTGCTGCCGATGATCGTGCGCTCGTCCAGCAGGCGTACCGTGGACCAGAGGCAATCCCATTTGAGGGTGTGATCAAGGTCGATCATCACAAACGAACTGTCCGACTGCGGGAATGTGAACTTGAATATTCCGCTTCGCCGGGCTGCCGTCATCTCGGCCTTGACCCCGTAGTCCTTCAGGATCACTCCGTAGTAGCCCGGCTCGCCCCATTCCCGGGTGTGGTCGTAGGTTGACGGCTCCATCTTCGATCCGGTTCCCGGCAGGAAGAGGAAATCGCCCATGTCCGGGATTCCGGTTCCGCTCAGATGCGTGAGGCTGAATCCCTGGATGAACGGCTTGGAGTACTTGTACCCAGCGGCGCAGTCATAGTCCTTGTCGTCGCAGTCCGGGCTGATCTGGATCCCTCCGAACGGCACCTGCGGCCCCGGGTACACGTTCCCGAACCCGTCCGTCCCCACGAACACGTTCACGTCATCGATCAGTTTCCCTTTGCCGGATCCTTCCTGTCGAACCACGGTTCCTTCGACGACAGGCTCAGGGACCTCCTTAACGCGGTCGCTGAGCTTGTCGAAGCGCCCTTCCGCGGCCGCCGAAACTGAAAACCCGCACAGCACCGCCATGCCCAAAAACATTCTCCGAATATTCATAATCCATCCAATTTTCATTTCCCCCGTAAAGTTACCGAATATTTCTGTAAATCATAACTACATGTCTTTGAATATATTCGCAAATCCTGCCAGTCATATTCAGAGGGCAGCGTTCCGTAACTCACTGCTGCTTAATCAGTGGGGCACCATCCTTTGATATTCATCAATTTATGGAATCGTGCCGATCCTTCGGCCATAAATCGGCCATAAAATTAGGTAACTATATAGCAGTTGACTAACGTGGTATGCAAGCGGTCGCCAAGCAGTTACATACGCGCTGGCGTCACCCGCATTTTGTGAATATGGCGGCACGATGCGAAGGAAGGTAGTCAACTTGTATATATTCCCCAACTATTATTCCGGGTGAAAAAGGAGTGGTTAGACACCCGGAAAGATATCCCTGATTGGAGTCGGGTGAGGATAGCCTCTTTTTTCACCCGATGCATAAGCCCGGGATCTTCCGCCACACCTTGTCTTATATGACTACGATGGAGATTGGGTCCTTTACATACAGATTCTTATGCAGGAATACCAACGAATCACAATTACTTAAATATCAGCATCATAAGGAAAATGTTAGCCAACTCCTATATAATTTCCTAAAATTAATTGCCGTATATTTACGGAAATATTCAGAAAATGGCGAAGAAGAAAAAGACCGCGCAGCGGCAGACGTTCCTTTCTCCGGAACAGTATGTAAGGGAAAAGGCAAGAACCTTGGCGGCGGGTGGCGTTGTGTTAAATAATCACTCGAAAAGATCCTTCAAGGTCACCTCGTTCTGAACCACGCCGCTATATTCATTGGGCTTCAGGCCATAGGTTGTGATGAAGACAAGGTGGATGGTCCGGCGAAGCTTGAGGGAGTCGCGGAAGGAGTTGATCTTATTGTCCAGTTCCTGACGGTATTTTTTTGTGATTGAGAAAGGGCCTTCCCAGAATTTGATCTCGCAGAGGTCTATGACACGGTCGGCGCGGCTTATCACCAAGTCTATCTGCGTGCTTTCCGAACGCCAGGACGATGCTTCCGTCATTATGCCTTGAATGCCAAGCGCTTTCTCTATCTGAATATGATGGTACATGCACAGTCTCTCGAACGCGATTCCTGCCCAAGCATTATGAAGGGTGGTGCCGGTCTGGTAGGACCAGAAAGATTTGTCCGAAGTGCCATATTTCTTGATGAACTTGTAGTAGAAGATTGTGTAGAAGTCAGTCAGTTGATAGACCGCGTCATTTTCTTTTTTACCGAAGGCCTTATATTTCCGGATTATGTCGCAGTCATCCAAGTCAGACAGGATAGTGCTAAGGCCTCCTCCGTCAGGAAGCCCTGTCACCGCTATGACCTCCTTTCTGGTCAGGCCGGCGTTCTTGCGGCTGAGCGCCTCGATCACTTTCATATAGTCCTCGCTATTCTCAAACAGGGAGGCGTACAAGTTGTCGAACTCTCCGTCCAGTTTGCCTTTCCTTTTGAAGAACATTTCGTCCACATTCTGCGCGAGATTTTTCCCTTTCTCAAAGAGACTGAGATAATAAGGAATCCCGCCCATGATCATGTAACATTCCGCGATATCCTTCTCATCAAGGCTGATGCCGGCCGACTTGAAATAGGCCTTGCACTCCGCCAGATTGAACGGTCTGAGGTAGATCTTTCCTGTCACCCTGTTATGCAGACCGCCTTTGTTCCGGAGGATCTTCTTTGTTATCCACGATGTGGCGGAGCCGCAGACAATCAGCATAAGATTGTCTTGCGTGCATCCCCAGTCATTCCAGAAATGCTCGATCGCCACGACCAGATCACATCGATTGGTGTACATGAACGGCAACTCATCAATGAACACGACCTTGCGTCCATTCACCTTTGAACTTTCGATAAGCGTCTTCAAGAAGCCAAACGCTTCCATCCAGGATTTCGGGTAAGGGCAAAGGGGCGAGCCCTGTTTTTTGAGAGCCTCTCCGAAATTGACAAGTTGTGCGGCCTTGTCCTTGACCGCAAGCCCGGTCACCTTGAAAAGGAATTTATTGTCGAAGAACTGGTTCACCAGAAAAGTCTTTCCCACGCGCCGTCTTCCATAGACAACAACAAACTCTGATTTTCCGGAATCATACAACTTCCGGATTTGCCCAATCTCTGATTTTCTGCCTATTACCTTCATGATATTTATTGATAACCTTGCGCAAAGTTAAAAAAAAATCGACTTTCCGCAAGGTTTATTATGAATAACTCTGCGGTAAGTCGATAAAAAATGGGCTTACCGCAGAGTTTGCTTCAATTGGCTTATAGATGAAATATCTAACTCAACTAAACGTTCTTGGATTCGACCGTCTCCGACAAGATCATCCGTGTCGTAGATCTGCCGAACATCCGACTCTGTCGGAGGACATCCTCTACAGATAATCGCTGCCGCCGTAAGGACTGTAGATCCTTTCGACAGGCCTGACTGTTGCGCTTGTGGAATTCGTTCAGATAATGCGGTGACATCGTTAAATATTACAAGTCATCTTTTCGAAGCGCTGTCATTAATCCGTTCATTGATGAGTTCGATCAATTCCCTTACGATGATCAAAACAGGCTCCATTTCTTCTTTACAGGTATAATAAAAGACATCATAGTCACAATTTTCCCTTATAGACCTCATTTGAGAAAGAACCTTTGAATATTTCGGATCAATTTTTCCTGTAATAACATACTCCCGGCCAAACTCGGTAATAAGGCCACTATGAGTCTTGGGCAAAAATCCATCATTAACCATCATCGCCATCACTGCGTGATAAAGCGCATAATACGCCCTGTTCGCCACCACGTTCCACATTTCCAACCTTGCCAATTCTTCGGCATCAGTCAGAAATTTCAGAGCTTTCACCATTTCCTGATCAACAATCACCCGTCTCTCCTCTTCATTCATGGTTAAATAATTTTTATTGAGTCTGTTTGAACATTATGATAGAACAAAGTGCCCTTACGGTTGTTCCAATCGTTTTCCGTGTAGATGACAGGCACAAAATCAAGACCTAACTTCCATCCAAGGAGGGTCAATGGATATATCACACTGTCGTAGTCGCTTTTCTCAATTCTGTCTTTTTGAAGAATGACCAGAAAATCCCAATCCGAATCTGCTCTGAAGTCGCCCCGTGCCCGTGATCCGAAGAGAAAGACGCACCCACCCTGCGGAACAGTCTCATTGGCGACCTTCCGCACCTGATCAAGCACCTGTGACAAATCTTCTCTCATAACTGCAAAGAAAATGATTTTCAATGAATATTACAAATCCGTGAACTGATGGACGATAGATGATGTCGGCATATTAACAAGTAAAAAGAATTTTGATA
>ERZ1034687.723-NODE-723-length-19908-cov-10.041757_pt1 | contig 19908 bp, 31 predicted proteins | sample MGYA00520704_ERZ1034687 | MGnify/ENA primary metagenome ERZ1034687 (study PRJEB33766, sample SAMN09781762) | gut metagenome | biome: gut microbiome | host: Homo sapiens | place: Madagascar | study: EMG produced TPA metagenomics assembly of the PRJNA485056 data... | reverse complement strand
CATAACCAGTGTACCGCTCACTGTAGTTCGAATTATTGCTTACTCGCCCATTCATGCTCTGAGACACCATGAACAGAGTTGCCATACGGATTCGTGCCGGCAGATTCACACGAGCCTGCTTGGAATCGCACAGACCAGCTGCCCGTCCATTGGTCAGCAGCGCATTCACAGTTTCAGCGATATTGATCTCGAAGGACTTGATACCCAGATGAGTGACCAATTCCCGCGCCACATCGATATCACTCTGAGCACCCTGCGGCATCAGAACTCCGATCACGCGGCCATTGCCAAGCGCCTCGCAGCACAGAGCAGCGACGATACTGGAATCCTTGCCACCAGAGATACCGATCACTGCGTTGCAATCAGGACCATTCTTGCGGAAATAATTCCGAATCCACCCAACGATCTCATTCTTTGTCTTCGTTGCGTCAAATTCATAATTGCGCATATTACTTTTCCTCCAATCTCCATAGTTCAACATCGACGCCTTGAAATGTAACGTCAATGATCTTTTTGACGGTCTCCCAATCAGCGCCACCACGGACGCATCCGATTTTATACGGCATTGCGACCTTCCAACTAAACTGTCTTGCCTGCTCTGCAACATAAATTAGAGCTTCCATCAGAGCGCCAACTGAAGTGTACTGTGCCCCGTTGTAACCGTATTTATCTTGGCCAAAGCAATTAGCGATACAAAACTCGTTGCGGCCACCATATACAGGGACGATCTGAGCAGTGCCAAGCAACCCGGCACTGTATTTTTTATGAAGCTCGCACAATTCGTGATATTGCTCATACACATTTGGGAATCTCTCACGGACTTCTTTGGCAACGCCTGATCCCATAACGCCCTGACAATTCACCTGATGACAGATAATATCCGCGTCAGAATCAAATACGTTGCCTTCTTTGATAATTACAGCCATGAACTCACCTCTTATCTAAATTTTTAATTGCAAAATACTGTACTGCTCTCGGACTATTTAGATTGAATTTTTCGAAAGCAGGATTCACAACTATAACATTGCCATACCCATATTTTCTGAAAAATCCATTTTGAATAAGCTTTCTAGCTTCATTTCGATACTCACACGCAACTGCTTTACCATCAACAATGAAGTATAACAGCTCTGGTTCGCCCATCCACGTTCTTGAACCGCTCATCAGAACTTCCCTTCCCACAGTCGGTCGCGAACTTCCTTCAAACTGTATTCCGTGACCATAGCACCATTGCGGAATACGGTTTGCAGCATGTTTCCATCAGAATGAGCGGCGTGATCCATCAGGCCATCAGTACAAACCAGCTTTCCAGAATCATCCTTAGTGACATAGCACATACCCTTCAGACTCTTCTTAAAATGATCAGTGTCGGTCTTGGGGTCCTTGAAGATCTGAATCTCCTTGCCATTGACCACGCCATAAGTTGCCTTGACTGCCATGCCAAAAGTATCGCGAGTGAACGGCTTCAACTGACCATTCTGCTCGATGCACTGCATGGAGAAGGAACCAACGCCGAGACTGACATTGTTGCAGGCGAAACCGTGTGCTTTGAGTTCGGCATAAATCTTTTCACAGCGCTGCACAGTGATGGAATCGCCATACAAAGCCTTCACATGAGGGTCGAGCACCTTATAACCCTTGCTGTTGACCGTGCCGCCGAAGATATTCCACAGATGATAGACAGTCTGCGTAACGATTTCGACCGGATCGCCAGAGTCGCCACGAATCAGCAGTGTACCATTGTGCGCCATAATCTCGTCTTTGAGCTGGGGCAGGATATTATCGACCAGATTCCAGTAATCATAGGAGTCAGACACCATGCTGAAACTCATATTCGGATACAGCTCAGTCAGTGCCCGGCGGATAAAAGTGATCTCGTCGCCATCGACAGCGAAGTTAGAACACATCACACTATGCTCGGTGCTAACAGCGCCAAATGCAACGGGCTCTTCTTCACAATTGCAGCGATACATTTCTTCCAGATACGGAATCGCAGGGACAGTAGCCGTATTCAGAAAACTCAGACACCAACCGGCGCTTGACTTAACTGCCGACTGCATACATTCCTGCCCACGGAAACTGAAATCACCCAGAGCACGAGCATGAGGCACGCCATCCTCCACGGTTTCATCGTAATACTTGTCCACGATATCGCGATACAGAGTTCCGACCGTTGCAGAAATCATCGGATGCCACAGCTCAGAACTCATAAAAGATTCGAGGAACTGCGGAACCCATGCGAAATCAGGATGTGTATTGCTCATTTCCAGAAACGGCACATGAATCGGACAACGAGTACCTTCTGGCAGCGCCTTGATCTCGACCGGCAGATAACCCAGATCATGCAAAGCGGCAATCTTGCTCAGATCGTAAGCATCCTTACCAATGGTCGCATCCAGATATCGCTTATACTGAGGAACTACAATACCCTTTGGTTCGTCAAAGAAGTTTTCGTTGAAATAATTCACCAGATAATCCTTGCAGAATGCCTGAATGCCGAACACGACGACTTCATCTACGCCATCCAGCCTACTCATACGCGGAGTAAAATAACTGACCAGCTTGGTAGTGCCGGCCGGAAACTGCTTGCTGTGAGTCGTCTTGTAGAAATCACATAGCAGCATTGGGTTGATATTGATCATTTCAAATCCTCCTCTAGAAGTTTGTCTACAATTCGTTGAGAATCTATGTCAAAGAAATTGCCATATTTTTCGCTAATTTTTTCAAGTTCTTCTCTTGTGCAATTTACTTGAAAACGAACCTTATCCTTTGGCGTATAGATGTTAAACCGAATGTATGAACCCTCATAATCGCCACTTAATTCATAACAAAAACTCTCTTCCCATCCACTCGTAATGGAATCTTTCAGCATTCCTTTGACGTAATCAAGAACTAAATCTCTGCTACTGTAAACATTGTCGGCCAACTGTTTCAGAATCCAAGAAAATTCATCGACTACTTGTTTCTTTTGGGTTCCATTTTTTACTTCTCTGACAATATGTAAATTGTAGACTTGATGGTCGCTATTGTATATCATTTCAATTGGAGCAAGATTCCAACCAAAATCACCATCCGTGTAAAAGTAGATATCTAATGACAAAATATCCATATCAGTCCTCATCCCACTTGCGTTCCAAAACGGTGATTTTATCGTGTTGACCAGTGAAGATGCTGTCCGTAGTATAAACCTTGTGAATCAGATCCGGGTCGTCAAACAGATGGCCGCGCTCAGAATCCAGGATACTGTTCTCGCAGTGGCTGACATACATATCGATATCACCAGCACCCAGTTCCTTCAGCTTCTTGGCCGAATAAAACATCGTGCCGCCATAAGAACAAATGTCGTCGATCATCAGAACCTTTTCACCATGCCTCACTTCGCCGACGACATCCAGACCGAGAATCTTACCAGTCGCCCAATCGCGCTTTTTATCGCCATGGATAATATAGGCATTGCACTTTACTCGATCCAGTGCCCAGTGAACAGTTTCCTCATACCGTTTCATTGCCCCGGCATCTGGGAAGTAGATCACATCCGGCTTGCTCTCCTCGATTACCTGACAGATCTCACGAATCGGAGTATGTACTTCGCACCGATCGATCAATGCCGGAGCCACATCACTGTGAGGGTCAAACACACTAACGCAGCTGAATCCGCATCGATTGATCTCATCAGCGAACCACTTGAGGGTGAACACATCCTCGTCACTATGAACGCGATCCATACGGGCGTTCGGAATATACGGCATAAACAGCTCGACTTCTGCATCGTTATCCTTTGCGTCCTTTGCGATCATAATGACCGTAGGAAGCTCGGCCATGGATTCAAATGTCCAGACGATACTGATCACATTGAGATAATTGATAGTCAGATCCTTCTTGATCAGTGGGGTGCCATCAGGAAAAGAACTGATTTCATAATGATTTACTTTAACCATCTTGATCCTCCTTAGACCATGTAGTGAATGTCTCTTTCACGAGCACGAGAAATGATAACCTTGACTACGCCATTATCCTTTTCGAAGGCTTCATAGCGATCTTTTTCATCGTCATCACTCTTGGAATACGGATTGAGCACATCAACCTTCTTGCCATCAATGAACTGCTCGCCGTTGGCGGGGTTATACTGGATATCCTCGGTGTTGATGTAGCAATCAGGCCAGAAGCCATCCTTCAGCTTGACCTCAAAATAGATACGCTGTGCACCATTGAACAGATCCAGACGCTTAGTGCAAGATGCGTGATATCCGTCCTTGAAGAGAACAGTGAGTTTGTAGCTGGTCTCGTTCATGTTGATGATATTCAGATCCTTGATAGCCTCTGCAAACGGAGTTCCCAGATTCAGCTCAAAGGCGATAGCCCGCAGGCAGTCGTAATTCAGATCGATCTTGCCAGAGAAATCGACCACGGCAGGGATCTGATCGTAATACTTCTCTTCGAGCTTATCCTTGAGATAGGTTTCGACCTCATCAGCGCCCGGATAATCGAAGCGGAAATGATAGTGGAAGCGTCCGGGACGATTGACCAGATAGTCATTCAGACCATTGAGCTGGTTACAGGTAACAACGAACAGTTTCTTGCCTGCACTGGTGCCATCAAACAGACTCAACATCGTATCCTGTGGGTTCTCACCGTCACGGGACTTGAAGGTCTTATCAAATTCGTCAAACAGAATCATGACTTCCTGATCGATGGACTCGATAAAACTGGCGATACCTCCGATATAACGGTTTGCCAGAATCACAGGATATCCCCGCTTGATAGCCTCAATTGCGATCATCTTAGCAGTCAGAGACTTACCAATGCCCTTGTTACCGCTGAGGATAACACCAAGGTTACGATTGAACACCTTGAACGAATTCAAGACTTTAGCCACCTTGCCACTCTGAACACCATACACTTTTTCGTTGATGACCATATCAGGACGGCGAGACAGATAAAAACCAGTCATCTCAGAACAGTGGATATCGTAGGTGCCTGCAGGAATCTTGTCATACGCCTTCATATCGTCGCCATACAGGAACAGATTGCTTGCGCTTTCAACAACTTTCATTTTTGATACTTCCTTTTTCAGTTCAGCTCTTCCAGTTTCTTCATCAGCTGCTCAACATCCATATCTTCCAGTTCCTTGTCCTTCTTCTTAGCCACAATCTTCATAATCTTATCTCGCTGCGCCTTCTTCTCGGCCGCAGACACACGAGCTTCAGATTCGGCCAGCTTAACAGATACGATGTACTTGACCAGCTCAATCTTGTTTGCAAGTTCAGTATCCTCGGCGCTCTTAGCGGCCAGCAAGGAGTCCTCATCGGCAGTCTTCTTCTGACGGTTTAGAGTCTTAAAAATTGCATCCAAAGCCTCAACATTCAGGTCCCACAGATCCTCAACAGTCATGACGCCCTTGTAATTGAAACGGTAACGATTACGAGTTGCGATTTCAAACAGATTCTTTTCCATAATTATTTCTCCTTTAATTTTTATAAAAGTGATTCACAAACACATTCCTGTTCTACAAAACTTTGAGGAATCAGCATTTGTTCTGTCCAATAAAAATTGCAGCACTTCAGTTTTACAGTTTTTTGAGACCTAGAATACTCCTTAATCTCAAATTCCGATCCAGCAAGGCGAACCATATTCGGCGTTGGTGCTGAATGATAACCGGCACTCTTACCTCCAAATGTTTGATAGACCGTATTGATATTCAAATCCGGACGAATCACAACACGATCGCCTGGCTTAAATCGAAGCGGAAATACATAATGCATAATGACCTCACAGAAGCGATTCGCAGCAGCATTCATCATTATCTGTGCCTTCAAACATGTCGTCGGTCCATTGAAAAAATGCCTCTTTTACATGATATTGGCCACAAGCAGAATAATTTTCAATATGAACCAATTGTCCATGGAGCTCCGACATTTCTAATGTCGCAATATTTCTGTTATTTTTTGGATAAGGACCAGACATCATATCATAGTAATTTCCATATTTAAGGTCATCTCTAACTAAAACGGCCTCGCCTATTTTGTACCGATAGTCCATTTGGCACCTCACAGAAGAGATTCGCAGTAGCATTCGTTGTCAGCCAGACCTACAAACATCTCGTCAGTCCAGTTCATTCGGCATCCGGTTTCTTTGATCCGATAACGCTCGTTGTCACTATATTCGGAAATCGTAACAACAGAGCCAGCAAGTTCTGAACGATCTTTATACGTATATCTTACGGTTGTAGCGCATCCACGACCTGGTCCAGACACCATATGATATTCATGCTCTTCAACAAAATGGTCGATCACTCGGACCTTATCTCCCGGTTTATAACGCCAATAACGCCAATCCATCAAATCACCACTTTCAAAACTCGCTCCGTAGCGCCCTGCACCTTAACAATGAAGTTGTTGTGCTGCGTCTCAGAGAAACCAACACCGGACAGCTGATCATCCACAGACTGGACTGCCATCTGGGAACCAAGAGCTTCAAACACCCGCTTGTGCTGGAGCAGTTCTGCCTTCAGGAATTCGTTGTAGAATCCGTTCGGCTTTTCCGGGTTGACACAATCCTTAAGCATGAAGAAGTAGTGACGATTGCCATTGCCGGTCTGCTCATCCCAGTAGTTCGGAGAGTACATTGCCACAGAAACCGGAACAAACTGATTGGACTGAACGCCCCAGATTTCGCGGGAAGAAGTAGAGCTCTTGAGATATTCTTTAATGGTAAACTGACCATCCTTCAACGTAACAGTAGCCACCTGAACACTCAGACCATGATGCAACGGCTTGTTGTAGTTGAAGGAGTAAATCTGACCATCAAACTCAATCTCTGCACGGAAGCCGGTTTTACCGCCACGATGAGAGAAGCAGTGAACAAAAAACTCGTACTTACCATCCTTCATCTTTTTGATATCAGGCCAAGTGATGTTTTCAACTGCCACTTTATCACGCGCAGGATGAATAATATCGACGTCCAGGTTTCCGCTGGTCATGCTGTCTCGCTTGTCGCCAAAATAAATCTCAAAATCATTCGGCTCAACACAGTGGGCGTCCAGATCATTTTCATCCCACTCGCCAGTTGCGTCGTTCCACTGGATCGAGAAACGCAGCACACCATCAACCTTGCCGCCGGCATTCTTGACGTTCTCACGGATCTGGCTGTCGGTCACATTGCCGGTGTATGCCCAGCTGAAACCATTCGGCCATTTGAACATAGACGGCGCAGTCTTATTCTGCGGTGCAATCAAAGACATCATATTCTTCGAGAACCGGTTCTCCATGAACAGTTCCAGGCCAGTTGCGGTCGGCAGCACGTCTCTGATAAACTTGTCGATACTGATTTCCTCTGCGCGGCCAAACTTCTTAGGGTCGGAACCCAGAGATTTCATCATGGCCGTAAACGGATCAACAGTACCAGCCACACGAGGAGCGGCGTCACGGTTGCAGAACAGAATATTGTTGGCGGTGATATCATCCAGAGTGGCAAATCGGCGACCCAGACTGTTCATGTAGCCCAACTCAGTAACGGTCTTCTGTGCGTCTTCCAGCATCTTTTTGGTGAAAATTGCCTTGGGACGCTTATAGTTCGCAGGAGCGACCACCTTTTCAAAGGCAGTCACGGCGGAATCCACATCCATACCTTCGCTCAGATTGATAAGCAAAGTGCCGATTGCAGTGTTGCGAATACGAAGACGGTTAATAGTCATGCCGCCCGGAGCGAGCCACACATAAGACGGTTTCTTTTCTGCCGGCAACTTATCATAGAACTGCTTATCCAGCTTGAAGCCACGAACCAGAGATTCAAATTCCTTGCCGCGATACAGGCTATTCTGCGCAATCAGTTCCAAAACGGTATCGACAGCCTCCATGGTCAGCTCTTCCAGAGAACGCTTGAATACGTTTGCAGAATCACGCCACTGCCCCATCTTGGTAGCCACATCATCTCCGCTGGTAATAAAACGCTGCGGAATCTTGACTGCGAAATGATCCCAAGTGCGTACATCTTTATGGTTTTCGTCGTACTCGTAGTTCATCTCAGTGCCGAACATATTGCCAGAACCGATCATATTGCGGCTGACGAAGTACGGATTCACAATTGTACGGCTCTTTACGTAATCAGCCAGCGCATCAACGACTGGCTGATACTTTTCGGACTTGGCATCAAAATCCCAAATAGAAACTAGATTGTGATTTGCATCAAACGCCACCAGCTTGCCGATATTCTTTACAAAACGGCGGCAGCAAGAACAATCATATTCACGGCGCTTGCGGAAGATTGGGTTCGTGCCGGCCGGGAAGCTATCGAGGTACAGATTATACAGCTCGTCCTCATCGGCATCCGTGATAAACAGAGGGTTCTCGCCCTTCACCATCTCGTTAAAATGATCCTGCAGCAGGGCACGAAAATTCTTAAAATCGGACATATTTCTTTTCTCCTTTATAATAAACTCATACAAACACATTCATTGTTCGTAGATTCAAACATCAATTCGGTCCACAGCCAAGCTACTCCATCAAGGCGATAGTAAGTATATTCGCCTTCTTCTGTTTCTAACCGCCTTATTTTGAATGTCTTTCCTGCTTGTTGTTCCATTTCTGCATTGCAGTAAAGCCATCCTCCTTTATTTTCTCCATACAAAACAGGATAATCACCCTCTTTTAGGTCTGAACTAATTACGACCGTATCTCCGGGCTTGTATAATAAATCGCTCATACAAAACACCTCACAATAGACTTTGGCAGATGCATTCGTTTTGAATCGGTTCAAACATGTCGTCACTCCAACATAGATTTTTCGGTTCGTCGATTAGATAATATCCGTAATTGTAACCGATAACCGTATGAACTTCTCCTCGATGTTTTTCCATTAACGACATCGTTCCAGGTTCGTCCCCGGATTTTGGACCAGAATGCATATAATAATATTTTCCACGTGTGAGATCAGAGCGAACTTTTACATTGTCGCCAATTTTATACCGATATTCCATACATCCACCTTACAGTAAAGACTTGCATACGCACTCTCCGACCGGATCAAACATCTCGTCAGTCCAAGCGTCAAAGCATCCGTCTTCTTCGATAAAATAACGCCCCTTCCTTTTATCACGGATATGAACAACAGTCCCCGCTCTTGAAACTTGACACTGTGTTGCAGCTTTATATTCTCTATCCGCCATATATCCAGAGCGCATATAATATTTTTCGTGCTTGACTAGATCCGCACGAATCATTACCTCTTCACCGTTTTTATATCTGTAATATCTTGACATTTCCTACCTCTTTCTCATAGCAAAGACGAACAAACACATTCATCTAAAGTATCTTCAAACATTTCATCTACCCAGATGAATCCTTTTGCTTCTTTTACTACGTACACATCACCCATCATCTTTTCAATATGAACGACTTTTCCAGAAAACGAAAGCATATCGCCAATAGCAAGCCAATGCGGCGTTGTATCATCACCGCTTTTCATTGCATATACAGTGTCTACGGACAAATCACTTCGAACAAGAACTGCGTCTCCGGGCTGATATAAATACTTACTCATTCGTCTCCTCCATCATCGAACCAATCAGACACGCGGTCAGACATTTCATCCATTCTATCTTGGTCGACTTTGACATAGTGCATTGTGACTCGCTGGCTGCTATGTTTAAACTTTTCTTGAAGCATCTCGATCGTTTGCCCAGATGTACCAGCTTTTTCGGCCGTCTGAAGTGCAGCCATTGCATAAGTTTTTCGCATCGTATGCGTAGATAAATCAATGTCAAGGCCGCATTCCTCACCAGCCGATCGAAGGATGTGATAAAAGCTGCGGACGTTCAGTTTCCCATTTTTTCTACTGCGAAACAACCAGGTCTGCTGATTGATTGGTGATTGCTGTTCGTCCTGATATTCTTTGAGGACGTCCACAGCCATTTTAGGGATCTTGCAGACATTGCGTTTGCGGGTCTTTTCTTCGAAAAGTTCAACGTGTTCTTTCACAGAGCCATCGGTTTCATAAACGTCTGCTGTTTTCAAGCTAAGTAGATCGCCACAACGAACACCAAGACCGCATCCAAGAATAAAGATTGCTTTGTTGCGAAGTCTGAATTTAACATCGCCAGTCGAGCCAAGATAATCAACCAGCCTTTGGAAATCTTCTTTGGAGCGAATTGGGTCTGCCGGGGTTGGCTTGCGACGTCCATCATCGATGAATAGGCTGTTTGTTGGCTTTTTCTTTTTGTTTTTCTTGCGAGCTGCAGTTACGATATCCTGAATCATTTGCTGCAGTTCGCCTTCGCTCATTGTGATGTGAGTTTCAGGATTCGTCTGTGTTGGAAATTGAACAAGTTTTTCTTTCTTTCTTTTTGCAAGCTCTGGCATTCTACGTCACCTCTTAAAAAATCCTCCCATATGAGAACCCATACTCTCTCCCTTTCTTTTTCGCTGTCTCATTGCACGATCATAGGCGACAGTATTGATACTAAATCCAGAACAATATTCTTTTTCGTAGTGTCGCTGCGGAATAAGAACCTGCTCTACATATTGCAAACGTTCAGGACAATGATCGTGACAACCGGGACACCGCTTTGGAGAAACACACCCGTAGCATGGATTCTGCATTTAATCATTCCTTTACAATAGACTTTGGCAAACACATTCGTTATCGCAAACTGATTCAAACATGGAGTCGGTCCACCCAAAACCGAACTCTTTAAGTCGATATCCCCAACCGTTGTCTTCAGCTTCTTTGATCGTAAACACTATTCCTCTTTGGTGTTCCATGGAATCATTGACAAAATAGTGTGCGTAGTCTCTGTTAGGACCAGAAAGCATCGGATATCGTTTATCCATGGACAAGGTATTTTTAACAATAACCTTGTCACCTGGTTTGTACATCATAGGACTCTTTTCCATTATGTAACCTCTTCCTAAAAATCACTTTCTAAATCTGTAGCTACCTGAGCGAGGATTCTGATCACAAGAATAAAATTTCTCTAGCGAAGCGCTCAAATTTTATTCGAGGGATAAGAATACTCGCGCGCGAAAGATTCAATTTGAGGCTAGGCTGCACGAGGCTCTCGCCGAAGATCCGAGTGCAGCAGCCGAAAAACTCCTGTATACTTCTAAACATCCGCCTTTGGCGCAATGCTCGCTCTTTTGGAACGATATGCAAAGTGATTTTCAGTTACGTAATCATCTTATTTATCTTCTAACGGCTCTTCATCTGTAAACACATGCTCACCCATCGACTCAGCTGTGTCACAGACAGCATCAAACAGAACATCACGACCAGCTTCCAACATCGCCTGATGGATTTTTCCTTCTGCCGCTTGAACGATCGTATCGCAGAAATTAAAGTCTTTCGGATCAATAGATTTGATGCCCATCTCTTCAACAATGTCTTTTACATCTTCTGGCCCCCAAAAGACCATAGCCCGCCTTTCTCGTTCTGGTACAGTAACAACGTCAATTCCAGTTGAGTAGAAGAGCGTATCAGCCAGTTCTTCGAGCTCATCCAAAGAAGTCTCGCCATCCCGGCAAATCAATTCGACCATGATTAAAACTCCTTTCTGTTATGAAACAACGCCCTCTTTTGGGCGAAGGTCGTCTTTAAGCATTGCAATAATGTCCACGTTGAACCTCTTATTGTAGCGCTGAATTAGATCTTCGATAACATCCGGCTCAACCATGTAATAGTAATTGATCTTGCCCATGAATTTCTGAAGATCTTCCAGTTCCCAGGTCCTGTCGTGACTCTTTGCTTCGACATAGTTCGTCAGAGCACATCGGAAGTTCTTAAGATTACGCCAGCCAACAGTGATCTGATTGTCTTTATTCCACATCAGGCCGAGACACCAGTTTTTGCTAGAGTGCCGACTTCCGTAGTGCGTCTTTTCGGCGTTCAAAGTAAACTGTGCGTGAATAAACTCCAGAGCATTGACAACGATTTCCTGGATTTCCATCGGATCAAAACTGCAATAACAGCTGAACATCATGTCATCCGCGTATCTGGTGTAGGTGAACTCGCGCTTGATATCGTCTTTCATCTTGTATCCATAGCACAGTTTGCGCGTGATCAGATGGTCAAACGGGATCATCATAACGTTGGTAAGCCACGGACTGATCGGTGTTCCCTGCGGCAGACCGCCATTCAAAAAGCAAAGATTCAGAGCCTTATCCAATTCCGCTTGACCGCGAGGATATTTCATAATCAGAGCAAACGGATAGATGATACTGAACATACCTTTAAGAAAATCAGGCGTCGTACTTGGGAAGAAACCATGAAGGTCAAACTTGACTGACCAGTTATTTTCATAACAGACAGTTTTCTTTCCGCCGGTCTCCGGGTCTGTTTTCGTTTTGACATGTCCTGCCTGATGCTTACGAACAGCATCAATGAAGCTTCTGTTGGGGATGTATGCAAACGCATTCGTATGGTAATCCGCAATCATAAAGCTCTTGAGCAGTCTCTGTAATTCTGACAGGGCATCCGAAAGCTCTTTATCCGGTGCATCGATTGGCCGCCAGCCGCCGGTTTTCTTCGGAATCTCGAAATGATAATAGTGACTCGGAAGATTGCTGGATTCGAGCTCTGCATATTTCCGATTAAACGCCGCCAGTTGATTGATCATGCTATCGATGTTTGTGATTTGTTCCAATCTTGGCGTTAAATTGTCGCGACAAATCGTCATAGTCGAAGTATTATCTTCGCCACGACTCAAATTGCTAATATCAGTAACTCCAGCCAAAATCTCTTCAAAAGAAATCTGCCGAGTTTTAGGAGGATTCCAATAAGTAATATACATTTTATGCTCCTCATGTATTTGTCTTATCGTGATCTAAATATGTCATGTGTTACTTTGCCTCCGTCGACCTCCGTCTGAATTCCAGGCTCTGGCCACCGGTTGGCGACGGGATTCTGTATCTTCTAGGACTTGGAAACTCTGGGGGTTTTGTTTCGCTATTCACGTTCCTACGTGCGATTTCGTTTCGACGGCTCACCGCTTAAGATCACACTTTGGATCAGCTGCGTGCACTCCCCTGGTACCTCGTCCTACCTTTTCGAAACACTCGGCTTAGCCTGAGTGCGTTGCTTTTTTCAAACAACTATTCATCACGATTTTATTTATCTACGTTAAAGCTTAGCCGAACGACACAACGGCATTTTCCAGGTCAAACGGATTCACCAGAATCTGCTTTCTCAGACCTTTGCCCGCAGTGAAGTTGATGAAGTTGGCGATTGCTTCACATGCAACCAAACGAACGGTCGGTGCACAGCCCTGAACCACGCCACATGCAGAGATCTGATTCGCCGACTGAGCTTCCTCATGCGTAAAGTCCATCGACGCCGCCAGATTCTCTCGCTGCTTCTTGTCGGTCCAGTCAGCAGACCAGCACTGAGCGTCCGGGAAACCTGTACGGATATCAAACACGGCAAGCAACTCCGGATTGTACTTGTTTTTCTCCAGGAACTGCTTACGGATTTCGATGTTGTCCACAGCCAGAAACACATAGCCCTTGACGGTTTCGCCCTGCCAGCCTTCCGGCTTCAGAACGACGTCCTCCTTCGTTTCCGGATTTACGTTGTAGAGAATGTTCGCCAGCGCCTCCACTTTGGAATGAGCGACATCGGGCTGGAAGAACATCTGATTGACGATATTCTTCGGCTCGACCAGATCCATATCCCACAGCGTAAACTTAGTGATGCCATACCGTGCCAGAAGTTCAGCCAGCGTAGAACCGACAGAACCGCAGCCGATAATATGAATGCGTCCTTTGATCGTTTCAGGGTTGAAGATCATTTCGATTTTGCTCAGATCCATTATGTATTTCCTCTCTTAGTCTTTATAGAGTTCGTTTTCGTACGGATAACAGCTCGAATTCCAGTTCTTTACAAGCTCGTCCGGGTTCTTCTGATAGTAATTCGCCAGATTGGATTTATTGCCGTTTCCATTTGCAAGTTTTGGAGCAGCACCACCGGTAACAGTTTTCAAATATTTGCTTGCAGGGATTACCGCCGCCGGTTTCGTTTCTGCTTCTTTCGCCGGAGTTGCCGTTGTGGTGCTTGCCTTACCAACAAATGCGCCTCCTGCATAAGTACCCGTGTTTGCGCTATATCCACCGGCATAAGTGTAGTTTGGCTTTTCGATAAACTTTTCCGCTTCCGTAAGAAAGCTTTTCATATCGGTATCGCCAATCGTAACCTTGACATCATCGCCGCTGTAAATAACATTCTCTGCCATATCGACAACACGAACGTTATAATTGCGCTTCTTGTTCCAAATCATGAAGATGTAGAAGACATCATCCTCAAAATTGTTGATCATCTCCCACTGCTTATCCATGTCCACGCTGCTGGGATTCGTAGACATATTCACATGACTGTGGCCCTGAAAACGCAAAGCATTGAAAGTATCATCATCGAGCTCGTTCTGCCAGTTCGTGTACTTTTCCTGGTCAGTGTTTACCGTGGCTCCCGTGACCTTCTGCGGATAGACCAGAATCTTTGTGATGCGGAAGTGTGTCTTGTCAATACGATCTACCAGACCGTGCCAGGCAACCTCCGTATCAAAGTGATCGATCAACATGCACATTTCATGGTAAGCTTCCGGGGTAAAGTTCACCTCGACGGCATCCTTAGCAGGCTTCGACAACATCTTACTGATTGACACTTTCTCGTTCTTTAGGACGCTAAGACTTGCAATCTGGGTATAAACATCAGTCAGAATATCATTGATAATCTTCTGATTCACTTTGATCGGCTGCATAAATCAAACCTCCTTACGCAACAGTTTTTTCCTGTTCGTTCTTAAGCATTTCGGCAACTTCCGTCACGGAGAAACGGTTGCCATCCTTATCCTCAAGACACTTAACGTTCTTCTTAGCGCCAAACAGCCATTCCATCATTGTCGAAACAACAGTAGAATCCGTCCAGTTGATATAAGAAGAAGACGTCTGAATGGTAGACAGAATGCCGATATAGTCGCGGGTTTGTGCCAAACCATTCAGCATTTTCTGATAGCCATTGAAACATCTATAGCGATCAATATGAGGCTGAGGGATTCGATCTTCCATCAGTTCTCTGCAACCGTGCATATCGGAATCTCTTCTAGCTTCAACAGTGCAGTCGTCATGTAAAACCCACTCGCAATAGACACGCAGATTGAACCGACGCTCTTTCCAAATCGCCAGAAACAGCTTTTTGGTGAGATCCAATCCGTACGGACTGCTTTCGTAGATATAGCTGGAAGCTCGATCCTGCTTTTCAACGTATTCCTTAAAGATATCTTCGTTGTAGTCGTTCAGATAGCAATTCACGCCAATGGAAAGCGTGTAGCGATCCTTGGCCAACACCGTGAAGTTTTTGTTCGACTTGAGGAATTCGATGAGTTCTTTTTCATCTTCGCCAGAAGTACAAGCCCTATTCCTTAAAATCAGAAGCTTCATCTTCTCGTCCTCTACCTTCTTCTCGGCTTCGCGCAACTGACGGTCACGATCATCCATGTATCTTTCCGCCTGACTAACCGCATTTTCCTGGTTTGTAATTGCGCGAATGAAATTCTGATTACAGAATCCCGATAACATACTCGTTAGCTTCTTGCCATAGAAATCGAACGAGTCATAGAACTTATCCAGAGCCGCCCCTAATTCCTTATACTTCTGTTCGCTGATCAGCTTCAGCACAGCCGTCTCGTTTTCATTCAGGGCGAAATCCTTAAAAGCCCAGGGGAAGATACGCGGCAAACAACTCGCCACCATTTGCATAACCTGAATCTTTTTTGAACTAGGAGCAAAGATGATGGTTGCCTGCTTAGTTTCATTCTGATAAACCAGAACATTTTTGCTACGATCGATATACATGGCGATGTCTTCGATTCGATCGTAACCGAGTTTTTTATAGTCCTTGTCGAACTTTTGAATCTCTGCGATCTGCTCGGTTGCATTCTTGTTGGGGATAAAAACCATCTGCATACCGATAATCATTTGCTGGAACGGACCATGAACCCCACCAAAATAGTTCGCAGTGAGCTTAGCGTCATCAGCCAGGCGGATCTCCTTCTCCGTGATCTGAGTCTGCATCTTGTTCTTTACGGCAGTGCTTGCAGTAAAGGTGCTGACTCGCTGCTCGTTCATAAGAAAACGCAGGATTGAAAGAACCGTGTTGTCTTCTTCTTCAAACGAATTTCGAGATACAATCGACCCGAAATATTCGTTGCACTGATCTGATCCCAGTTTGGACTTAAAACCAGTGAATGCCATATTTACTTCCTCCTTAAAATAAGTGATTGCATTTGAAGCCCAATATTGGACACATATAAGCAGACTTTAACCGGCCTGCCAGCGGCTGCAATGCTACTTATCTGTTGTAACCAGAACAGATTTATTCGGACTTATTCAGAACAGGAACGCGCTTCGTCAATTACATAACAACCGCATTGTCCTGCTTGATGCAGGTGGTAAGAAAAGCTTTGCCAGTGATCTCATACTTGGCAATCATGTCGCCGATAGTGTTGTCCAGAGAACCACTGTTCAGGACGTTGCCGTTCAGAGAAGTCTGGCCATTGGAGTAGCTAACGCCACCCTCTTCCAGGCACTGACGGATGGTATAGTCCTCAGGAACCATGATGGTCTTGCGGTTGGTGTTGGTACCCACAGTAACGTTCAGCATAATATGTAACTCCTTTTTAATTTGAAAAATTTATTGTCGAAATGAGTGCCGGACGTATTGCGCTGGGACATCCGGCGTGGAACCAATGCTTTGCCTTACCTGGCAGCGCTATTACTCAGCTGCAGCCTCGTCGCCCTCGATGGTGATAGCAGCGTTCATAGCGGCCTCGTCGGCGTTGATCTCGCCCATGGCAGCAGCGATCTGATCCTCAATCTTGGCGCAGTTGACAATGGCCAGACCCAGACGATCACGGACCCACTCGTTGATGGCGTCAGCGGTCTTCAGATCGGCAGGCAGCTCCAGGCTCATGGTTGCAACCTTGGGAGCGGTGATGGAGTCCTTGGCGAAGCAAATGCCGTTGCTGTTAGCAGAAGCGGTCTTGCTGACCATAATGGCGCAGACGGGCTCCTTCTCCTTGCCCTCGCCCTTGAACAGAACCAGAGCATCAGGACGGAACTTCTTGACCTTCTGCAGAGTTGCGATGTCGTATGCGGAAGTGATGAACAGGTTGTTGAACTTAACGATTGCCTTCATAATGTTTTCTCCTTTGTAATAAAAGATTGTTATGTAAACGAGCCGTGTGCCCGTTATACCGTTGTTTTTAATAACTCTTCCATATCGGAAACAGCTTCGTCCCATGTGTCAGCCGATTGAATAAACTGGCCACTATCCGCTGACACGATTTCATAGTGACCGTTTACATACTTGATGATCATGCTCTCACCTCTTTTATCTGTGTATAACTTACTTGTTTGAATTGAAAATTAAAGCAGCGAACTGCAATAACACTCTCCAGGGTCTTCTACTAGAGTCCACCAATCATCACCGAGATGCTTTACCTTATGGAAGAAGTTGCCTCCATACAGAAATGGCTTAAACACATCCACGATTGGACATTCTTCAAAGGGATTATCTGCGTATCCTACGACCTCCCCTTTAATACCATAGTTTGTATCTGTTGATTTAGCATAAGGTCCATCAAGAACGACAAGATCTCCAAGTTTAAATTTATGTTTTTCCATAATCACCACGACAAATAAATCAGAGTATCATGAAGTTGAGCGACCGTTGAGAGAATGGATTTGCGCTGGTCTTCGTTGAGATTTGGATCGTCCTTTAGCGCAACCACCAAGAGACTACACATCTCGTTGTAGTTGAGCTCTACCTTCTGCCCTTCTGCGTTAAAGAGCTCCGGTGCTTCAATCTCAGCCAACACGCTCATATCCAATTTGTCAATCTTTGAGGTTGGATTCTTCGCTTCGTTGTAAGCCACGATTACTCGCCTCCAATAACTGCTTCTTTAGTGATGTTCCACGTATGACGGTAGCCCATAATAGCGTTTTCAACACAGGCACTCCAACCATCAATATAGGTATCACGGGCTCCATCTTCGTCTTCTTCGTCAAAGTGTTCTTTCTTACACTCGTCGTACAAGGTGCTCATCCTTGCGTAAGCAGCGTCCCAGTTGTCATAGACATGTTCGACTCCGGCAAATGCCCACTCATCGGGGTTTTCAACGCAGTCATAAAGAACGTAAACAGCCATAACTTATTCCTCCGTATTCTGTAACTCTTTGACCTTGTCTACCGCATAATCAACCACGTCGGTAACGTATTCAGTGGCGGAATTGATATTGTCCTGTGTAAACATATCGGCAGCGAGCATTTTATAACAGGTGTCTTCAGAAGGGATCAGAACACCTAATGCAATTGAAATCACGAGTCCCACCGCGAATCGTTTTGCCCATTTAAGCGCATTAGAACGTTCTCTGGTATCATAGTTATTTAATGCCATACCTCCAAAACAAAGCGTACCAAGTGTTGTAGCGATTGCACAAAGAAAAGCAACTGCATCTACCGCATTAAAGATGCCAATCAGATAGAACACCAACGGATTGATAATAGAATTCATCTGGCTGCGCCCTCCTCTTCGAAACTTTCGACCTCCGCAAGCTGGGCGGTCTTTCCCCTATTTTTATTCTTCATGAGCGCTTTAAAACGAGCCATACTATAATTGACAGGAATAAGATGCGCCCCATGGTCATTATGGACAACGTGTAACCCCATATGATTAACATAAAATCCAAAGTAATCTGATTCTCTAAACACATCAACAGATTCTTTTGTCGGGAAATACAAATAGAACGTATCACTCCATGCGTACATATCCGAATCTCTGCCATCATAATCGAGGGCAATCACGCCTGCCTCTCTGCATTTCCGATTCATCTTTTTTGCTTTTGCAAGTTCTATTTTGTCACAATAAAACATTTTACGTTCCTTTCTATTGTTGATATTTGAACAATGGTGCTACCAGCGGGATTTGAACCCGCACGCTGTTTCCAGCAAGGGATTTTAAGTCCCTCATGCCTGCCAGTTACATCATGGTAGCATATAAATTAGGTACACCTGCACTCCCGATTCTCCAAGCAGGACAACTTCCATTTCGGACCACAATATCCGAAACATTAGGGCGCAACAAGGAAGTCGTGGCTATTTTATTGATCGTACTTTTACCACTATGTACCTATTCCCCATTTTGTTAGAGACCTAATGGGCAAAGCTGTCTACCACCTCGCGGTGGAATTGGGACGATTGAGAATCGAACTCAATCTTCAGCACCGAGCTATCCCACGGTAGTCTGTTTTATACAGGTTATCAGACTCATCTCAGGGCAGCCAACCCACACATCCTGTCCCATTAGGAAGCCACTCCTATGGTTTCTATCTTTTATCTCATATAGTAGACTTATTTAACGTGTATACCCGCTAAATATCTTGCCATACCCCTTCAGGTGTAGTACCTGTAGAGCAGCGAATGGGAGTCGAACCCACGCCATCGACTTGGAAGGACGATATACTAGCCGTTATACGACCGCTGCATATAAACCCGGCTTACTACGCCTTATTGCCAACCACGTAGGGGTGGAGCCGGGAATAACAAGGAAGAAAAGAGGTAAATGAGTTCCTGAACACCGCCGAGCAGCTAAAAGAAACATCCGAAAATCAACAATTATTTATCGCTGGGCAACGCAAAGACAGGGACTCTGGAGCAACCAACGAGAATCGAACTCGCTCTTTTTGCTTGGGAAGCAAACGTACTAACCGTTATACGATGGTTACATAAAATACTCGGCTTACAAAGGTCAACTGCACTCTTTCAAGCGAGCCGAGAATAATTGACAAGGAAACGTAAAAATGAGCCCCTTTCGGGGTGGTATCTCGCACAGGCGCGGCCGGATCTGACCGCTAAAGATCCTACCCAT
>ERZ1034687.722-NODE-722-length-19940-cov-80.358411_pt1 | contig 19940 bp, 33 predicted proteins | sample MGYA00520704_ERZ1034687 | MGnify/ENA primary metagenome ERZ1034687 (study PRJEB33766, sample SAMN09781762) | gut metagenome | biome: gut microbiome | host: Homo sapiens | place: Madagascar | study: EMG produced TPA metagenomics assembly of the PRJNA485056 data... | reverse complement strand
TCCTGGTGCTTGGTTTGAGGTTATATTGTTATATAACACATCAAACATATTATCCAACTCTTCTACTGACATATCTTTATAGTTTTAAAAGGAGTGGGAAGGACTTTCACCTCCTTCCCATAAACTCCATGTATGGTAAATTCAAATTCACTTATTCTTCCTTTAACTGTGCCTCCAGCATATACTTAAGCTCCTGATGCTTAATACTGCTAATATATCTGGCAGCATTGTTCAAGGTACTCTCTTCATTCATCTCACAAAGAGCAGAACCATCTTTACGGAGATAGTAGGTATTATTCTTAGTACCTACAAGACCTGCCTCTACAGCTCTCTTGATAAGAACCTTTGCAGGAAGGAGTTCATCCTTAATAACAGAATGGAACTTCCTTGGGTCTGCCTGGATATACTCATTAATCTTATTCTGCAAGTAGTCAATCTTAACACTAGGACTGACTGGTCTCTTTTCAAGAATTTCAATGATAGTCTTGAGAGTATCCTTATCATTTCTGACAGCACCATACTCTGTATAGCACTCCATTGTAACATCCATCCTACTGAGATTCTTCTGTGACTCTGCACCCTCAGAGATAATAACAAACTGATAAGTTGCCTTTGGTCTATTTTCCAGTTCTTCCATAGATGCTGCAATATAATCCTTATTTGCAAGCAAAATCTTATACTGGATATACTGCTCTGGGATACTAAGGTCAAAGTAGTTATCCTGTTTATGCAGGGTTACCCTGCCAATACCATTAGGGTTACTGTCATCCCAGAAATTATTCTCTTTCTTATAGATACTGAGAGCATTGATTTCCAAACCCATAGCCTTCTCAAGGAAGGATTTCTCATTATCTGTAAGAACATTCTTGAACATACCTGTCTTATTAAGTCTTGGTACTACAAAGCTTCTTGTAGCATTCTCTGCCATACCACCATACAGAATATGTCCCTTTCTCTGAACCATTGCTGTAGGACTTGGAACAAACCTTACAATGATTTTCTCATTTCTCAAACAATTAACTGGTTCATTACTATAATACTGCTGAGCTGCAGGTTTATTGACTTTCTTAGTAATCTCCTCTACAACTTCTGGCTTCTTAGGCAAAACTTCTGCCTGTGGTGTAACATCAATCTCTACACCTTCCATTAATGTATTATCCATATCTGAATCTCCTTCTACTTTCTTTGGTCTTCCCATTTTAACTTCTCCTTTTATTTATTCTTCTACCTTATTATATTATAAAGCAAGCAGGAGGGAAACTGTTATTCCCTCACTACTGCTTTTATAGTTTAGCCTACAAGAATTGCAGGAATCAAACTCATTGTCCTTGTAGGGTCAAGCACACATACACCAGTGGTAGTCATCTTGTGAATGGTTGCTGAATCCTCATCATGACTCATGTTAGGGTTGCCCATCTGACCAGTGAATGGATTCCTCAAGCCCCATTCATAAGAGGTCATATCACCTTCCATGCCATTGACAGCACACTTGAAGATATTAGGCTGATCCATTGTACCAATATCAAAGATATCATACCTATAAGAGAATGCAGGACCACCATTAGGGTGCATAATCTTATTTCTTACAGGATCATCATAATAGGCATCTACTTCTACTTTAACCTTTACACCATTAGGAGCCAAGAACTCAGTAAACTGGAAGCCTGCTGAAAGTGCATTCTCATGGAGAGGAGACTGGGTCTTCTTAACTACATTAATCTGATCACCATTGATGGTAAATGCAGACCAACCACTTACAGTATCAAGTACTGCCTTATGGAACTGAATTGCACCACGCTCACCAGTCTTAATGATAAAGGTTCTGTCCTTCATATCAAGCTTAGCTGCTGACAACTCATAGAGAGCATCCTCAATAAGCTTCAAGGAGAATGTGTTATAAGGCATAGTATTGGATACTTCCATCTGCTCATAGAGACCAGCACCCATACGGATAACTTCACCAGACTTACCAATGTTAAGGTACTCGCCATTCATATTTCTGTTAGAACGACCAAATGCAAGAACATTGTTCTTATAGTCATTCCACTGCTGCTCAAGCTGCCACTGTACCTCATGCATCCACATGTTTACAGTATCCTTAACATAGCGACCATTAGTTTCACGTGTTACAGGAATACCAAAGGCTACCTTCTTACCAAGCATAGCACCAGAAACCTTGTGATGAATTCTAATGGTAGAGAACTCATTTCTCATAGCTACTGGGCTAGCAAAACGGATATCACCTGCCTTACGAGAGAACTCCCTCTCTACTGGAGCATACTCTACAGAGAAACGCTTACCAGGAAGCAACTCATCTACAGGAATACCAGCTGTAATACCACCCATCAACTCACAGCGATATACAGTGTTAGTGCCTTCATTCCTACCATTGGCAAGAACCCTGATAGGATATACCTCATTACGCTCGCCAACAATAACCTCCTGGTCTGCAAACCAATCCTCAGCAAATACCAAATAGAAAGGCTCACCATTTACACCTACATTATCACCACCAGCTTCTACAACCTTACCATCAGCATCACGTGCCTCTACCAAAGGAATGTTTCTAGTAGCACTACCTATAATATCCCATGTATACTCTTCATCAGAGTCAAAAGTCTTGGTAGGGAACTGTGAGAGGAAGGTATCAAGAGTCTTGCCTTTATACCAAGCAAGCAGCTGTACCATCAGAGATGTTGCCTTCTGAGGCTGCAACTGGAAGATGCCACCAAGATGATTATTCTTGGTTGTACCCATCCAATGGTTAAAAGTCTGCTTCTGAAATTTACTTAATTTTCCAGCCATTTTATCAAAAAGTTAAAACATTTGTAATCAAATCTTATCTTATACATGGTCTTACAAATCAAGCTTCATTCCCTTACTAATAAAAGAATTAGGATCATCCTTCTGGTTAGTTACCATTCTAAGGCTACCATCATTGTTTCTCCTAGTATTGTTTAGGGTTTGTTCTAGTTCTCTAAGACCTTTCTTTACTTCTTTCTTTACCTTACCTTTGGCAAAGGAATCAAAATCTTTAAAGCCATTGGTCATTGCAAAGATGAGACCTGTATATTTGAGGAAGTCAGCTCTATGCTCAGATTCATACTTCTGAATAGCAGTCATATAATCACCAGTTTCAGGATCTTTATATACTGGCTTAGATACAGAATCAAATGCTTTCTTACGAATGTCATTACTAATCTCCATATCGCCAAATAACTGCTTGTCTTTCATAAGAGACTTCTCCAATTCCTTAGCATTCTTTTCTCTCTCAGCCTTATCTTCATCAGCTTTCTGCTGAGCTTCCTGAAGCATCTTGTTATAAGCTCCAGTGAAGAACTCCTTATTACTGAGCAAAGCCTCCTTTGCATCCTCAACATCTGTACCTGCATCTACTGTTCTGTCAGCAAACTTCTTTGCTTTATCAGGAGTCATTCCCTTATTGATAAAGTCCTGATAAATGAGATTGTATCTCAACTGCTCACCCTTTTCACTCTCCTCTGCAATAGCTGCATCTGTAATGGTATTGATATAATTAAGGGTTGATTCATACTTCTTAATATCAGTAGGCTCTACACCATTTTCAAGAGCCTGGGAAATTCTCTTCTGTTTTTCATCAAAACGGGCATTAATCTCTGCCTCAATCAGATTACTGAAAGACTCTGCATCTACAGCCTTCTTAATAGTCTCATCATCAAGGTTTGGGAAGATACCATCCACTGCACAGGCATTGGCAATGGAAGAGTAGAAGTTATTTGGAGAAGTGCCATCTGCACCATTGTCAGGGGCAGTACCTTCCTTACCTTCATTATCTTTACCACTACCTACGCTCTCTGGTGCTTTATCCTCAAACAAATCTTCAGGATCCACATCCTCAGTAGTATTATCTTTTTCTTTCTGTTTTTTATCATCAGAACCAGGAGTTTCTACTTCCTCCTCTTCTGTTTCTTTATGTTCTTCCTGAACATCATTATCTTCTGGGTCAGTAAAGAGAGTTTCAATCTCCTGCTCACCTAAGATATTATCAAAACTAAGTGCTTCCATACTTTTCTTCTCTTTTTAATTCTAAAATCTTCTTTGCTGCAAAAGTATAGAAATATTAAGTATTAAACAAGTATCTTACACAGACCCTAAGATATACTAAAAAAGGTACTTAAAATAAGCACCTTTCCCAGTTTACAAGTAGTAACTTTTTACTGCTATTGCATTATTTTTCTTACCTGGATAGTTCTTATCCCAATAGTCATCTTTCTCCATACCAGAGCTTACTTCTTCTGTATGTCTTAGGTCGCCGTGATAAAGAACCATCTTTTCTTCCCTATAGAGCATTAACTGCACAAGACTCATTACTCTATCAAAGTTACCTTGGGGATTCCATAGTACAAGCTCCTTCAATAATGCTCTATTCTTTATCCTATAAAGATTAGGTATAGTTACTTCATTATTATTACCTTCTGCATCAGTTTCAATGGAGACAATAGGTTTTCTAAGCCAAGTCTGTATCATTTTGAAGGCTCCATTAATAATAGGTGTAGTAGCTCTAATACCTACAGACTTATTACCATAACCAATACTGCTAATCATGTTTCTCTGCACAAGATATTCTGGTGTTTCTGCCAATAAGTGTGTAGCATTATGGGAACTGAAGTAAGAGAACATACCCATTACATTCTGTTCATACATACATCTACAGTTATAAAATAGACATAACTTTCTACATATCTCATAGAAATCCTCTGCAAAGGAAGGTCTTCCTGTATATTCTGCTACTATCATATCTGTCCATAAGTCCATTACAAAGATAGAACCTAAAGACATAGTATTGGAGCAGTCTGCATCATAAGGGTCAGCAGAACAGATATATCTACCTGCTGGTATCTTACCTTCACCATTCTTCTTAGGCATTTCAAATATCTCAAGAGCACCTTTAACCTTGTTATCTTTTGTAGGAAAATCCCTGATAGGTAAATCAATAGTTGGATTAAACTTCACTTCCCCAGTCTTATTATCCTGCACTAACTCTCCAACATACACATCATCAAAGGCATTTGGGTCATTATCCAACTGATTCAATCTCTCATTAAGTTCTGTCACTGGGAAGATATTACCATGACTTCTAAGCATAGCTTCCTGTGGAACTATAGGATACTGAGAGATACGTTTAACTATAGTATTAATATCTGTTGTACCATACTTTACCTTGTATCTATCATAAAGAATCATCAGTAAGGCTTTACTTACATCAGAGTTACCATTCTTATCTATACAGCTTTCATCATAGTTAAGATATGCAGGAAAGAAGAAACAACACTTCTTTCTTCCCTGACCTTCCTTATCAAAGACATTATCCAAAGGCTCTAGGTTATAACCCTCAGGAGAATAGAACATCTCTGCAAAGGCTGTAAAGTCTGATTGATCATCACCAGCAGTACCATAGGCAAATATCTCTCCAAAGACTTTACTACCATGCTCTACAGAAGGTCTAATCATATTGTACATACTAGTAAGATTTTTAAAGATACCCGCCTCCTCAATAAGATATAGTACACCACGTGAACCATTCAACTTATCTTGATTAACACCAGTAATGATACCTGATACAGAGTTCTTACTACCATATTCTACTTCACTACCTGCTTTCTTAAATCCCATCTTCCACTCCATTTCTTGGTCAGAAGACTTTAGTCGGTGAGAGGCAAACTGAGTATATTTAGCACAATGGTCCAGATTATCCTTGAATACTCTAAGAATCTGATTGGTATCCATCAGCTTAGTTCTATCTACAGCAGTAACCATACACTGTACTTCTGTCTTGTTATTCTCAGATTCTCCTATGATACATCTCTTGGCAAGAAGTCCTCCACCAAATGATGTGTTGTGAGTTACAATAAAATCTCCAATTAGGTAGCAATGACTTTCATTATCCACAACAACACATTTTGCTTTTTCCCTATGGCTGTACTTTATATCAACTATTCTAGTCCAATCTCTCCTACTTTTACTATAAGCAGAGTTAAACCCTGTAAGTTTATCCAACTTTCTTTGCAATCTAAATATTGGATCATTAGTAAGAATAGTAACATTGTACGTCAATTTACATAGATGTTGACCATTAATATCTGTATATTTACCTTGCTTAGTAAACATTGTAGAATTATAACCTAAACTATGGCATAACCATCTAATATCTTTAGCTAATCTTTCAGATGTAGTGGTAAACATAGGGACACCATTGTTGTTAACAGTTCCATCTGTATCCATTATACCTTGTAGCAAAGCAATTCTTACATCAGAAGAATTGAACATGTATTCTTTTGGTATAAACTTAGTATCAGATGTTGTATTCCAAAGATTATATTCCAATAGCTTTCCTTGCAGATTATTTATCTTTATTCCATGACTATACTTTCCTTTTCTTGCATACATATCATAAGGAACCTGCTGCTTATAAAATTCAAAGTCTTCTTCTCCAGAAGTGAGTTCTGCTACATTAAGGCAACTTTTAGTTAGGCAACCATCTCCTATAAGAAGTCCTAATGTATAAGGGTCAATAATTATTCTTTGGGAATTAAACTCCACCTTTTTATTATTAGGTATAGCATAGTAATACTCAATACCTCCATCCTTTCTTTTATGAGCATAATCTGAATGCATAATTGTCCAAAGGTCAATTACCTGCATTTTATCTTTCTTCCTATGATCTTTTACATAGAAAAGATGTCCAGATGTACATTGTAACTTTCTACCATCAGAAAGAGTTACAGTGTAAATCTTTTCCTTTTCATCAAAAGGAATATGAGTGACTTTAGTTAAATTTCCATCATCTCCAAACAATACATCTCCTACTTGTATGTCTCCCCATTCCTTTACACCATCTGGAGTATATACAAGTTGACTATAAGGATGTGCCTTTCCCTTACCACGGCTAGCCAATTCAGCAGCATGATGACCATGTGTTCTAGCCTGCAAGAAGTAATGAGACATCAGGAATTGACCATCCCAAAATCTAGGATGAGCAACAGTTCTTATATCTATACCATTTTCATTCTCTACAAGGTGCATAGGACAGAAATTAAGCATCCAATAGTAATCTCCTGTTACCCACATACCTGTTTTAGGGTCACAGTAACCATTCCATCCTCTTTCCCTCTGACTATATAGCCATTTGCCAAAGTCACTATTTGGGTTTGCATTTGGTCTTAATAAGACATATCTTCCCTTATTAGCTTTATAGGCTAAAGCAGATGGTCTAAAATAATCACTATCTTCAAGGATTGGAGGATGAATAATATCAATGATTGCTCTACCTTCATTATCTCTAGGTAACTCTGACACCAATGGTCTATCAGGAGATACCATCCATCTTATAAAAGGAACATTATTAAGGAAATCCCAGAATTGCTCCTGCACCTCCACAGGATAGTTTTCTAGATGTAAATCCTCTAAGGGTGTCTGACATTTATTAAACTTTACATTTTCCATATACTTCTACTCTTATTCCTGCAAAAGTATATATATAATAAGGTATAGGCAAGAATCTAACAATCTTCCTAAGGTGATATAAAAATAGCCCAAGCCTAAAAAGACTTGAGCTAATCTCCATAACTAACTTCTACACAACAAACAACTAAAAACTAACTAAACAATTAACATTTTCTTTCCTGGAACAATAAGGGATTCTTCTTTCTCATATCCTTCAAAGACATATCTTATATCATTATCAGCAATATAAAGATAATCATGAGGATTACCTTTCTCATCATCTATAGTCTCAAAAGGGAAGTTATAGGTAAGGATTGGGTTATTGTCCAAGTCATTCTGTACTGAGTTCTTATTATACTTCTTCACAGCAAAGTGATCAGGAATAATCATCACCATATCTCCAACCTTTATATCTCTTACACTTGGACCAATGGCTACTACCTTCTGCCAAAGTTTCAAGTCACCCTTTTTGGCAACAATAACTCCTCCTTGAATCATATCTTTCTCAAAAGTATCACCTGTAACCAACAAGTGATTGTATGTAGGTTTAATTTCCGTTATATGTAACATCTTTATCTTGTTTTATTTGATTTTTAATTTCTTGCATTTTCTTCATTCTCTTGTACCTGTCGAGAGTAACATGAAGTTTACCTATGGAAGGAATGTTCACATTAGGTTGAAGCTTCAGAAACTCTTCATCAATAAGGTCTTCCTTCAGAGGCAGTGAAGTGATATGTTCTCTAATGGATTTCCAGTAAGCTCTGTAGGTTTTATCTACCAGCTTTATAGGAAGACCTAACTTTTCAGCTACCTTGGATATAATTTCATCATAGGTCATGCTTTCTTCTTATTTTCCTTGAACAGTATCAACAGTTGAAAGCATCCATTATCTTCCTTTCTGATATTAGGAATCAAGCGAGAGTTTATTTTATCATTAATGATAACTTTGTTCTTTCTGAGGTTACTCATCACTACATAGAAGTGCTGCTTGGTGATTTCACACTCCTCAATCACCTTCTTCTTAGTAGATTCACTCATGACCATTTCATCAAGGATACTTGGGTCATCAATGCTCTTTGAAAGTTCCCATCTCTGCTTGAGGAAACTTGCAGTTACATCCAGTTCCCTTGGAGTAAGACTGATGAATGACTTTAGGAAAGTACACCACCATCTGAAGAAATCAATACCAACAGCTATAGGAACAGTCACTATATTGTTTGGCTTAGGAAGTGCAGGTCTTTCCTGTGCTTTAGTGTTGATACTATTCTCCATATTAATCCTCCTTCTTATGTTCTTCCATATCCTGTGGAATAGTCATTGCCTGCTCAATTTCACTAGCACAGTTTACTACAAAGTCACTAGAGAACTGATTGCTGAGTTCCAATACCTTGAACAGATAGTCAAGTCTCTTATTCATAACAAAGGCTTCCAAGTCTTTGTTCCTTTTTACAAGCTGCTTATTCTGTTGCCACAGCTGATTGCAGGCATCATTCAACTGCTCATAGGTAAGTTTCTGACCCTTTGCTTCTGACTTACCTGCACTGGCATTCATATTAATCTGTTTTGCTTTACTTTGCTCTTTCATAACTTTTAGTTTTGTTTCTGTTTATTAATTCTATTTTTAAATCATCTAACCTATTCTCCTGATATAGCTTTGCAAACAACAGGATAACTGAGTCTGACTTACTGAGCCAATTAGGGAAAGTAGGATACATAGCTGTGCAAATCTCTCTCCACTCAGGATCATTGAAGACCTTTGTTTTCAACTTATCTGGAGATAGATGGAAGATTGGAGACATCCTTACATCATTTGTCTTTTCTACATACTTATGACCATACCTATTCATATATAGCTTTTCCCACTCAAAGAAGTCTGCTGTCTTGAAGTCTGTACAGCCACACTGTGAACAGCAATCCATTCCAATGGATTCTTCAAACTTTATTCCTAATGAGTAACACTTAGTGCAATAATTCACAGGTTCAGAGTCATAGTCATTTAATTTACTTTGTTTAGACATAGTTTATAGGATTAAAGAGTTACACCTTATTTATAATATAGGAGAATATAATCCTCATCATTCTTCATAATCTGTATAATATCATCCTTCAAGATAGGTTCATCAGGGAAACTACTGTTATGAGTATTAACTACTGCAAGCATTTTTCTCAATGAGTCTGCTTGAATATAACTCAATTCAGTTTTCTGTGTCTGTGTCATTTCCTTTTTCCACATAGCTTACCTCCTTTTAGATGATGTTGTTTTTGTCTTTGCTACATTCTGCATAGCACTTGCCCTCTTGGTAAGGTCTGCAGCCTTTGACTTAGCTACCTTGATAGCTCTGTTCATTCTGGCTTTGTCTCCCATTATTTCCTGGTAACTAGCCATTGTCTGGGCATCACTTTCTGCTTGCCACCTTAATTCATCTCTTTTTTGAGATGCCATACTAATTTTAGAAGCCATAGTCTTGATATTTTAAAGTTTATTTTATTTACATTTTGCCTAAAGCTTTACTTTAACGGTTCTTTCTATATCTCTTGTTTATATAGCCATTACCACTGATTTAAAAGCTTATTATTTTATGATGCAAATATACTATTTAATTCTTAAATTACCATAGGATTTTCCTTAAATCTTTCATTTATTCCTCATTTTTAAACTTTATTAATAGAAAACAGTTCTCAGAATCCTCTTCACTCTTATTTTTTATTAGTACCTTTGCATTACTTCTTTTAAAGAAGAGTGCTGATAAATTGAAGCAAAACATTTCAATCAGTATCTGGGCTATAAACCCAAGGTATTATTGCCTTAGTTGCAGCCCAATCTAGTGATCATTAACATATTGAACATAGTAAGTAGAATGTAAATCATTGGCTTATAAAGGTTTGCACAAAGAGGCATATACTATATCCCATAGTATGACTGATACTATGGGTCGTATGCACTCAGACGCTCAGTTCGCAGGTTCTTCTTCAGTTCCTGCTCACGTAGAGATGATGGGCTTCCTCGGTATGGGTAACAACCCTATGGTAGGTGCTACTGTTGCTATCGCTGTAGCTATCGACCTCGCTATCAACAAGAAGTAATTTCTTTGAGATAACAGAACAATAAGTATAAATGATCCCTGCGGCTTAATTGTCGCAGGGTTTTTTATACCTTATATTATATATCCATATAAAAGAGTTACATAGTATTATATCCTATTCCAACAAGAAAATGCAGCCCATTTGCAGCCCAAAAGCTAAAAACACAAAATGGGCTGCAATTTTCCTTAAGTCATTGATTTACTGAACTTACTCTAAATTTAAAAGTAAGTAAATGGAAAATCATTGCACTATGGTTTACTTCTCCCTTAGAGAGAGTAAGAAAAACAAGAAGGGACTCTCTCCCATTGAAGTCTCTATCTCCTATAATGGAGAGCGTATCTATTTCAGTACAGGTAAGTTTGCTAAGCCATCTGAATGGAATAAACAGAAGCAGTTAATTAAAGGCAACACCTTAGAAGCTCAGTTAATCAATACTTTCCTCATAGAGTTCAGAAACAAAATCTATGAGAAGGAAGTTGAGCTTATGAAGAGAGGCTACATGATAACTGTACACATCTTAAAGGATGCTATATTAAATAAGGTGGAAAGTCTAAAAGAAAAGACCCTTATGCAAGTAGTTTCTGAACATAATGATGAGAAGAAGAAACTCATTGGAATCAGTGTAGCTTCTGATACCTTCTATTGCTTTGACTATAGCAGAAGATTACTATTAGAGTTTATGGAAAAAGAGTATAAAAGAAATGATGTTCTCCTTACTGAAGTAAACATAGGTTTTATACAATCATTCCATACATTTCTCTTAACAGACAAAGGTATGTCTCAGAATACTTGTGCCAAGCATTTAAAGTACTTGAAGGCTATCTTAAACAAAGCTGTTTTAAACAACTATGTTAAATATAATATGATATCTAACTATAAGATAGAAAAAGAACCAGTAGATATAGATTTTCTCAATGAGGAGGAGCTAAGGAAAATCATCAACTTTGATACTCCTATTCCTAGATTTGAGAGAGCTAGAGATTTCTTTCTATTTGGTTGTTTTACCGGTCTATCCTATATAGACATCAAGACTCTTAAACCAGAACACTTTGAGAAGGATGATCAAGGTAGAATCTGGATAAAGAAGAGAAGAGTAAAGACTGGTATTCTATCAAGAATTCCTCTCCTTCCTATGGCTAAGATGATTCTTGAAAAATATAAAGGTGGAGATAGACTAATACCTATACAAGATGCAGCAGACATTAATAAATATCTCAAGGATATTGCTATACTCTGTAATATAGATAAACATATCACTTTTCATACATCAAGACATACATTTGCCAGTACTGTTACCTTAGCAAATAACATATCATTAGAAGTAGTATCTAAGATGTTAGGTCATACTAACACTAGAATGACTACTCACTATGCTAAGCTATTAGATAAATGTATAGGTGAGCAGATGGATACTCTCAATAACATCTATACAGACGATGAAGATTAAAACAAAAACTCCCCCTGTCCACTGACAGAGGGAGAAAAACAAAATTCAAAACTTAAAAACAAAACAAAAAATCATCCTTTACTTACTTAACAATCTCAACAAACCTGTTATCCTGATTCTGCACATAAGGGTTCTTCTCTACAACATCAACATTCAATCTCATTTGCTTTTTTTGAAACCATCTAAAAAGGAAGAACCTCTTAGGAGGGTTAACTGTCTCCTTCTTTGCAGATACTACAATATATTTAATACTTAAAAATTTAGGCTCAATAGTCACAGTTGAAGGATATTTAAGTCCTACTTTTACTGAATACCACTTATCAGAGAGTAGCGTATCAATACTCAACTGAGGATCTTTGAATACAGTATCACCTTTTAAAGTGATGGTGTCAACCTTAGAAAAACTAGAGGAAACATACTGAAGGCTCTTAAGCTTAGAATCTTTTACTTTCAGTTCCTTTCTTGCTTCATTCAATTTCTGGAAGATAGAATCACTAGAGTTCTTCAACTGATCAATGGTCAACTTGAAAGCTCTATTCTTATTCTCTGAGTTACTGAATAACTCACTATATGCTTTAGCATTCTCTACAGCATCCTTCCATTTCCTCTCAGTCTTACTTCTCTGATTAAGAAGAACAACAATAATGATAGCAGAGGTTATGCCAAGTAAAGCAATGCCAATATAAAGATAACTTTTCATCTGTCCCATATTACTTCTCTTTAGTGCTGCAAAGATAACACATATCTATATAAGCAACAAAAACCTAACATTCACAGTTATGCAGACCTAAGAGTCATCCTTAAATAACTTCCCACTATCATATCTATTAGTATCTTTGCACCATAAATTATTAAATATTTAATTATGGAGTTAGTAGTAGATAGAAAATGGAAGAAGGAAGGTTATACCATTGGTAAGTTGTTTATTGATGATGTATTCTTTTGTAATACCTTAGAGGACAAAGACAGAGGATTAACAAGTTCTATGCCCATTGAGAAGATAAAGGTAATGAAGAAAGCAGCAGTTACAGCAATTCCTTCTGGTACCTATAATGTAAGAATGGATGTAATTAGTCCAAAGTATAGTTCCAAAGAGTGGTATATCAAGAATTGTAATGGTGCCAGAATGCCTAGATTAGAAAATGTTCCAGGTTATGCAGGAGTACTTATTCATAGTGGTAATACTGCAGCAGACACTGAAGGCTGCATCTTAGTAGGAAAGAATGATGTTGTAGGCAAGGTTACTAAATCAAAAGACTACTTCTTGCAGTTGTATAACAAGATGTACTCAGCCTATAAGAAAGGAGAAAAGATTACAATAACCATTAAATAGAAGAAATTATGATGGAAATACTAAAATACTTTTGGCAGTTACCCCAGTTAATTGCTGCCTTTATATACTATTGGTATCTTAAGAGCAAAGATGAAATTCTAGACACATGTACTTGTCAAGGAGCCATAGTATTCATTAAAAGAAAGTCTTGTGGCAGTGTAACTCTTGGATCTCACATCTTTTTATCTCCTAGAGCAACAGATACTACTGTAAGGCATGAATGGGGACATACAAGACAGAGTTTAATACTAGGCCCATTATACCTTATAGTAATAGGTATTCCTAGTATTATCTGGGCAGCAACCCATAGAGCAATAGCACCTAATAAGCCTTATGATTGGTTCTATACAGAAGCATGGGCTAATAAGTTAGGTGGTGTAGATTAATAATTTCTTTTGTCATTTATAATAAAGAGGAAGCTGTGAAGTTTCCTCTTTTTTCATATATACCCATTAAGATCAATATCCTCATTACTTAACAACCAAGCATTAAAGGCATAACCATTGGTATTAACATTTCCCACTATCTCTAAGGCATATTTAATGCATCTCCTCTTAGAAAAGCTATAGGAAAAGAAATTAGTTAAGAATACTATATCTCCAAGGGTAGCTTCTGAAACATTATAGTACACTACTCTGTCAGAAGCCCTTTCTACCTCTGAAGCATTCCACTTGCAATCTAAAACCTTAGCAGCTAATTCTGGTGTAAAGTGTCTGCCATGCTTTGCTATGTACTTCCTTAATCCTTTCATACTTCTTTATATTTTAAGTTTTGAACTTCAGTGCAAAGATACAATTATTCTTCTAATTATCAAAACTTTATGAGAGAAATATAGGTGTATTTTGAAAAAACTTTGGTATGTACAAAGGTGTATTTTGAAAAATTATAATGTGTGTATAAAAGGTGGAGATAATACCACACACCACCCCCACCATAATTTGGATTGGGATATACCCCCTGGGGTATTTGCAATCCTGATGGCTGAGGGTGAAGAATAGTAGCCTTCCATTTGCTGATTATAGTTCTACGGCAAATAACTGTCTGCATACAAGCCTCTAGGGAAAGCACCTGAGGAATTAATGCCTAGCACTAAGAAGTCCTGCTAGGAGGCAACTATCTATGGCAACAACAAACAATAACATCAAGAACTCTTGGTCTCTCCTTGCATTTGCAAAGGAGTTTGGTCCTAAGATGAGTGTTGGTGACTTTGCCAACAATGAGACTGGTGAGATGTTCAAGTCCTGCATCTTTGACAACCACGGTACTCTCACATTTGTTGCTTTCAGCAGCAAGCTTGGAGTGCTTTCACCAAAACAGATTGCAGCTCAGAAGAATGAGTTGCAGGTTGTTCTGTGTGAGACAAAGAAAGGCAAGGATATGTACAGCCTATGCAAGCAAGGCGAGAATACCTGGGAAGAGGTTGACCTTGGATTGTAAGAATATGAGGAGCAGGAGAAATCCTGCTCTTCCTTTTTAATACAACAGCAATGAAAAAGACTATCATCCTTTGCATCTTATCAATGGTAATTGGTATGTTTGCAGGCTATAAGGTATGCCAAAATACCTACTATACAAGAGTAAATAATCTCCTCAATGCCTATGATTCATACAATAAGGCAACAGAAGATTTGCTGGACTCTCTTGACAATGATTATAACTGGGTAGATGCTTATGACCCTCAAGAATACTATGCATCAAGAGCTAAGCTGGACAGTATTCTATGGAAGTAGGGAGAGTGTGGGAACACACTTTCCTTTCTTTTTGCACTTGGTAAGGTTTACAAAGTGTACACTTTGCTAGTCTTATAAAGCTAGACTTTGCAAGCCTTACAATACCATTAGTCTTTTGAATCTTAAAGTTTAGCAAGCATTCAAGAGACACAATACCATTCCTATAGCTTGATAGTATTAGGTAGTAACTTAAAAGATTAACAATATGAGAAAAAGAGTAAATAGAGCAGCTGTATGCTCAAGTGAGAACTATTCAACCAGTAAGAAACTTCACCTTAGTATGCTTGAAGAGAAGCATTCACACTTCAAGAGTATGACTGTCAATGGTGAGATAGCCATTGATGTTCCAGTACTCAAAGGTGAGATGATAACCCCTAAGTTCAAGACCATAAGAGTCTTTGGTAAGAATATGAAAGTTAGTATTGAGGAATACAATACCTATTGTAAGGAGTTTGGCTTATGAGATACAAGGTGTATGATTCCTATGGCTGCTTGGTAAGGAAGTTTTCAACTTACCTTGCAGCCTTAAACTATAAGACTATATTTGGAAACACAGGTTGGACTATTGAATATTAGATATGAAAGCATTAGTTTTATACATTACAGCAATACTCACAGTAATACTGCTCTGTGCAGAGATTTCTATCTCTTGGTTTATCCTTGGGCTAGTCAATACAATTTTAATTGCCTGGTGCTACAATAATATCACCTTTAGAGAGTTTATTAAGTATAGTGGATATTCTACTTGGTATAAATTCTTAAAGACATAGATTATGAGTAAAGAGATTTGGATATTGACAGTAAGTATATTAATACTTGCAGTTATTGGTTTAGCATTCCTGATTCATCAGGCTCCTGCAATAGGATGGATATTATCTATTCTATTCTGGATAGGAGTTATTAGATACTGGAATAAAAAGAAATAGCTAGTCTTCACAGGCTAGCTATTTTTCTTTCAAGTAGTTTTAGTATCTTTTTGACCATCAGTTTCTAAGATGGGAGTAAAGGTTATCTTCATTTTAGCCCTCATAATATTTTCCCTCATTTTCATATCACCTTTCCAATACATATTCTCAGCAATGGTATAGGAACCCTTACCTTTAGATATTAATTCCTTGATTCCTCTATGATATGAAGCTCTGGATATATTGCATGAGAACATAATTTCCTCTACTCTATCTGTAGTCATAAATACTTTTCCTGTATTCCACTCAGAATATTCTAACATTTTGTATAACACTTTAGTCGTAGCATTCATTACATCTGTACTGTACAATGCCATTATCTGCTGACTGTATACCTGAAAGAATGGTTCAGTTCTTTTAAGCTGTACAGACTTATGCTCACTAAACTCTGTAATCTCTCCAGTTTCAGGATCTATTCTAAATCCCTTGTACTCTTCAACTATAAATTTACTCATATAATGATAATAAAATTCTCATCCAAATGAGACAATTATTCTCATATTATGATAATATTACTCCAATATTTAAGAATCTAATTCTAAAATATAAGAATGAAATTAAAATATATGAGAATCACAAACCTCTTAATTAATTGATTATTAAATACTTAAATCTATTTCCTTATATTATATTATTTAGGGGAAATTATTCCTTGCATGCATTAGCTGGAAGGAAGAGATTTCCAGGCACAGAGAATACCCCTTGACCTTCTCTCACAAGAACTCCCTTCTTCACCATTGAAGAGAGAATAGTACTTATTCTAATAGAGGTCTTAGTAAATCCTACAGAGGATAGAAACTCCCTGAACTCTGCATTGTGAATTAGCAGTTCCTTGTTATTACTACTAAGATAAAACAATATCATCAACATCATTTTAAACTCTACCGTTGATAACTCATTAAACACTCTGTGCATCTGGGATGCATTAATTAAGGCAAAATCTTCCATATCTTACTTCTTTAAAATTTTATAATGCAAAGATAATAATAAAGAATAACTAAATAATCTACATTATTATCTCCATAAGATAATCTAAAAGAAGTAGTAAAACAACACATCACAGCTAGTCTTTGTAAATAAAATAAAATTTCCTCGCGCGTACCTTTTATATAATATATTATAATATAATAAGTAATATAAGTATTGTAAAATTAATAAACTATAGAACTTTATAAGTATTCAAGGGACACATCACCACCCCTATATCTTGGAGGGATAAAGAATATTTTATCCTCTATAGAGTTTATAGATTCCAATAGGTTTGACTGTCCTAGAGGAATTAATAGTATATTGCAGTCAGTTAGTTGTTCTCTATAAACAGCAGTGCTCCTGAGATGGAGATAATAGTATGGCTACTAATAATGGTCCAGTTATGCAGGGTATTAAGAACAGTTGGTCACTTTTAGCATTTGCTAGAATGAAAGGCAAAATGCAGGTAGGTGAGTTTGCTAATGGTGAGACTGGTGAAACATTCAAGAGCTGCATCTTCACAGACCCTAATGATGCTTCTAACAGATGCTTTGTAGCATTCTCCTCTAAACTTGGTGTTCTTACTCCTCAGCAGATTGTTGCTCAGAAAGACGAACTCCAGGTAGTAGAGCTTGAGAGTGGTCACTATTCACTTTGTAAGCAGGGTGCTAACTCTTGGGAAGATGTTAATTTGGGCATCTAATTGCACACCTGTTTTTACTGTGCAAAATCTTGTAAGTTGTTGTTAGTTAGATAGTTAAGTGTGTAAGAATTGTGAAAAATACCCCTCACCAACCCCTTGTTGGTTAGGAAAAACCCACAATTCTGCACACTTTCTTTATTCTATCTCTCATTTTACTGCTCCTTACACCTCTACTCTACTACTCTCTAAGCTCAACTAGCTATTCTTTTTGGCTTAGAGTTTAGCATTAGATTACAAATTTTAATTCAAATCCCTTTAAATATTACAAAAAACATTATCACAATGATACAGATAAAAGAGTTTTTTGATACATATCCAAACTATAATCTTGGATTTATGGCTAAGAATGAGCCAACAGCTACAGACAAGTTGCTTAAACAGAAGCATAATAGCATTGTTATGTCTAAGACTCATAAAGGTAGATACTACCAAGAATATTGGCTTACTGATGCTGCTATGACTTCTTTGTTATCTTGTTTTCCTAAGGAACATGAGATTCTATGTTTTAAAGCAAATGGAGGAGCTACTTTTAAAGGTGTTAGAAGAGGAAATTCTATAGCCTGTGTATGTCTTGAAACATTAGAAAGAGTATTGTTTGCTCAGTGTCCTTTTGATAAAGTAGAAATACAAATAGCATGAGAAAGGCAACTATACAAGACTTAGAGCTGGAGTTGTTACTTAGACAGCGCAACTCTGGCTCAATCTATTGGAAAACTAAAGATGGTAGAGAGATTCCTATTAAAGATATGGATAATAATCATTTAGCTAATACTCTTAAAATGCTTTTAAGAAATGCAGAAAGAGAAGACTTTTATGATGAGCATATCGGAGATATGGATCCAATGGATTACTATGATTAGTAAGTAACCTTTTAAATATTATAATTATGTTTAATCAAATAAAAAACACTAAAGGTGAAGACCTCTATATTATTACAATAGTATCTACTAATGATATTCAACCTAACGTTATAGCAAGTACTTGGGAAGGATGTATAAAGAAATTAGAGCAAATAACTCAAGAAGCAGATAATGATAGATTCTTCGCACAATTAATTCATAAAGAAATTAATAAAGATTGTCATAGAGCTGAAGCTTCTATGAGATGTAACAAGAAAGGTTGGGGAAATGATTACTTCCAGTATATAACTATTGAACCATTATATACAGATGCTTGATAAGATATGGTACACTACATCATTGAATGGACTAATGGAGCCAAAGAGTCAATCTATGGCTCCAATTATATCAATGCTCTCAGACTTAATGGTATTACTCCTGAAATGGAACATAATATCATTGATTATGAGATAGTATAAAACAATAAAATTATGAAAGTACAATTATCAAAGCAGTTGTTTGATGCTATTATAGCTGCATACAATAAGGAGAATGCTCCTATAGAGGCATCAGATATAGACACACTTATATTAGAAGTACCTTTTATTAAAGTAAATAATACTCTGATTGAATGGAGTATTGTCAATCTTAGTATGCAGTAGTATACAATAAATACCCTTTAAATATGACAGCATTGTATTTTAAATCAAGAAAGAACTTCCAGGATAAATCTACCTGGGAGAAAGAAGAACTTCCTGAGGACTATACAGACAAGGAAGTTTTAGATGCAGCTAAGTTAGCTGGTTGTGAAGGTGTGGCGATTATTGCTAACTTTGGCAAGGCTAACCATCAGGTTAAACTATTTAAATGGTTTGTTGCCTAATGAATAGTTACAACTATCTGGTACTCTATTTAGATACTCTCAACTTCAAATGCTTTGCAGGTTTTACTACCAAAGAAGAAGCTAGAGAGTATCTGAATAGAATATCCAAGCAATACATTACAATAGGCATTGCTGAACTTGCAAAGCCTATTAGTTTTTAATCCTTTAAATAAATTCAAATGAAACCAATACTTTTATTAGATAAAACAAACCACATTATTCGTGAATTTGATAGTTATAAACAAGCTAATCAGTTTAGAATGATGAACAATAGACCTGATTGGTCTATTGCTTCTAGAAAGTTATTCTGGAATGGTAGTCATAAATATTATGCTTAAAATACAAGATTATGGAAACAAGAAATATTAAAGTAACAATAGAAGAAGCATATAAATGGTATAAAAGTGGAGATGAAACACTTAAAGTTTTAGCTCTAAGTGCTTATACTCAAGATGAATTAATTTATTATCATTTAAAGTCAAAGGCTATACTTATAAACTTATAT
>ERZ1034687.702-NODE-702-length-20436-cov-10.874687_pt1 | contig 20436 bp, 14 predicted proteins | sample MGYA00520704_ERZ1034687 | MGnify/ENA primary metagenome ERZ1034687 (study PRJEB33766, sample SAMN09781762) | gut metagenome | biome: gut microbiome | host: Homo sapiens | place: Madagascar | study: EMG produced TPA metagenomics assembly of the PRJNA485056 data... | reverse complement strand
ATATATTTCTTCTTTATTAAGTTCATTACACAGCTCATGCCTGCAATCCTCGTAAAGTCTTAAATCAATATCATCAATGTGACCATGATATGAATTATATGCCCTGTAAACGCCTTTTCCGTATTCTCCCACCGGATCATCAAGCCCTGATATCATAAGCATTGGCAAATTCTTAGGAATTCTTTCTATGTTGCGCGGCTTTCTTACATACAGAATCATATTCATAAGTCCTCTGTAACCATTGACCGTAAAAAGAAATGTCGTCAGTTTTCCGGCATTGTATTCATCAACAACTGCTTCATCTCTTGTCAGCCAGTCATTGACTGTTCTTACATTCTTTATGCGCTTGTTATAAGTGCCAAACATAATCTTAGATATCAGTCTGCTTCTGTAACGGTCACCCTTTATAAGTCTTACTGCATCAGCAAGCACCTTTCCGGCAAAAACCATTGGTGCCGGCTGGTGTCCTGTTCCCATTACAATAACTCCATCAAGTTCATATCCGTAATCACATATATATCTTCTTGTAACAAATGACCCCATGCTGTGTCCTGCAAGATAATATGGAATACCAGAATACATTTTCTTGATAAGAACTGTAAGATGATGTGCATCCTTTGCAAGTGCCTCTCCCGGATTCTTCTCTTTAAAAAATCCCAGATCATCATCCGTGCATACCGACTTTCCGTGTCCAAGATGATCATTGCCAACAACAACAAATCCTCTCTCGGCCATATATCTTGCAAATCCGTCATATCTGTCAATATACTCAATCATCCCATGACATATCTGCAATACCGCAACAGGCTTGTCATATTCTGTCTCATCAGGACACCACATAACAACATGAACAGATGTCTTTCCATCACATGACAGAAAAGAATTACTTTTTTTCTTTACCATAAACCATCCTCCTTATCGTTTTATAACATTCTCAATTCCTTCAAACGCTTCATTTCCTATATAATCAACCGACTTAGGAACATCAATCTCACTAATATTCATATCAGAAAATGCACCGTATTCAATCCGCTTAATACCTGATGGAAGCTTAACTTCCTTAAGCCCCTTGCAGCCAGCAAATGCATATGCTCCAATTACTTCCACACTGTCAGGAATATTTATTTGTGTAAGACCATCTTTATTATAAAACACTCCCGAAGCAACTGTCCTTACACCATCCGGAATATTGTAGATTCCACTATCTTTGCTTACCTTGCATAACACATCATTAACAATAATCTCATTCTTATCAGCAAGCTGGTCATATTCCCACTGTGTATCAGTAAATGCATTAGTTCCAACAGAATTAACTGATTCCGGAATCTCAATTGTTTTAAGATTATAACAGCTCAAAAAAGCATTTTCTGCAATATAGCTTATTCCATCAGATATAACAATCTCTGTCACTGTAGTATCATCACGAAATACACCACTTCCTATACCTTCAACCTGTCTGCCATCAATCTGCGCAGGAACTACAATCTTTGCATCAGCTCTTCCTTTATCTGTAAGCCCTGTAATAACCAGCTTTCCAGAATCATTTTCCTCATATGTAAATATAGCTGCCTTTGATATCTTTTTACATCCTGATATACAGACCATCACCAGTACCAGCATAATACCTGTTATTATTCTTTTACCTTTCATCATACCGTTGCCTCTTTATTATTAATTTCTTGTCCACATATAGCAGAACGCCTGTGTTCTCGCTGCAAAATGACTGTCTTTAAGAAGTGCCTTTACTTCTTCCTTCGAATACCATGCTGCTGAAATTTCCTCAAATGTGGATGTACTGGGTGAAAATTCTCCTGTAGCTTTTCCTATAACCACGGCATTTGTCTCATTAGAAAATCCTATGGCACTGTAGCTGTCATAGAGTTTATCCTCAATTATAATAAGATCAAGTCCTGTCTCCTCTTTGAGCTCACGTTTTGCCGCCATCTCAGGAGTTTCTCCTTCATCAATAAGTCCTGCCGGAAAATTATAAACATAATCTCCCACAGACATTCTATATTCCTTATTAATCAGAATATGTTCGTCCGATTCGTCTGTTGCAACAATAACCACACCATCAGTCTTCTCGTTTCTTATGTCTTCAATAGTTTTTATATCCTTGTTTCTGCTTATGATTTCGTAAACCTTTTTCTTATCATCCTCAGTTGTATAATACAGATCGTATCTGTTTATGAATCTTCCCTCTGAAACCTTTTTTATTCCATCGAATTTCATTTACCTGTCCTTCTTTCCCTTCATTCTGCCAACCGCTTCATGAACAACATCCATCATCCATCCATTAGTCGAGTTTCTCATTGCAATACCGTATTTCATGGAAACTTTCATCTTATCATCAGAACATTCCGTGCTTACTGCTTTTTCTATTTCTGCAAATATGATGTCAGCTTTTTTTAATGAAATATTCTTAATTACCGCCACAAAATCTCCTTCATTAAGTCTTGCAATATATGCGGAATCCTTAAGCATTTTCTTTAATACTCCTGCCACATTTACAAGTACAGAATTGCCTGCCTTTTGTCCGTATTTAAAATTAATTTCTGAAAGTCCGTCAATATCGCACACTGCTACCGCAATATTTCCCTTATACCCATCATAAGACTTACAATGCTCCATAAAGCTGTACATACTGTAAACGCCAGTAAGCTGGTCATATATAACCATATTTTCAAGTTCTGTATATGCCCTTTTTAGTTCTGTAACATCCTGCATTACAATGATTGTTCCAAGCAGCCTTTTCTTATCATCCAATAATTTCTCTATTCTGCAGTCATAAGCCTTATTATCCAGTTTCCACTGGAATGTATTTTGTCCTGCCATAACCGGAACACATTTGCTCTTAAAAAACCAGTCAATTGTCTGCTCCCTGTCATCATATTCCAGATTCCCAAACAATTCCTTCATAGATGTATTAAAATCCGCAAGCACCCCTTCATAATCAAACAAAATAACAGGAACATGCATATGATCTATAATCATAGCATGAGTTATTGTGAGCATATTCTTTTTTGAATACCAGAATGTATTCCAGTAAACCATTACTCCTATAAATGCATACAAAAAAATTGATATATCAAATCTTAAATCTATTATCTTATATATGAATACACATTTAATAAGTATAATAATTGCCAAACATGCTGCCATAACAATATATCTTCCCCAGTAAGCCCCTGGTATACGTATACATTTTATAACTAATACAGCAATTATACATGCTGTTATAATCATGCTCATAACAGCATGTATGCCAAACCACAATTCCCCTTCATATCCAAGTACATATATTCCGTCACATTTTACCATACTGTACTTAACAGCAATTTCATTAAATATATTCACAATAAATACAACAGAATCAATTATTGCAATTACAAAAGCCGCAATTGTCATTACTTTAGTTACCTTATTGCTTATTCTTGCAAATGCTGTTGTATATATAAAAAATGAAACAAGCAGAAAATCCTGTGCAGCCATCATAATACTTGTAGCCGCAGACATTACATTATAATTATCTGTCATGAAATTCACAGAATAACTCACAATACATATCATTGCAAGGGCCAGCAATACTATTACATACCTTCTCATTCTGTCCTTCTCCTGATATGTCTTAACCATCACAAATCCTACAATCATTGCTGCAATTACATACAATAACAGATATACCATGTTCATTATTTTATCCCCCAAAATACGCTTTTAGCATATAAAGAGATTTTAACATTTAATTATGTGTTACTCAACTAAAAAATCTCCGTCAGACAAATCATCCGACGGAGGTTCTTAATCTCTAATATCATTTACTTAACTGCTGTTACCTTGTAATCCTTATCTTCCACAGCCTTCTTTAATACATCATTATCAACTTCCTTAGAAAGTGTAACAACTGCTGTTCCGTTCTCATGACTTACAACTGCCTCTGTAACTCCATCAACAGCCTCAAGTGCCTTCTTAACTGCAGCTTCACAGTGTCCACACATCATACCCTCAATATTCATAGTCTTTGTCATAGCTATGTCTCCTTTTGTCGTTTTATTTTTATTTTTGCAAGACTTTTTCTTATAAATGTGGTCTTTTCCTGTATCATATATCTTTATAAGATTAAGTCTTAATGCATTAGTTACTACGCAGAAGCTTGATAAGCTCATAGCTGCCGCACCAAACATTGGATTAAGTGTCCAGCCAAATACTGGTATCCACACACCTGCTGCAAGTGGGATTCCTATACAGTTATAGAAAAATGCCCAGAACAGATTCTCGTGTATGTTGGTAAGTGTCCTCTTTGAAAGTCTTATAGCAGCAGGAACATCTGATAATCTGCTCTTCATAAGAACTATATCCGCCGCATCTATAGCAACATCTGTACCGGCTCCGATTGCAATACCAATATCAGCTCTTGTAAGTGCAGGTGCATCATTAATGCCATCACCTACCATTATAACACTTCCCTGCTCCTTAAGTCTTGCTATTTCTTTTTCTTTTCCTTCAGGAAGAACACCTGCAATAACCTCATCAACTCCGGCAAGCTTTCCTATTGCTTTCGCGCTTCTTTCATTATCTCCGGTAATCATTACAACCCTTATTCCCATGTTCTGAAGTTCTTTAATAGCGTGTGGGCTGTCTTTCTTAATCGTATCTGCAACAGCGATTATTCCCATAAGTTCATTATCTCTTGCAAAGAAAAGCGGTGTCTTTCCTTCTGATGATAAATCGTCAGCCTTGTTTCTTAAATCATCAGAGACATTACAATATTCTGAAATGAACTTAAGATTACCGCCTGCCACTACATTTGTATCAAGCATTCCCTTAAGTCCGTTACCGGCAACAGCCTTAAAACCAGTCACTTCCTCTGCAAATGAATTCTTATCGCCACTCTCTTCAACATAATTAACAACTGCTTTTGCTAGTGGGTGTTCACTTTTTCTTTCAAGCCCATATGCTATAGTAAGAAGCTCATTCTGTAAGATTCCATCACCTGTTATAATATCTGTAACCCTGGGTTCCCCCTCTGTAATAGTACCAGTCTTATCGAGTGCAACTATCTGCATCTTTCCTGTCTGCTCTAAAGAAACAGCGGTCTTGAACATAATTCCGTTCTTTGCACCAACTCCGTTACCAACCATAATCGCAACCGGAGTGGCAAGTCCTAACGCACAAGGACAGCTTATTACAAGCACTGAGATTCCTCTCGCAAGTGCAAATCCTAAGTCCTTGCCACATAACAGCCATACTATTGTTGTTATAACTGCTATTGTTATAACTGCAGGTACAAATACTCCCGAAACTTTATCAGCAATCTTTGCAATAGGTGCTTTTGTTGCAGCCGCGTCACTCACCATCTGTATTATCTTGGAAAGTGTTGTATCTTCTCCAACTCTTGTCGCCTTGCACTTTATATATCCTGATGTATTAAGTGTTGCTGCACTTACCTGATCTCCCTCCTGCTTATCAACAGGAATGCTCTCACCCGTAAGAGCTGATTCATTAACTGCCGTGTTACCTTCAATGATGACACCATCTACAGGTATATTCTCACCCGGTCTTACAACAAATATATCACCTGCTATAACCTGTTCAACAGGAACGCATGTTTCCTGTCCATCTGAATAAAGTACCGCTGTCTTGGCAGCAAGCTTCATAAGGCTCTTTAATGCGTCGGTTGTCTTTCCCTTTGAGCGGGCTTCAAGCATTTTTCCTACTGTTATAAGTGTAAGAATCATAGCTGCCGACTCAAAATAGAATTCATCCATATAGTGCATTACACCTGCCATATCACCTCTTACCTGACAATTTGTCATGGCAAAAAGTGCATATGTACTCCACACAAATGCTGCTCCTGAACCAAGCGCAACAAGTGTGTCCATATTAGGTGAACGATGTAACAATCCCTTGAAGCCGCTTATGAAGAAATGCTGATTAATAACCATTATTATTATTGTAAGCAGCATTTGTATAAGGCCCATGGCCACATGATTTCCTTCAAGCACTGATGGAAGCGGCCACCCCCACATCATATGTCCCATACTGAAATACATAAGCACAATAAGAAATATAACTGAAGCTGTTAATCTCTTCTTTAAAACTGGGGTTGTCTTATCTGCCAGCGCATCTTCCTGCTCCTGCATTGAAGGACTGCTGTTCTTTGCCCCCTTAACTGATGCACCATATCCAGCAGTTTCCACAGCTTTAATGATTACATCTGTGGGTGCAGTTCCCTCAACACCCATTGAATTAGTAAGAAGACTTACTGAACAGCTTTCCACTCCAGGCACTTTGCTGACAGCCTTCTCGACTCTCGCCTGACACGCTGCACAGCTCATTCCTGTAACATTGTACTGTTCCATTATTTTCCTCATTTCCGCGCACGCATTTTGCATAATTGGTTTGTGTCATGTGCGCTAAGACACCAATCCCGCGCGTGAAAAATCACATTTTCACACTATGCCTCTTTACGGTTAGTTGTTATTCCTGTAACCTTGAAATCAAGTCTCTCAATTGCAATTCTTATATCAGCGTCATCGATTTCTCTGTCAACTTCAATTGTTGCCTGCTTCTTCTTAAGATTCACCTGGCATGAAGCACCATCAATCTTATTAACAGATCTCTCAATACTGTTCTTGCAGTTCTCACAATGCATGCCTTCAATATCAACAGTCTTAACAGCAATTACAGGATTATCAAGTGTCTTCTTCTCTTCTGCAACAGTATCTCCACCACCGCCACAGCAGCCACCTTCACCTTTCATATGCTTAACACTGCTTATCACTGCAATTACTACTATTACTGCTAATATTCCAATTATTATAGCTGTTCCCATATTATGCATCTCCTTTTATATTTGCTCGAATTCTTATCGCATGAATTTGCCAATTGTCTTAACAAGCTCCTCCACAGTATCGTCCTTGCCTTCTTTAATATCACGGACAACACAGCTCTTGATATGATTATCCAGAAGCACCTTTGTAAAACTGTTAAGTGCTGACTGGGCTGCCGATACCTGATTAAGAATGTCAATACAGTATGCGTCCTTCTCGACCATTCCCTTAATTCCTCTTATCTGACCTTCAATTCTGCTGAGTCTGTTACAGAGGTCTTTATATTCCTTGGCATCGCGTTCTTTTGTCTTATGACAACAACATTCTTTTTCCATTATTCCTCCTTAGCCTAATTATTATATTCTATGTCTGATAAACACTTTATTATATTTATCTGTTGCAATGCAACATACCCTAGTGGGGTATATGTCATTCACATGATGTATAATATACCCTATGTGGGTATATGTCAACCAGAATTATTGATATTATTTATCGGGAAAATAAAATGCAACATTCTAAGACCAGATAACTGCCTTATACAGCAGAAGGAAGCTGACAAATGCAGCTCCCTCCTTGTAAAAATATTATTCTTCTTGTAATACGCACTACTTAGAATAAGTCACAGCCTTACTATTCTCATCATAATCAAACATGCCATCATTCTTCTCTTCAAGTGCCTTGATGATGTGATATGTATATTCGTTATATGGTGTAGCAATTCCAAGTTCTTTCCCCATGCGCATCATTGCGCCGGAGAACATATCTATCTCTGTGTGTCTGCCAGCGTCAATATCCTGCAATGTTGAATATCTTGCTGTTGGCGGAACAGCGCTTCCTCGGCTTGATGTACCTTTACACCTGCTCATATCAATGCCTTTGGCAAGAGCTACTGCTTCAACCTCCTTACGTAATCCTTCGCTGATTGCTTTCATATGCTCACTGTCTGTATAGCAGCCAACACCTGCTCCAATAATAGCCTGTGGAAGATTGTTACAGATGTTAAGTCTATACTTGCTCCATATCTCTTCTTTGATACAGTCAGTCACTCTGTAATTAAGTCCTGTTCCATCAAATAAATCTCTTATTGCCGCAACTCTCTCACTCTCAAATGGTGCAGCTTCCTCGCCATATATAATGCCTATTGTAGTCTCAGGATTGAACACATATTCCTTTTCTTCGCGGTGTGACGCCACCTTTATAAGTGAATAAATGATATGTGATTTATCTATCTTAGTAGATATTATCTCTTCACTGTCGACGCCATTCATAAGACTCATAACAATCGTATTCTCTCCGACAGCTTCCCTAATATCATCTAATGCACCTGCAAGTGCGCCGTATTTTAACGACACAACAAGAAGGTCAACACCCTTTGCATCCTCTGGTGTCAATACCTCCGGGTGGTATGTCTTTCCATTAATCAAGCAACCTTCTGACTTAAGTCTCTCCGCTCTTTCTCCCTTTGCAATAACGCTTAAACTTATATCCTTCTTTCCTGAAAGTCCCCATATAACATAAGAGCCGACTGCTCCTGCTCCAAGTACTGCCACTGATTGTATCTTCATAAATATTCCTCTCAATCTTTGCAATTTCTTCAAATATATATACACTTCTATTCTTCCCGCGTCAAATAATTTTGTTCTCCCACGATATCACGCTCTTCAAATGCTTTTATCTTCCCGCAATATCTCCGTCTTCAAAATCATATGTCAGCTTCTTTCCATATACCTTGACATATGCAGCGCATTTCTGCTCATAGTCCGTATGCTGCATCCTTAAACTCGCTGTTCTCTCATCAAGCTGTCTGTCCGGATATATTACAGGAAGAACATGCACTTTGAATGTGTGCAAATGTGTACTCTTAACCAGCTGCTCAACAAACAGTGAAATCACTGGCACATTAAACTTTACGGCATACAGATATGCACCTCTCTTGCACGGGCGGGGTTTTCTGTAATTAAACCACATTTCCTGCTCAGGATATATAAGCACAAGTCTGTTATTATCAAGCGCATTCTTAATCTGATTAGGGAATTCCGTCTCCATAAACCATTTCAGGCTGCTTACGGGCATTGTATCTGCATACCTCTGCATATACCCTACAAATCCTTTCATTGCAAGGTTAGAATCCTGATTAACAATACTTATGCGTGTAAATCCTGCCTTTCTCATGGCAAACCTGACAATTGCAGGATCTAACGGGCTGAAATGATTGCATGTTACAATCGCAGGACCTTTAACTCCTGAAAGATTCTCAAGTCCACTGACCTGTGTTATAAGTCCGACTGCCGAAGTTCCTGCATAAAATATGGCTTCTGCAATATATTTTTTCACGCAATAACCATATGCTGTTCTATAATCAATATAATGTCTTAACAATGCTTCTTTATCTTCTCTTAACAGCTTGGGATCTCCCGGCTCAACCTTTGAATTCAACTGATTAAGGCTTACAGCCGTCTTAATATTTTCATAGACCTGCTCCCTGTCACCAATCATATATCCTCCGACACCACTCATTTTACAGCATCACTGCTATCCCTCACGAAATCACTATCCACAACAAATCTGCTTCCTACAACATCAGAAAACTTAACCCCGTCACCGTCTGCAATATGCTCAGCCCTTGAAAGCAATTTCTTTAAATTCTCACGGTCAGCTTTCCTTTCACTATCCCCATACTGCTCGCGCAGTTTAATCAATAACGGATAAAAGCCTGACTCTGCTGCATAATGCCAGAAATACTCCTCATACGGAATCTCACGGTAATGCCACGGCTTGTCAAACAGATTATAATGTATCAGCTTCGGTCTTGCTATATACTCCCCGCCCTTATTGGGCATGACATTCCACTCCTTATCAAGAAAATAAATGTCTTTTGCACAGATGGCATTAATATAATCCTGATCGGGTGCAACGCTGTCAAAATGATACTCTGCCATAAGTTTTAAGAATATGTCTGCCAGATGAGTACGCCTCATTTTGTCAAGATTCATAACCAGTACTCCCGAATTGACGTATTCGTTTCGTTCTATCCCCACTACATTTTCAATATAATGAGCCAGTATAGTATTCTTTCCTGCAAATGTATCTCTTACTGCGCCAAACATTGCATCGCCAATGTCAACCGAATAAAGCTTTGCAATGTCATCATTTATTACCGTGTCCGAATCAATATATACAGCCTTATCTAATTCAGGAAAAAGCTCTGCAATAAATAACCTGAAATATATTGTCAACGTAAACTCGCCTGAATAAAGCCTGTTTTCCTGCCTGTCTGTAACGGTCTGTCCAAAGCTTTCTGAAAATTCATGCATTTTCTTTCTTATATCAACGAATTCAATATCTATGTTTTCGTAGTCCTTTATTACATTGCGAAGCTGAATCATAGTAATATTCTTCACATTATCGCACATAACAATAATGCGGTAACGCTCATCCACGGCCACATGTACAGCCAGAGATTTAAGGCACACAGCTAGATACGGTGCATACTGTTCATTAATAGAGAAAACCACCGGAATACGCGAAACGGCCTTGTATTCCTCATATTCTCTGTTATAAGATTCAAGAAGTGCATCATATTCATGAAGCCCAAGTACATTATGCATTTTGTCAATCTCCCACGGTTTGACCGCAACAGTTCTTATTACCGGAAATACACGGAACGTAGTTGTAAAATGCTGAAAAACAGTGTTGCCATGCAGTCTCCTCTGGTCATTAAACTTTCGTCCACACAGATTGACTCTTGTTGCAAATGTATTAATAGCCGTCTGGTCAGGCATAAACATTTCCTTTCTTATGCATTGTTCACGACATTTTTCCAAAAGTCCATTCTCCCGTATCATATTCATATTCATAAGCATTACACCGGAATTAATGTAACCATCACCAAAAAGCCATCTGCCATAATAGTCAGAAACTCCCGCAATCTCTATCCCCTCCATATCCTGATAATAGAAGTCGCTGAAATTCTTCCTGCAAAGCACATCTGTATCAAGGTAAAGAAGTCTTTCATTAATATCTGTCTTATCAGCAAACAGGCGCAGCATACAGCATGCAGTAAACCTTGTCTGCATATTTGCCTCTGGAAGCTCTTCAACAAAATATCTTGTAATATCAATAAGTGAAACATTTACATCAATGTCCGATTTATTCAATTCTTTTTTAAGATACTCTGCAAATACTTTATCAACCGGTTTGTAATTAACACCTTTTTCCCTGTAATCAACCGTAATAATATATATATTTAACGGTTCGTCCACATTTTCAACAAGAGACATTGAAGATAATAGAATTCCCTTCTGCATAGGTTTATCCCCGCAATACAATATGTTCATAGTTCTGTATCCTTTCTTATTTATTAAATATGTCTGAATTGTCCTCTCTGTATTGATTTTCCCCAGTTTCTTAAGTAAAATACATATAAGTTCAAAACGAAAACTAAAGAATAGAGGAATGTTATGATATTTAAGATTTTTAAAAGAGATTTGAAAGGTCTTAGCAGGAATATTCTGGCTTTAGCCATTGCACTTGGTCTGTGCCTTATTCCATCGCTTTATGCATGGTTTAACATTTATTCCAACTGGGATCCTTACGCAAACACTGCGTCCGTTCAGATTGCTATTGTTTCTGAGGACGAGGGTTACTCTGAATCTGATGATTCTACTATCAACATGGGAGAACAGATTGTTGAACAGCTTCACTCTAATGACAAGTTAGGCTGGCGTTTTCCTGAAACTAAGGACGAGGCTATGAATAAGCTGTATGCCGGAAAGTACTATGCAGTTATCGTAGTCGGTGAGGACTTTTCACGAAGCCTGTATGATTTCCTTGATAACGGTCTTAATCCGCCAACAGTTACATATTATGAGAATTCCAAGAAAAATGCTGTTGCTTCGAAGATTACAGACACAGGAAAAAGCACACTTCAGAACACTATCAATTCAGAATTCATTGATGTGTGTGTCAAGACGATTATGCAGGGACTTAACGAAATCGCAGAAAACGATCCTGCAATCATAGAAAAGACAGTTAAGGACTTACAAAGCATTTCTGCTAATATAAGTTCTTACGACACCATGATTGACATGTTTATTAAGAGTAATTCAAACCTTGCTGATAATCTTGCAGCTCTTGAGGAAGTTCTGCCTGAAATAAAAGATGTTATCACAGGAACTACTGATGTTGCAGACATTGCCAACAAGACACTCGACAACATTACCAATGACATTTATGACCAGATTGACTCTGTACTTAAAGCCATGAATGAATTGGCAGATGACTCACTTAAATCTGTTGATAATGCTGTAAATGCAGCTATAACTGATGTCGGACAGGCTGGTGTTGAACTTAATAATGCCAATAATAAGCTCAACGAACTTATTAATCAGAATAAAGCACTTGAAGATGCCATTGATTCTTTAAGCAAAATTGATGGTATTGATCCGTCTGTTATTACAGCTTTAAAATCTGCACTTTCATCAGTAAATGCTATGGAAAATGTAGCTTATAACCTTGTAAAACAATGTGCTGACATTTTAACTGACTCTCCCGAAACCCTTCAGGTCAAATATCAGTTGATAAAATCAGTTGTTGAACAGTGTCGTTCAGAGATACAAAAAAGTCTGGTTATTATACAGACTGTTATCAGAACTAATGTAAATCTCCTGGAATCATCTGTTAAAAATGCTGTAAGCAGTCTTGCTTCCAATATAAGCAGTACCGGAGACAGCATTAACGGAATAACACAGATGCTTCTTGGTGTAAGTGATATTTCTGTAAATATTAATACAACACTCGAAAGTACAAAAACTCTGCTCGACTCACTTAACAGCAAGTTGTCTGTTATCTCTGGTTCTGTCGGAGATATCAGTTCATCTTCTACATATAAGTTAATAATGGATTTCATCAACTCAGATGCTGAGTCAATTGCATCGTTCCTTTCAGAACCTGTACAGGTAGAAGAAATCTATGTCTATATGCAGACTAATTATGGAACAAGTGTTACTCCTTTCTATACAACACTTGCCCTCTGGGTTGGAGGAATTGTTTTAGTTGCCCTTATGAAAGTAAAGGTTGACTACGAAGATGATGAATTCAAGGATGCCACAGAACATCAGAAATATATGGGCCGCGCGCTCCTGTTCCTTGCAATGGGACAGCTTCAGGCTCTTGTAGTTGTTCTTGGTGATTTGTACATTTTAAAAATTGACTGTACTCACCCATTCATGCTGTGGCTTGCAGCCGCTATAGCAAGCTTTGTATTTACATTATTTATATATACACTTGTTCTTACATTTGGTGACTTGGGAAAAGCTATCGCTGTAGTTATGATTGTGTTACAGATTGCCGGTTCAGGCGGAACTTATCCAATAGAACTTCTTCCTGAATTCTTCCAGAATGTGTACCTTTACTTCCCATTCCCTTATGCAATCAATGCCATGAGGGAGGCAATAAGCGGATTATATCAGTGTGATTACGCTGTATTTCTTGTGAAATTATGCGCTTATGCTGTTATTTCCCTTATTCTGGGACTTGGAATCAGAAAGTCACTTCTTGAAGTACGCGAGTTCTTCGAACGCCGTATGAAAGAAACACATTTTATGTAAAGGAGAAATGAATTTATGCAAAATGATGATTTTATAGATGAAAATCTTGATAATGCTGGTTCTGCCAGTGACAACAATACAGTCCATAAAAATCTTGACTTAGATGTTGTTCTTGCAGAAATAACAGCATTTGCAGAAAACATGCACACTAAAAACCAGCACAAGAAAAAAATCTGCTTAAGATGCATGATGATAATTCCCTTAGTATTCATGGTACTTATGTTTACCATGGATACCGCCAAGGTTGTTTATCTTCTTCTCTGGGTAATTTCGCTTTTTATTTTCTGTGCTTATCTTATAATTATTGATTACATTGATGACAAGCTTGCAAGAAAATTAAACGACCTTAATATAGAAATTCAGGAAAAACAGGCAGATGCTTCCATTACAGACAGTATCAAAGCATTTTTAAGTGAGGTACAGTTATGAGAAATATATTTAAAATTATCAAGTCTGACCTTAGCCACATAAAAACAAATGTGATTGCAATATGCGTGATTATCGGTCTTACTGTTATTCCTGCATTGTATTCATGGTTCAATATCCTGTCTAACTGGGATCCTTATGGACAGGCTTCCACAAGCAGAATCAAAGTCGCAGTCGTATCTGTCGACAAAGGCACTTCTCTTGAAGGCATGGAACTTAATGTAGGTGACACTATAATTGAAGCGCTTGAAACTAATGACACTATTGGCTGGCAGTTTGTTGATTCTTCTGATGATGCAATCAAAGGCGTATACAGCGGAGATTATTATGCTGCGCTTGTTGTTCCGGAGGATTTTTCGAAGAATCTTATAAGCTTCTTAAGCGATTCGATGGAACACCCTCAGCTAAAATATTACTGCAACCAGAAAGCCAACGCTATTGCACCTAAGATAACAGACAAGGCTAAGACAGCAGTCCAGCAGCAGGTAAACCAGACATTTATTGACACCATCGTGTCTACTATTGCCAGTACAGGTGATTCAGCCATCAAAGATGCAGATAAGGAGAATGGCTCCCTTATAGACGCAATTACTAACAGACTTACTTCTGCAAGAACTACACTTTCAACATATGATGTAATTCTTAACTCAATGCTTGCAATTACTGACCTTACATCATCAATAAGCAGCAGTTCAAACAATGCTGCACCGCAAGTTTATACACAATTACAGTTACAGCAGCAGCAGTTAATAACCTTACAGGCACTTGTAAATGGTAATTCCGCTGAATCTTTAAATGAATTATCATCTGCTCTTTCAAACCAGATGTCCCAGATTCAGAGCATTATGAGTTCATTAACAGAGCTTTATTCAGACATGAACATGGACGTTGCAGACCTGTCTGCTGCAATTAAGCTTACATCAGGCTCACTCACTCAGACTAAAGAGCTTCTCAGTGACCTTGAGACAAAGCTTGATAACGCAATTAATACATTAAACACAATCACTGAACAGGATACATATGGTTTATTATCAGAGATGTTAAATGCAGATGCTAATACTTTGGGAGATTTTCTCTCTGCACCTGTAAATATAACAACCGAACAGGTATATGCTGTTAAAAGCTATGGAACAAGTGCTTCACCATTCTACACAATACTTGCACTGTGGTTTGGTGGACTTATACTTGTTGCTATTATGCACACACCTGTGCATCCTGCTCCAGATATTCCAGCAGACGCAAGGAGATACGAAAAATTCTTTGGAAGATATTTTATCTTCTTTGCAGTTGGACAGCTTCAGGCACTGCTTATAACACTTGGAAATCTTTTCTACATAGGAATCCAGTGTTACCACCCATTCCTTTACTGGGTTGCATGTGCATTCTCTAGCTTCGTATTCACCTTCTTTATGTACAGCCTTACTGTTGCATTCGGAAATATCGGTGAAGCTCTTGGAATTGTCCTGCTAGTTATACAGGTTGCCGGCTCAGGCGGTACATTCCCTATAGAAGTACTTCCTAACGCCTACCAGATAATATACAAGTTCCTGCTCTTCCCATATTCAATGGACGCATTAAGAGAATGCATAGCAGGAATGTACAAATACGATTACATTAAGAATCTCGCATTTCTTTCAATATATATAGTTGTTTCGCTGATTATCGGATTGTTCCTACAGAAACCATTTGAGAAGCTGAATCATATGATTGAGAGAAGTAAGGAGAAGTCGGGGGTTATGTTGTAGGAAGTTGCTCCCCTAAAGCACGCCCAGCCATGTATATTAGTAAAATCAAAACACGCTTCCGCTCGGATTCCGACGCAGCGGTACTAGGTTCGCTGGGATTTGCTACCACTTTGTGGCAGCTTTCCCAGCTTACCAAGTGCCGGCGTCTTCATACGGTTTTGATTTTACTAATATACACGGCTGGGCTTTTCTTTACCGGACAACTTCCCCGCCCCGCCTTTGGCAAGATTGATGGCTTGAAGAATCCAACCGTTCCTCCATTATGTAGAAAAACTCCCGGAAGTTTGGAGGCAGGTGGAGTGTATAGCATATTTTCAAACCGTAAGAAGACGCCGGCACTTAGTGCGCGTGGAAAGCCGCCTAATGGCGGCAAATCCACGCAAACTTAGTACCGCTGCGTCTTCGCCCGAGCGAAAGCGCGTTTGAAAATATGCTATACACTCCACCTGCCTCCCACTTCCGGGAGTCACTTTTCTAGAATAACCCAGTTATTACCCCATCATCATTAACATCTATATTATATGCCGCTGGTGATTTTGAAAGTCCTGGCATTGTCATTACTGAACCTGTAAGTACTACTATGAAGCCTGCACCTGCTGATACATATGCTTCTCTTACATTCATCTCAAATCCTTCCGGACGGCCAAGTAATGTCGGATCGTCTGAAAGTGAATACTGTGTCTTAGCCATACAGATTGGAAGATTACCAAATCCTAACTGTTCAAGCTGTGCAATCTGCTTATTAGCTGCTGCTGAATAATTAACACTTCCTGCGCCATATATTTCTTTGGCAATTGTCTCAATCTTTGCTTTAACCGGCTGGTCTGTCTCATACAGACAATGGAAATTGCTCTTCTTTGTCTCAAGTGTCTTAAGAACCTTTTCTGCAAGCTCAATTCCGCCTTCTCCACCCTTTTCCCATACTTTGGCAAGGGCGAATTCACAGCCTTTATCTTCACAGAACTTCTGTATATAATCTAATTCTGCCTGTGTATCTGATACAAATGCATTAAGTGTAACAACTACAGGCACACCATATTTCTGAAGATTCTCGATGTGCTTTTCAAGGTTTACGATTCCCTTCTTTAATGCGTCAAGATTCTCTGCTGATAATTCTGTCTTAGGTACTCCGCCGTTGTACTTAAGTGCTCTTACTGTTGCTACTAATACAACTGCATCTGGCTTTAAGCCTGACTTACGGCACTTTATATCGAAGAATTTCTCTGCTCCTAAATCTGCGCCAAATCCTGCCTCTGTGATAACATAATCTGCCATCTTGAGTGCAGTCTTAGTTGCTCTTACTGAATTACAGCCATGTGCGATATTAGCAAATGGTCCACCATGTACTAATGCCGGAGTATGTTCAAGTGTCTGGATAAGGTTAGGCTTTAATGCATCCTTTAACAATGCTGCCATTGAACCTACTGCCTTGATATCTGATGCTGTAACAGGCTGTCCCTGATAATTGTAAGCAACTACCATCTTGCCAAGTCTTTCCTTTAAATCCTTCATATCTGTTGCAAGACATAATACCGCCATAATCTCTGACGCAACTGTGATAACAAAATGATCCTCTCTTACAGTTCCATCAACCTTAGAGCCAAGACCTACAACTATATTTCTAAGAACACGGTCGTTCATATCCATACATCTTTTCCATGTAACACATCTTGGGTCAATTCCAAGTTCGTTGCCCTGCTGTATATGGTTATCAAGAAGTGCCGCACATAAGTTGTTAGCTGATGTAATTGCATGAAAATCGCCTGTAAAATGCAGATTCAATTCTTCCATAGGAACAACCTGTGCATATCCACCACCTGCTGCTCCGCCTTTGATACCGAAGCATGGACCAAGTGATGGCTCACGAAGTGCTATAACTGCCTTCTTGCCAAGCTTTCCAAATGCTTCTCCAAGCCCTACAGTAATTGTTGTCTTTCCCTCTCCTGCCGGAGTTGGATTAATGGCTGTAACAAGAATTAACCTTCCATCTTCATTGTCTTTGACACTGTTAATGTACTCATCTGATATCTTAGCCTTATACTTTCCGTATAATTCAAGATCATCCTCGCTTATGCCGCATCTGGCTGCAACATTCTTAATTGGCTCCATTACTGCTTCCTGTGCAATTTCAATGTCTGTCTTCATAATGTTTCTCTCCTTTGCTTTAGCCTTTTCGTGCCTTGCAATCCCGCCTTATCAAGATTCCTAAGAAGATTCCCTTCCTAATATATCTTTACATAAAAACAAGAGGCTACAGGCGCACTTTAATACACCTATGCCTCTGTTAAAAACCTGAAAGATTCTCCCCAAGCAAATCAGCCTCAATATTCCTCATCTCTATGCTTAGAAATTGCTTCTTCGGTGCTGATAATTACAGCTCTCCAGAGTTCCGTCCATAACCGGTCCTTTTGCCTGAGAGTTTCTGCCATCACCTTCGGCGCCACCTTCGTAGTCTCTCCCGGTTACATCATCCGGACATTCCCTTAATAGGAAAAAAGCGTCTTGCCATGTCTGCAAAACGCCTTTATTTTTCAATCATAATATATAATTGCTAAGTTTTTGTCAATAAGCAACATTTCACAAAAATGTTTATTATATTAGGAAATACTTATAATTAATTGAAATGTATGCGATTTTATGGTAGAATTTGTCTTAATTTTTTATAAAAAGGGAGAATACATAATATGTTTAGTAAAATCAATACTATTCTCGATACTATTGACGCATATGTCTGGGGAATCCCACTCATTGTCCTTATACTTTCAGTTGGTCTGTTTCTTACTATCAGACTTAAGGGTGTTCAGTTTACTAATCTTGGTCGTGCTTTTAAGTACATTTTCAAAGACGAAACTGATGGAAAGCACGGTGAAGTGAGCAGTTTCGCAGCACTATGTACAGCACTTTCAGCAACAATTGGTACAGGTAATATCGTAGGTGTTGCTACTGCCATTGTCTCAGGCGGTCCTGGTGCATTATTCTGGATGTGGCTTGCTGCCTTAGTTGGTACTGCTACCAAGTACGCAGAATGTCTTTTAGCAGTTAAGTTCAGACAGGTTGACGAAGATGGTCATGTTGTTGGTGGTCCTTTTAACTATATTGAACATGGTATGGGACCTAAGTGGAAATGGCTTGCCAAGATATTTGCTTTCTTTGGTATAGGCGTTGGTCTTTTAGGAATTGGTACATTTACACAGGTAAACGGAATCTCTTCTGCTGTTAATAATTTCTTTGATCCTAACAACGCATGGACTGTTTCATTATTTGGAAGAACATATTCATGGACTGTAGTTATAAGCTGTCTTATCCTTACATTCTGTGTTGCTCTTGTTCTTATTGGTGGAATCCAGAGAATTTCTAAAGTTGCTCAGGTTATTGTTCCTTTCATGGCTGCAACATATTTTTTAGCAGGTATTCTTATTATTTTATTTAATATTACAGATGTTCCTGCTGCCATCCTTACAATTGTGCAGAGTGCATTTGGTCTTAAGGCCGCTGCTGGTGGTGCCCTTGGTGCCATGGTTGTAGCTATGCAGAAGGGTATTGCAAGAGGTATCTTCTCTAATGAGGCCGGTCTTGGTAGTGCACCTATTGCCGCTGCCGCTGCCCGTACCAATGAACCTGTACGTCAAGGTCTTGTATCTATGACAGGTACTTTTATTGATACTATTATCATCTGTTCAATTACAGGTATTGCAATTGTTCTTACAGGAGCTTACGATATGGGACTTGAAGGTGTTGCAGTAACAACTAAAGCATTCCAGTTAGGACTTCCATTCCCTGATGGAGTTGCTTCATTTATTCTTATGTTATGCCTCGTATTCTTTGCATTTACAACTATTCTTGGCTGGGACTACTATTCTGAGCGCTGCCTTGAATACCTTACTAATGGTAAGAAGAAATGCATCAAGGCATACAGATGGGTATATATCCTCTGCGTATTCATCGGTCCTTACATGACAGTATCTGCGGTATGGACAATTGCAGATATATTTAATGGTCTGATGGCTATTCCTAACCTTATTGCACTCGTTGCTTTAAACGGTGTGGTTGCTAAGGAAACTAAAGATTATCTTGACAGAATTAAGAAAAAAGAATTTGATTAATTAAGCATTAACTGCTTATCTTACGCATTATCTTCCTCTATCATACATTTTTATAAAGAAATTCAATGTAATAATATAACACGTTTGACCGATATATAATGTAGAAGTAACATTTTGAAATAAGGTCCAAGGAGGGATTATTGCAGCAAATGGAGTTATTCGCAATTCAAAAGTGTACCCAGTCCAGACTATCAGTAATCTCAAAGGGGTAGGACAGGATAATACCAGTGCAGAACACGGTAACAGTGGACAGTCTCACAGACAGACAATAACTATCAGAGTTAATCCTGAGACTTATGCTGATGCACCAGCCGATTGTTATACAGTTACCTATAACCGTAACAGTCAGCTTCAGGCATTCTATTATTGCCCTCGCCATGAGTATACTTACTAATAGTGAACGAAGAAAAACACCTCTTAATCAGAATGTATATTGCTGATTAAGAGGTGTTTTCTTATGCTCTGCGCTTCAGCTTTATATATATGAGTTGCAATATTATTGCACACGCAATGTCAGCTGAAACATAAGATATTAAATCCATATTGACATATGTCGGGTTAAGACTTGCTGTTCTGCCAAGAAATCTGTTACTGAATAACGTTCAAGACTCTGATTTAGTAGCATATATTGGATAAATCCACTATAATGTTGTTAAACATTTCCTATAAGAATATCTATATTTCAAGATTTATAGGCATATTATTATTGATGAAGACG
>ERZ1034687.694-NODE-694-length-20588-cov-15.543321_pt1 | contig 20588 bp, 19 predicted proteins | sample MGYA00520704_ERZ1034687 | MGnify/ENA primary metagenome ERZ1034687 (study PRJEB33766, sample SAMN09781762) | gut metagenome | biome: gut microbiome | host: Homo sapiens | place: Madagascar | study: EMG produced TPA metagenomics assembly of the PRJNA485056 data... | reverse complement strand
ATGCGGGACAAAATCATTTATGGCACAGTGAGACAATATCATATATGGTTCATATTCCGAAAATTTTTTCAAAAATCCCCTTGCAAAATACGGCGGAATCGTATATAATACTTTTCGTCGCACAGCGAGAGTGCTGACAGCGAAATGAACATCTTGACTGAATGAAAATTTCCTGTTGACACGAAGTAAACGATATGATACAATATCAAACGTCGCTGAAATGCCAAGACTTACATCGGTTCGATCCGAAAAAAGTAAGACTTGACAAAAGACAAAACTGTGATATAATAATATCGCTGTTAAGCAAATGCGGAAGTAGCTCAGTGGTAGAGCACAACCTTGCCAAGGTTGGGGTCGCGGGTTCGAGTCCCGTTTTCCGCTCCATAGTTAGTTACATCGTAAGATGTTTCTATAGATTCCTGAATAGCTCAGCCGGTAGAGCGCGTGACTGTTAATCACGATGTCGCAGGTTCGAACCCTGCTTCAGGAGCCAATAGGGGTATCGCCAAGCGGTAAGGCAACGGACTCTGACTCCGTCATGCGTAGGTTCGAATCCTACTACCCCTGCCAAATGATCCACTAGCTCAGTCGGTAGAGCACTTGACTTTTAATCAAGGTGTCCCGCGTTCGAGTCGCGGGTGGATCACCATAAGTGGCCTGTTCGTCAAGCGGTTAAGACACCGCCCTTTCACGGCGGGTTCGGGGGTTCGAATCCCCCACAGGTCACCATGGGCGATTAGCTCAGCTGGGAGAGCGTCTGCCTTACAAGCAGAATGTCAGCAGTTCGATCCTGTTATCGCCCACCAAAAGGCCCGGTGGTGTAGTGGTCTAACATGCCGCCCTGTCACGGCGGAGATCGTCAGTTCAAATCTGATCCGGGTCGCCACTTTTATTTGCCTCGGTAGCTCAGTTGGTAGAGCAAAGGACTGAAAATCCTTGTGTCAACGGTTCGATTCCGTTCTGAGGCACCATTCCTGCGGCTGTGGCGGAATGGCAGACGCGCTACTTTGAGGGGGTAGTGATCTTTCGATCGTGTGAGTTCAAGTCTCACCAGCCGCACCACTCTTTTTTCTACTTGATTCCCTCAATTCAATTTTATATGCGGTCGTGGCGGAACTGGCAGACGCGCTATCTTCAGGCGGTAGTGGAGTAATCCGTGAGAGTTCAAATCTCTCCGACCGCACCACTAAAATGAGAAAAAGCTCATCCATTGGATGGGCTTTTTTATTGCGCTTGCCGGAATGGAGCGTGGGCCTCTTTTCTCTGGCGGCGTGTCTTGCGCCGCCCTGCGGCAGGTATTTTTGCATCGGTATTCTAAGCAAGGAGGAAATCTTTTTCATTCGCTGCGAGGCGAAGAATGTGTCCCCGCTCACCATGGGAAGCCTGTTTGCCCGGCGCGATTATGATATAATATATACTACGATGTCTGCCCCTTTTACAAGGCGGCGGATGACGCATTGGGGATCAGTGCCGCGATGTCATTCGTGCGATGCACCATCCTCCAAAGCTTATAACCCTTTGAACCTGTTGCCCATCGGCATGGGGCTTTGGCGTTGATTGGCACGCGAGTGCGTACCCTCATGGAGTTTACTATGGAAAAGAAATTGGTCATCATTGATGGCAGCAGTCTTTTATACCGCGCGTTCTATGCGCTGCCGCCCACTATGACATCGCCGGATGGGATCCCGACGAATGCGGTCTATGGATTTCTGCGGATGCTGCTTGGTCTCTATCGCGATCTGGACCCGGAATATATGGCAGTGACCTTCGACAAGGATCGACACACCTTCCGCACGGAGATGTACGAGGGATACAAGGCTACGAGAAAGCCGGCACCGGATGAACTCGTGCCGCAGTTTGACCTCATCCGCGACGTGATGCAGGTGATGGGTGTCGCGGTGTACAGTCTTGACGGCTACGAGGGAGATGACATTTTAGGGACGCTCTCTCTTCGCTATGAAAAGGAAATGCCGGTCAATATCGTGACGGGCGACCGTGATGCGCTGCAGCTCTCAAGCAGCCGGACGACGGTCTTCCTCACGCAGAAGGGCATCACGAATATGGCGGCCATGACGCCGGAAGCGGTCTTTGAAAAGTACCACATAGAGCCGCGTCAGGTGATCGATATGAAGGCGCTTATGGGGGATACTGCAGACAATATCCCCGGCGTGCCAGGGATCGGCGAGAAGACGGCTTTGAAGCTTATCACGCAGTATGACAATCTGAATAATCTGTATGCCCATGTTGAAGAGATCAAAGGCGCGCAGGGAAAGAAGCTTACTGCGAATAAAGAGCTGGCCTATCTTTCCTATGACTTGGCGACCATCAAGCGCGACGTGCCGCTGGAGACGTCTCTGGAAGAAATGCATCAGCCCGTTCATTTTGAGGAAATGCGTCTCCTTTTCCAAAAGCTCGGAATCAATCTTTTGCAGCAGTTTGCCGGTCTTCCGCGCTTCCGGGCGTTGGCGGAAGCGAAGAAGGAACAGAGCCGGGCCGAGCTTGTGAAGGCTTTACCCTGGCAGGGAGAGGCGTTTGACAAAAGGGTCGCAGCTTTGGTGATCGACCGCTCCGGGATCGCGCCTTTCTTTAAGGCAAGGTCTGCGGTCGTTGTGTGTGAGGGTCGGGCGTACACGGCGGTGCCGGCGCAGTATGAGAAGCTCGCAGAAGCCCTCGCGAAAGCGAAAGCGGTAGTGACAGTCGATGCGAAAGCCCTTCAGGAGTCCGACTTCCCGGCCGATTCTCTGCCGCTCTTTGATGTACAGCTCGCCTCCTACCTGCTGGATCCCGCGCGCGTGACGTACCCCTTATCGTACATGGCAGGGCTCTATGAAGTGCCCGAAGTCTTTGCGGATGAGATGGAAGATTTCGCAGACAAGGGCAGTCTCATCGGAGATTTCCTGTCGAAGATCTATGAACCCTGCTGCCGCAAGCTCAAGGAAAATGGAGTGATGACACTTTTCATGGTCGTGGAAGAGCCGCTCGTCGAGGTGCTTTCTGCGATGGAGAAGGCCGGCATCGCGACAGACCAGCAGCGCTGGCAGGAGGTCAAGGCGGACATGGAGAGTGAGCTGCGCCTCCTCGTGAAGGATATCTACACCGAGGCAGGGGAACCATTCAATATCAATTCGCCCAAACAGCTCGGACATATCCTTTTCGAGAAGCTGGGGATGCCGGCGGGCAAGAAGACGAAGACCGGCTACTCGACCGCTGCGGACGTGCTGGAGAATCTGGCGGTCAGCTATCCCTTTGTGGGAAAGATCCTTCGCTACCGCACGCTTTCGAAGCTGATCTCCACCTACCTCGAGGCGCTGCCGAAGCTCATCCGTAAGGAAACGGGCCGCATTCATGGCTCCTTCAACCAGACGGTGACGGCTACGGGCCGTCTTTCAAGCTCGGATCCGAACCTGCAGAACATCCCTGTCCGCACGGAGGAAGGGAAGAAGATACGCTCCCTTTTTGTACCGGGCGAGGGCTATGACTGCTTCATCTCTTCGGACTATTCGCAGGTCGAGCTCCGTATTCTTGCGCATATGTGCGGTGATGAGAGCCTGATTGCTGCTTTTGCGAACCATGAGGACATCCACCGCCGCACCGCGGCCGAAGTGCTGGGCATCCCCTTCGAAGAAGTCACCGACGAGCAGCGAAGCCATGCGAAAGCCGTCAATTTCGGTATCATTTATGGCATCAGCGGATTCGGCCTGTCCAAGCAGCTCGGCATCACGCCCAAGCAGGCGCAGGACTATATCGACAGGTACAATGCCCGCTACCCAAAGATCCATGACTTCATGCAGCGTATGATCGAAGAGGCCAGGGAGACGGGACGTGCCGTCACGCTTTTTGGTCGCTATCGCGAGCTTCCGGACATCCGCAGCAAGAATTTCATGCGCCGTTCACTTGCAGAACGCATGGCGATGAATACACCGATCCAGGGCACGGCCGCAGATATCATGAAGATGGCGATGATCGCCGTCTATGACAAGCTGAGGAAGGGCCACTATAAGAGCCGCGTCCTTCTGCAGGTCCATGATGAATTGGTCGCAGAGGTGGTGGCGGAGGAAAAAGAGGAGATCGCTGCTCTTTTAAAAGAAACGATGGAATCCGTTGTCACGCTCAAAGTCCCGCTCCTCGCCGACGTCAATGCGGGGAAGAACTGGGCGGAAACGAAGTGAGCGGAGAGGCTGGTGACTAGTGACTGGTGACTAGGGGTTAGGGATTAGTAGCTAGGGATTAGGTTTGCGATACGAGAAAACCGCTAATTTCAAACCTTCGCAGCGCTTCTGATTTTTATGCGCCGCACCACCATTTTGCATTTCTCATTTCTAATTCAAATGAAGCTTTCAAACATAATCAAAGGACGCCCCGCCCCACGGGCTAACCCTGAACCCTGAACCTTGAACCTTGAACCTTGAACCCTTTTCTCATTATCATTCAAAGGAAGTTATCTCATTATGTATCGTATCGGATTATCCGGCGGCGTAGGCTGCGGGAAAAGCACCGTCTCCTCCTACCTGAAGGAGCTGGGGATCCCCATCATCGATGGGGACATGCTCGCGCGCGAGGCAGTGCGGCCGGGCAGTGCGGCCATGGAAGACATCCGGCGCGCCTTTGGCGAGTCCATTTTCAATAAGGATGGGACGCTCGATCGGCTGAAAACGGCAGAGATCGTTTTCACGAAGGAAGAGAAACGACAGCAGCTGAATGCCATCATACATCCTTTCATCTGGCACCGCACGCAGGAAGAGCTTCTGAAGGCCCAGGAGGAAGGCCATGATCTTGTTGTACTCGACATGCCGCTCCTCTTGGAGATCTCCTGGCAGCTGCGTGTGGAAGAGGTCTGGATCGTCAAGGTGCCGCTGGAAATGCAGATCGAGCGTGTCACGCTCCGCGACGGCTTCACCAGAGAGCAGGTCCTTGACCGCATCCATAAGCAGATGCCGACGGACAATAAGCTGAACTATGCGGATGTCATCATCGACAACAGCCGCTCCGTCGAAGACACCCGCCGCCAGGTGAGAGAAGCCCTCGCGAAGGCGAAGGAACGGATGAGGGGCGTTAGGGACTGGTGACTAGAAATTAGTAGCTGGGGATTAGTAGCTAGGGATTGGGTTTGCGATACGAGAAAACCGCCAGTTTTAAACTTCGGGCATCGCCCAGACCATCCTCTCGCCCCTTCCTCTGGAAGGAGGGAGAAGTCAGCCTTCGGGCATCGCCCCATATATATTCGCGGCGAAGCCGCCACCACAACCCTGAACCCTGAACCTTGAACCCTACATCATTTTTGCCTGAAAGGAGCTGAATCCATGAGAACCGCTTTGAAACGGAAAAAGAGAGAAGTCCATAGACATCAGGGAAATACGGGGGCCATGCTCTTCACCCTTCTTCTGGCCATTCTGTGCGGTCTTGCGGTCTACATCCTTTCGGACATTTCCTTCATGCGTCCCTCGCGGGAGATTTCTCTCCTCATTTCAGAGAGCGCGAAGAAGGAGGAGATCTCGCCGGCTCTTTTAGAAGCCGTCATCCTGACGGAGAGTAAATTCGATAAAAAGGCGGTCTCCCATGTGGGCGCGATCGGCATGATGCAGCTCATGCCGGATACCGCAGAGTGGATCTCCGAGGAAAGCGGTCTTCCGGCGAACCGTCTGGAGCGTCCCGAGGAGAATATCCCGCTGGGCGCCTGGTATATCAATTACCTGTTGAAGGAGTATCACAACAATGAAGTCCTTGCGCTGGCCGCGTACAATGCGGGCCGCGGCAATGTGGACCAGTGGGTGAAGGACTATGGCTGGAAGGAAGGCTTCTCCGACATGAACCAGATCCCTTTCCCTGAAACGCGGGAATTTGTGAAGTCCGTCACCGCATCCAGAGACAGGCTTGAGGCAGAACTGGCGGAGAAGTGACTGGGGACTAGTGGCTAGTGACTGGGGACTGGGGACTAGGAATCAGAAGTCAGAGGTCAGATGCTAGAAGTCTGAAATCCGAAGTCTAATGTCTAACATCTCCTAGTCTTCCAGTCTCATAGTCTCATTTAGAAAGGAGTCACCATGGCTGACGTGGATGAAAAAACAAAGAAGGCGCGTGCGGAGCGCCGCGAGAAGCTGCTTGCCTGGTACGAGGAGAAGGATCTTCCCCCGGTCATCGGCGACTATGAGCTTCGCATCATTGATGAGCAGCACGACCGCATTTATTATGCCTTCGGCTGGTTTCACAAGTCGAATGGATGGAAGATCCGCGTCTTATATGATGAGGAAACGGCGGATTACATGGTGAAGATGGATCTGCACATGATCACGCTGACGGAGATCGAATGCATCACGGGCGATTTTGAGGAATTTAAACGCCTCGTGAAGCTGCTGACACCGGAGGCGATCGAGAAGGAGCTCATCCATCGCGAGAAGGTCTCCATTCTGGTCGAGGGCAAAGGCTTCATGGTCTGGGACTATGAAGAGCTGCTGCCGGAGAAGCTCGGGCACTATGTGCGCGTCATTGCGCCGAAAATGCCGCTCCTTGGGCTGAACGGCTCCTACATCATCGCTGCCTATGAATGTGAAGAAAAAGATACAGGGATCCTTTTCTTCTATAACATGTATCGCGATGAATACTACGGCGAGCTTCGCGCCAAGGGCATCCCTGGCATCATTCATCAGTACGATGCCAGAACCATAGAAGCCCTTGAGGCGGCGATCGAGAAGCACCTCGTGAAGGATCTGAAGGAGCTCTATGAGCATCCGGTGATCGAGGATTAGAGGGTTCAAGGTTCAGGTTGATGGGTTCAGGGCTCGCCCGTGGAGCAGCTCACCCCTTGATTGAATGAGAAATTAGAAATGAGAAATGCGAAATGAAGGTGCGGCGCATAAAAATAAGGAAGCGCCGCGAAGTATAAATAATGGCGATGCCATGAGCTGGCATGCCAGTCACTAGTCACCAATCACTTGAGACTCCTAATCCCTAGCCACTCATCCCTTCTTTCAAACTTAGCACGCTCGGAGGCTAACCTTGAACCCTGAACCTTTTTTATTGCTTTCCCTTTACAACGTATGGTATAATAGTATCGCAAGTTATGTGTATAGAATTTCCTGGTGAGTGAGCTGCGGCTCACTTTTTCTTATATATGGAACAGTTTCGTGAACGGACGCATGCACATCGGGGAAGGGACATATTTTTTATCGCACTGATGCTGCGATCTATGGAGCCCTTGCTCTTTCAGGCGCACTTCGGCGTTCACGTTTGATTGATTTCAAGGAGGCTTATCATGGCACATAAAGCAATCGAAGAAGCCGTAGAAGCTTTGCTGGAACCGATCCTGGATGCGGACGGCATCGAACTTGTCGATGTCGAGTATGTCCGTGAAAGGAATTGGATCCTTCGCATTTTCATTGATAAGGAAGGCGGCGTGGATCTCGCAGACTGCCAGAGCATCAGTGAGAAGGCCGGCGAGATCCTGGATGAGAAGGATATCATCCCGGATAACTACATGCTGGAGGTCTCTTCTCCGGGGCTCGATCGTGTATTGAAGAAGGATAAGGATTTCCGCCGCTATGCGGGAAGCGATGTGGACGTGAAGCTGTTTGCTCCGCTCGAAGAGGCAGGCGGCGGCAAAGCGTTCACCGCGCATCTGGAAGGGCTCACCGAGGAGGGTGATCTGGCGCTGACGCTCGATGACGGTAAGGAAATCGCATTGCATAGAGATAAAATTTCACAAGTAAGACTTCATTTTTCGTTTTAATCGAGGAGGAATAGTTCATCGTGGACGGCAAGGTATTATTGGAAGCAGTAGAAGCCCTGGTCAAGATCAAAAAAGTTGACAGAAATATGGTATTTGATGCACTGGAAATGGTGCTCTTGACCGCTTACAAAAAGGAAAGCGGCAGCAATGCCAAGGCTTCGGTTTCTCTCAACCGTGAAACCGGCGAATATAAAATTTATGAAGAGAAGACCGTCGTGGACGAGATCCATGAGGACTCTGAAAATGCGATCAACGAGATCACGGTGGAAGAGGCAAAGAAGATCGACCGCAGCTATGAAGCAGGCGACATGCTCCGCATCGATGTGACACCGAAGAATTTCGGCCGTGTCGCAGCGCAGGCTGCTAAGCAGGTCATGATCCAGAAGCTGCGTGAAGCCGAGAGAGGCTCCATTTATGACGAGTTCTCCGGCCGTGAAGGCGATGTGATCACCGGCGTAGTGAAATGGAATGAATCCCGCACCATTTTTGTCGACCTCGGTCGTGTGGAAGGGATCCTGCCTTTCGCAGAACAGATCGAAGGCGAAGAATTCCAGCCGAACGATAAGATCAAGTGCTATGTCCTCGAAGTCAGAAAGACCACGAAGGGACCGGAGATCATCCTCTCGAGGACCCATCCGGGCCTCTTGAAGAGACTTTTCGAGCTGGAAGTACCGGAAATTTACAGCGGCACCGTGGAGATCAAGAGTGTCGTCCGTGAAGCGGGCTCCCGCTCCAAGATCGCCGTATATGCGATGGATCCGGCTGTCGATCCGGTCGGTGCGTGCGTCGGGCCGAAGGGACAGCGTGTACAGAATATCGTGAACGAGCTGCATGATGAAAAGATCGATATCGTCCGCTGGGACGAAGATCCGGCGATCTACATCGCCAATGCCCTCTCCCCGGCAAAGGTCGTTTCCGTTTCCGTATGGGAAGAAGAGAAATCCTCCTATGTCATCGTACCGGACTACCAGCTGTCGCTTGCCATCGGCAAAGCAGGCCAGAATGCCCGCCTGGCTGCCAAGCTGACGAACTGGAAGATCGATATCAAGAGCGAAACGCAGGCGAATGAGGAAGGCTTCGGTGAGACCGACAGCGCCGATCTCGATGATGACATTCTGGGAGATATCGAAAACGATATGGGGGAGGAAGCTAAGGAATGAAAGTAAAAAAGATCCCCATGCGCATGTGCGTAGGCTGCAAGGAGCTGAAGCCGAAGAAGGAGCTGCTCCGTATCGTGGCTCTGCCGACGGGGCTCATCGAGCTCGATCGTACGGGCAAGAAATCCGGCCGCGGCGTCTACGTGTGTGACGATATCGAGTGCTTTACCAAGGCCTACGAGTCCCATGGTCTTGAGAGATCCCTGAAGCGTCCGGTATCCAAGGATGTATACGATGCGCTGAAGGAACAGATCGAGAATGGATGAGCCGGTATACCGCATGCTTGGCCTTTGTATGAAGGCAGGTCGTCTGCTTTCGGGAAATGAACAGGTGGCAGAAGGGCTGAAGAATGTGAAAGCGCCGAAAGGGGCCCTTCTCATTATCACGGAAGACAGCTCCCCAAGAACAAAGGATGAGTACAGAAATGCTGCAGAAAGAGCGCATATCTCCTACAGACTGTTTGGAGAAAAGGAAAGGCTGGGCAGCGCCCTCGGCAAAGGGGTGCGCACAGCGGCGCTCATCACAGATAAAGGCTTCAGCCGCGCGATCGCTGAAAAGATCGACAAGGCGCTGGCTGAAAGATAGCTGCCAGGGGCAGATGGAAATGGGCCTTAGAGCTGCTCGTCGACAGAGAGCGGCCGCCGAATAGGAGTCCCATTTCCGTAATAATAAACCATGAATCAAATTGACATACACTTGGGAGGCTGCTTATGCAGAAAAAGAAGTACAGAGTTTATGAACTTGCCAAGGAATTTGGCAAGACAGATAAAGAGGTCATTGAAATTTTGAAAGCCGGTCATGTCGATGTGACGAACCGTCTCTCCGGCGTGGATGACAATGGCAAGTCCATCCTTGCGCGTCACGTTGCTGCGGAAAAGAAGAAAGCGGCAAAGCGCCCGGTGATGCGTACCGTCCGTTTTGATCAGGCAGGCCAGCCGAATGGCAAGAAGGGCAATGCCCGCCAGTCTTCCTACTCCTCCTACTCCACGGAAGAAGCAGCGCCGGCAGAAGCTCCGAAACCGGCTCCGAAACCGGCTCCGAAGGCAGAAGCTCCGCAGAAGGAAGCGCCGAAGGCAGAGCCGGCCAAGGCGGCAGAACGCCCGTCCCGTCCGGCGAGAGAGGCATCCCGTCAGGATGGGCGCCGTGACGGAAGAAGAGAAGGCCAGAGACGCGATGGAAGAAGCGAAGGCAGAAATGACAGAAACGGTGAACGTCGTGACGGGGGAAGCCGCTCTCAGGGAAGAGACGGTCAGAGAAACGATCGTTTCAGCCGCAACGGCGACCGCCCGCAGGGAGCAAGAAATGGACAGAGTGGCGGCAATGGAAGAAATGACCGCTTCAAGAATGACAGAAACGGTGACCGCCCGAAGACCGATCGTCCGGCTCGTCCGCAGCGCCCGGCAGCTGCTGCCAAGGCTCCGGTAGAAGAGACCGCGCAGAAGCCGGTCACCAGAAGAGCGGAAAAACCGGCTAAGAAAAAGACGAAGAAGGACTGGGAAAGAAGCCGCAGAGAGAAGGAAGGCGGTTCCCTCATGGCCCGTTCTTTGAGCCAGAGCAAGAAGAAGAAACACACGAATGAAAAGAAAGTGGCTGCGTACCCGACAGAAGTCGAGCTGCCGCCGAGCGTTACCGTCAAGGAGCTGGCTGAGCTTTTCGGACGTGAAGTCAGCGAGATCATCAAAGCACTCATGATGGACGGCGTCATGGCGACCATCAACCAGAACCTGGACCGCGACACCATCGAGATCCTGGCAGAAGAATTCGGCATCACCCTGATCGAAGCAGAAGCTCCGGCGGATCCGACCGAGTATATCCCTGCAGAGGATGATCCGCGCTTCCTGAAGCCAAGACCGGCTGTCGTCACCATCATGGGCCACGTCGACCATGGCAAGACTACCCTGCTCGATGCCCTTCGCCAGACGAATGTCGCACTCCACGAAGCCGGCGGTATCACCCAGCGCATCGGTGCATACCAGATCCGTTACAAGAACCACAAGATCACCTTCCTCGATACCCCAGGCCACGAAGCCTTTACCGCGATGCGTTCCCGCGGCGCACAGCTGACCGATATCGCTGTCCTCATCGTAGCAGCCGATGACGGCGTCATGCCGCAGACCATCGAAGCGATCCATCACGCGAAGAATGCCGGTGTACCGATCATGGTCGCGATCAACAAGATCGATAAACCTGGCGCCAACCCGGACCGCATCAAGGAAGAACTCGCCAAAGAAGGGCTTCTTGCGGAAGACTGGGGCGGCGATGTCATCATGACACCGATTTCCGCGAAGAAGAAAATCGGGCTCGATGACCTTTTGGAAAACATTCTCCTCGTCGCTGAAATGCAGGAACTCAAAGCCAATCCGAATCGCGAAGCCTACGGCGTCGTCGTCGAAGCCCAGCTGGATAAAGGCAGAGGCCCTGTCATGAGCGTCCTTGTCCAGAACGGTACCCTCCATATCGGTGACGGCATCCTGGCCGGCAAGAGCTGGGGCCGCGTCCGTGCGATGAACAATGAAAACGGCCGTAAGATGAAGAGTGCGGAACCGTCTGTACCGGTTGAAATCCTCGGTATGGACAGCGTGCCGGAAGCCGGCGACCACTTCTTCGTTATGGATGAAAAGAAGGCTAGAAATATCGCTGAGATCCGCGCATCCCGTGCGAAGGAAGAGGAACAGAGAAGCGTCCAGAAGGTCACCCTTGACAACATCTTCGAAAAGATCAAGGAAGGCGAAATGAAGGAACTCGACGTCATCATCAAAGCTGACGTCCAGGGCTCCGTCGAAGCGCTCGTACAGTCCCTGCAGGCCATCAAGAGCGAAGAGGTCCGCATCTCCATCGTTCACTCCGCCGTCGGCGCGATCAATGAATCCGATGTCATGCTCGCTTCGGCATCGAATGCACTCATCATCGGCTTTAACGTCCGTCCGGATGCCAATGCACGTGCCATGGCGGAAAAGGACGGCGTCGATGTCCGTCTCTACCGTGTCATCTATGACTGCATCGATGATGTCAAGGCGGCGATGGCAGGCATGCTCTCGCCGACCATCCGCGAAGTGGTCCTCGGCCATGCGGAGATCCGTCAGGTCATCCACACACCGAAGGTCATCGTTGCCGGCTCCTACGTGCAGGACGGCAAGATCACCAGCAATTGCCAGCTGCGCCTGATCCGCGACGGCATCGTCATCCATGAAGGCAAGATCGCATCGCTGCGCCGCTTCAAGGATGACGTGAAGGAAGTCGCTGCCGGCTTCGAATGCGGCATCGCCATCGACAGCTATCGTGACGTCAAAGAGGGAGACCAGCTGGAATCCTTCGAACTGAAAGAAGAAGCTGCTGAACTGAAATAATGCATACATCGTTCGCCTTTACAATTTCATAAGGGCGAACGATTTTGTTTTGTGGGGTGACTAGGGACTGGTGACTAGGGACTAGGAGACTGGAAGACCAGAAGACTACAGACTCTCTCGTATCGTCATTTCGAGCGAAGCGAGAAATCTTTCTTGCAGACTGCTAAACGAAGGATGTGTGAAAGCAGAAATATGTAGCACCAAGGCGTTGTTTCCGTACCGGTGCTTATGTGATACTGACCGCAGTGCAAGAAAGATCCCTCGGCTACGCTCGGGATGACGATACGGGAAAGGGATACCCCCAGAAAGTTTGAAAGCAGGGATGAGTAGCTAGGGATTAGGGATTGGGGATTAGGAGTGACTAGGAGACTAGGAGACATCAGACTCTCGTATCGTCATTTCGAGCGAAGCGAGAAATCTTTCTTGCAGACCGCTAAACGAAGGATGTGTGAAAGCAGAAATACGTAGCACCAAGGCGTTGTTTCCCTGCCGGTGCTTATGTGATACTGACCGCAGTGCAAGAAAGATCCCTCGGCTGCGCTCGGGATGACGATACGGGAAAGGGGTACCCCCCAGAAAGTTTGAAAGCAGGGATGAGTAGCTAGGGATGAGTGGCTAGGGATTAGGTGTCGCAAGTGACTAGTGACTGGCATGCCAGCTCATGGCATCGCCATTATTTATGCTTCGCGGCGCATTTCGTCATCCTGAGCGGAGTGAAATGTCGGATGTTCGATCATGTAAAGGCAAAGCAGTGAGAACTGAGTCGAAGGATCTGGCGCCGCACCACCATTTCGCATTTCGCATTTCTCATTTCTAATTTCTCATTCAAGCGAAGCTTTCAAACGGAATCAAGGGGTGAGCTGCCCCACGGGCGAGCCCTGAACCCATCAACCTGAACCCTGAACCCATCAACCTGAACCCTGAACCCACAACCCTTACACTCGACCCATGTTCGAATCGTATTTCCAGAGAGCGAGGTACTTACTATGTCCGAATTACGAGTACGCAAAGTACAGGAATTTATCAAGCAGGAAGTGAGCCAGATGCTCCTTCATGATCTGAAAGACCCGCGCATCGGTTTTGTCACGGTGACCGAAGTCAAGGTGACAGGCGATCTGCGCGAAGCAACCATTTACGTCAGCCTTTTCGGCAAACCGGAAGAGAAGAAAGCATCGCTCGATGCGCTGAATAAGAGCCGCGGCTTCGTGCGCCGTGAGCTCGGGCAGCGCCTCAAGATCTACTACACGCCGGAGATCACCTTTTCAGAAGATGCCTCTTTGGACTACGGCATGCATATCGATGGTCTTCTGAAGAAGATTCATAAGGATGAGGTGAAAGAATGAGCCTTGCAATGAACCATGCCAAAGAGATCGGCAAGAAGGAGGCCATGGATTTTCTGAAATCCCACAAGCGCTTCCTGCTGGTCGGTCACGAACATCCGGATGGAGATGATGTCGGCTCTATCTGTGCGCTGCACAATGTCCTCGTGTCCATGGGGAAAGAGGCGGACATGCTGCTTCCGGATCCTGTGCCGAAGGTGTACACCCTCGTGAAGGCCTCCGCGCTTGTTCATACATCGATCCCGGAAGGAAGGGACTACGATGCGATCGTTTTCACGGATCTTTCCAATCTGGAACGCGGTGGAAATTTTGATTTCCCACGGGACATCGACTCACTCTCCATCGACCATCACCGCACGAATGAACGCTTCACCGACCTCCTCTATCTGCAGTATCGCTATGCGGCGACGGCGGAAATGCTTGCGGAAATGTTTTTCGACGAAGGCATCGAGATGGACGAAGACACCTGCAATGCACTTTACATGGGCATCGGCACGGACAGCGGCTTCTTTAAATTCAGCTGCACCTCGCCGCATACGCTCCTGATGGCGAGCCAGCTCGTCGCGATGGGCGCTGATCCCTCCTACATTTCAAACCACCTCGAAGAGAAGTCCATCGAAGCCATGCACTGCTACGAGCTGGTCGCAAAGACCGTTCACTCCTATGCCGATGGAAAGATCGTCATCGCATACATGGATCAAGACGCCATGGCGCTCGATGGAGAGAATTCCGACTACTACGCGTCCATCCCGCGCTGCATCCGCGGCTGCGAGATCGCTGCACTCTTCAAGTATCGCAAAGAGGGCGTGACCCGCGTCTCCCTGCGCTCCAAAAACTATGCCAATGTCGCGGAGCTTGCCGGTGAATTTGGCGGCGGCGGTCACTGGAAAGCCTCCGGATGCACCATCGAAGGCGACTTTGCCGAAGCCGAGAAGAAATTCATGGCGGTCGCGGAGAAATACCTCTGATGGACGGCGTACTGAATGTCCTAAAGCCCGCGGGCATGACGTCCTTCGACGTGATAGCGCGTCTTCGGCGCATCTATGGGCAGAAGAAAATCGGCCACGGCGGGACGCTTGACCCCATGGCGGCGGGCGTACTCCCTGTCTTTTTGGGCCGCGCGACGCGCCTTATCGAGTACGCGCCGATCCATCGGAAAACGTATGAAGCGGAATTTCTGATGGGCCTTGCCACTGACACCGAGGACGTGACAGGGACCGTGGTGGAGACGGGGGAGATCCCTGCCGATCCTTCGATCTGGGCAAGCACTGCGGAATCATTCAAAGGAGACATCCTCCAGCGTCCCTCGTCCTACTCTGCCATCAAGGTGAATGGCGAGCGCGCCTACAAGCTGGCGCGTGAAGGAAATGCCGTCGAGCTTCCTCCCCGTCCGGTCACCATTTACGAGCTGATCCTCCGTGAGGTAAAGCCGCCGCTCCTCCGTCTCTCCGTCACCTGCTCGGCAGGCACCTACATCCGCGCGCTCGGCCGCGACATGGGGAAAACGGCCGGATGCCCGCTCACCATGTCCTTCCTTCTGCGCAGCGAGATGGGTCCCTTCTCTATCACTGAAGCCAAGACGCTGGAAGAAATCGAAGCGGATCCGGAAGGCGCGCTCATGACCGACCTGCGCCCGCTCCTTTCCGCTCTGCCGCTCCTTGCGCTCGATGAGAAAGAAGCCGCCGATTTCCTCTTGGGCAAACGCCTTCGCACACGAGAAAAGCCTGTGGAAGTCGCCGCCGCCTTTTGCGGCCCCCGCTTCCTCGGCACTGCCAGTGTAGAGAGAGGCGTCATTCATCCGAAGAAAGTATTTAATTAGGTTTTTAGTGACTGGTGACTGTGAGACATCCGTCTTTCCCGTATCGTCATTTCGAGCGAAGCGAGAAATCTTCTTTGCAGACCGCTAAACGATGCATGTGTGAAAGCAGAAATACGTAGCACCAAGGCGTTGTTCCGTACCGGTGCTTATGTGATACTGACCGCAGTGCAATAAAGACCCTCGGCTACGCTCGGGATGACGACAGCGCGAAGCACTATCAAAATTCTGCGGCGCTTCATTATTTTATGCGCCGCACCACCATTTCGCATTTCTCATTTCTAATTTCTCATTCAAGCGAAGATTTCAAACGGAATCAAAGGGCAGCACGCCCCGTGGGCTAACCCTGAACCCTTAAACCTTAAATCCATCATCATGACCATTCTACCTACTTTACACGATTTACCCAAAGACCAGCCCTTCGTCCTGGGCATCGGCTTCTTTGACGGATGCCATCTGGGACATCAGGCGGTCTTTTCCGAAGTGAAGCGCCTTGCGAAAGAGAAGGGCGCGCAGCCGGGTGTTCTCACTTTTTATCCGCATCCGATGAAAGTGCTTGCGCCCGATATTCATGTGCCGCTTTTGCAGTCCATTGATGAAAAGATGGATGCACTGGCCGCTCAGGGCATGGCGCTGGTCGTCTGCATCCGGCCGGATGAGACATTTCTCGCAAAATCCGCTGAAGATTTTCTGGGAGAGCTCGCTCGCCTTCCCGGCCTTGTCGGCCTCGTCACGGGAGAAAATTTTTCCTTTGGCCACGGCGGTCTTGGGAAGAGTGGTGACCTCGTGCGCTTCTTTAAAGAAAGCCGTGTCACCGTCCGCATCGTCTCACTCCGAGAGAACGCAGGGAAGAAGATCTCCAGTACCGCCATCCGCCAGGCTATCCTAGGCGGTGAGATGGAGAAGGCCGCCCGCCTTCTTGGTCGTGACTACACCATCAAGGGCGACGTGGTCCATGGCTTCCGTCGCGGGCATGACGTACTCGGATTTCCGACGGCGAATCTGGCTGTCTCTGAAGACCGTGTCCTTCCGCCAGATGGCGTCTACGCGACGCGTGCGCTGGTGAAGGGGCATACCTTCCCTGCCATCACGAATATCGGAAACAATCCGACCTTCGGCAATGCAAAGAAGACCATCGAGACATTCATCTTTGATTTCGACGAGTCCATCTACGGAGCGTCCTTCACGCTCGCATGGGTGAGCCGCATCCGGGGAGAAATGAAATTCGCCTCACCTGACCTTCTGGTGGCGCAGATCCATCAGGATATCCAAAAAGCGAAAAAACGACTGCATGTATGAAAGGGGCTGTGAAGAAATGAATCCTCATTTCTGCACAGCCCCTTTTTACTTTGCTTTCATTTTTTCTCCCGCTCGCGGGCTGCTTATTCCCTAATCGCATATGTTTTTACGAAATGCATGCATAATCGGTATACCGCCAAGGATGGTATATCTTATTAAAGAATGGTATAATAACCAAAGTAGATGACAGGCCGTTTGAAGCGCCTGTCTATTTCATTGCGTGAGATCCGGTGGAAGGGATCCTCGCAAGGTTCCAAATGGGGGTCTTTATGGACGAGAAAAAAAGTGGTCAGAGTATATTGAAAAACCTGGGAACGTGGATCGTCATAGCCACCGTACTGGGCGCAGTCGTCGGACTCTTTCTGGGTAAGAGTGCGCACATGCTGGCGCCGATCGGCGATCTTTTCATGCAGCTCATCAAGATGATCGTCGTGCCGATGGTCTTCTTTTCGCTGGTCGGCGGGGCGGCGGCGCTCGGGAGATCCAAGGGCGCAGGCAAGGTCGGGCTGGTGACATTCCTGTATTACGGCGCGACGACGGCGATCGCAGTGATCTTGGGACTTGCATTCAGCGTCTTCTTCCAGCCGGGCAGCGGCATCGACATGGCGGCGATCAGTGGGGCCGCTGTACAGGTGGGCGACCTTTCCAAAGCGGGCGCGCTCCCCGGTTTCTGGGAAACGATCATCGGCTTCGTGCCGGCGAATCCGGTGAAGGCACTGACGGATGGCAATATCCTGCAGATCATCACCTTCTCCCTCTTTGTCGGCTTCGCACTGGCGATGCTGCCTGAGGAAGAGAAATGCTTCATGAGCCGTATCGTGGATAACTGCACGAAGATCTGCATCAAGATCATGATGGCGGTCATGATGCTCGCACCGGTCGGCGTCTTCTGCCTGATGGCAGATGCGACGGGGAGCTTCGGCTATGATGTACTCATGAAGATCATTTATCTCATCGGCCTTTATATCTGCGTCCTCATTCTCGTCACCTATGTGATGATCGGCGGCTCGGTGGCTCTCTTCTCGAAATGCACGGGATATGTGGAATTCTTCAAAGCGATGTGGAAGGTGCAGGTACTGGCTTTCTCCACGGCATCCTCCATGGCAGCGCTTCCGCTCAATATGGCGGTCACGGAAAGAGAGCTGCATGTATCGAAAGGGACCACTTCCTTCGCCCTTCCGCTGGGTGCGACCATCAATATGAACGGCAACGCAGCGTACTATGCGATGGCGGCCATTTTCATCGCGCAGATGTATGGCATGGAGCTGACGCTTGGACAGTATATTGCGATCATTGTGACGAGCACACTGGGCGCAGTCGGTCAGGCAGGCGTACCGGGTCCGACGCTCCTTGTCGTCGCTGTCTTGATCTCTGCCGGCATCCCGATCGATGCGCTCCCGATCCTTTTCGGTGTTGACCGTATTTTTGATATGCTTCGTACAGCGGTCAATATCACCGGTGACGCAGCCTGCGCGACCATTGTGGATCGCTTTACGAAGGAAGAAGTCATGAGCAGTGACGAGTGATCCTCCATGGATCTTGGCATGGATAGCAAGCCAAAAACGGCTGGCGAAACGAAAACGTTTCGCCAGCCGTTTTTTCTTTATATATTCCTGAAAGGAATAACAGATCAGAGGCGGCAGATCGTTATACTGGATGCTATAAGTAAAAAATGAAAATTTCTTCGATTTCACCAAGAGAGAATAAATAAAATATTTGCGTAAGAAGATGGCATTTTGCATAGAGAGAAAGCTATAATATGAATTGCAATCTATAGATATGATGCACAAAAGTATTATACAAGCTATAGGTTCGCGGATATAATCACAGTCGAAACGTGAAGAAACGTTGCAGAATGCTTTCTTGCTTTCCGGTAGCCATGGAACCGGAGAATGAGGAGGTATGAGAAAAAGAGATATATCACCCGGCGGGTGATGTGGTACAGAAAGGGATAGCCATGATTGACTTAAATGATTATATTGCGGTAGGGCAGAATGCCATCGCACGCCGCGTGGTACAGCAGTCGGATGCTTCTGATAATTACGATAATGATTTCAAAAGCCTGCTGGCTACACCGAGGCTGATCCATTGGGCGATCGATGCATCCATCAAAGCGATCGATCCCTATCTTCCCGATGACTATGCGAGCATCGGGCTATCGGTGAATTTTGTGCATACGGCACCGACAAGCCTCGGAATGACGGTGACGGTACATGCTTCGGTCATCGCTTTGACAGACCATGATGTGACGCTCGAGGTCAAAGCGTGGGATGAACAGGGAGAGATCGGTCACGGCCTTCACAAAAGAGCGATCGTACTCAAGAAGGCAGTCTTGGACCGGGCAGAAGAACGTACACGCCTGCTGCTGATCCGTCAGGCGAATGAAGAGATCAAGGGGATGAGATGATGGCAGCTTTACCGGATACTTTAGGCGGCGCACTGCTTCTTTCCGCCATTGATTTTTTACTGAGCTTTGTGTTTATTTCCTTCATCGGTGTGGTGCTCCATTTCTTCCCTCTGCTGAATAAGCTCGGCGAAGTGAAGGAAAGAAAGGATTGAGATCATGGATCAGTTATTTGTGACCTTGATGAGTGAGCTTTTGCATCAGACGGGGCTTTTGGATCTGACCTTGGGAAATCTGGTCATGATCATTGCCGGATGCGTCTTGTTGTATCTGGGCATCATCAAGAAATACGAACCGTTTCTGCTGGTGGGGATCGGCTTTTCCTGCATCGTGGCCAATGTACCGGGCTCGACACTGACTGCGCCCGGCGGGCTTTTCTACTTTGCGTATCAGGGCGTGGAGCAGCTCATTCTGCCGCCGCTCATTTTTCTTGGCGTCGGTGCCATGACGGATTTCGGACCTATGATCGCCAATCCTTCTTTGGTCATTCTGGGGGCGGCTGCGCATCTGGGCATCTTTGTCGCATTGATCGGCGCACAGCTCCTTGGATTCCATCTGGGAGAAGCAGCCTCGATCGGTATCATCGGCGGTGCGGATGGTCCGATGGCGATCTACACCACGATGAAGCTGGCGCCGCATCTCCTGCCGCAGATTTCTGTCGCAGCCTACTCTTACATGGCTCTTATGCCGCTCATTCAGCCGCCGATCATGAAGCTTCTCACGAATAAGGAGGAGAGAAAGATCATGATGAAGCAGCCGCGCTATGTATCCCGTCTTGAAAAGATCGCATTCCCGATCGTGATGGCACTCATCGTCAATGTGTTCCTGCCGCCGGTCGCGCCGCTCATCACCATGCTGATGCTGGGAAATCTCCTGCGCGAATGCCTTGTTGTCGGCAAGCTGGCGGAAACGGCTGCCAATACCCTTCTCAATATGGTCACGCTGGTCTTGACGGTAGCCATCGGCTCGACCATGGCTGCGGATACCTTCCTCACGTCCTCGACCATCCTCATCATCTTTTTGGGGCTTGTGGCATTTGCCTTTGGTACAGGCAGCGGCGTGGTCTGTGCCAAGCTCATGAATACACTCTCAGGCGGCCGTATCAATCCGCTGATCGGTTCCGCCGGTATCGCCTCCGTTCCGATCGCCGCCCGCGTTTCCCACCTCGTGGGTCAGCGGGAAAGCCGCCGCGTTTTCCTTCTGATGCATGCGATGGGGCCGAATCTCGCCGGCGTCTTCGGCACCGCGATCTCCGGCGGCATCATGCTCGCGCTTCTGGGAGCTTGATGAGAAAAGGCTATGTGAAATAACGATCCTCTCATTTTTGCGTTCCATCTGCCGCGGGGGACTTGCAGCTCTCATAGGAGTGACCGGGAAACCTTATCCCAGCTGTCATTCATGCCATAGTCACCCTATCCGCCCCTGCGGGGCACCTTCCCCTAGAGGGGCAATGCTATTAAGTTAAGGAAATCGTTAGCTACGTAACGTCTTGCTTCCCCCTT
>ERZ1034687.685-NODE-685-length-20802-cov-10.762905_pt1 | contig 20802 bp, 26 predicted proteins | sample MGYA00520704_ERZ1034687 | MGnify/ENA primary metagenome ERZ1034687 (study PRJEB33766, sample SAMN09781762) | gut metagenome | biome: gut microbiome | host: Homo sapiens | place: Madagascar | study: EMG produced TPA metagenomics assembly of the PRJNA485056 data... | reverse complement strand
GGCCTTGCGCGCACGCACACGCGCGAAGATGGTATAGGAGGATTAAACATGACAAACAAGAAGTTTGGCATCATCGTTATGGACTTAAGTTTTTTTGATTTCGGGCCGAAGCCGCCTTGTGGGTATATCAAGGCAAAACATACCCGCCCAGCGTACGGCAAAGGCACTAGGCCTGTCAAGGCGCATAAGAGAATCACGAGAACGAGAGAAGGATTTAGAAAATGACAGCTTTACATTCCAACGATACTACTTTGAAGCCATCTCCACGCTGAAAAGCAAAGAAAAATTGGAACTCTACGATGCAATCTGCGCATACAAATTGCACAAATATGGATGAAACGGAGATCGTGATGGGAAAAAGGAAAACACCGGCCACCGCCAGCAAAAAATACCGGACGGAGCTGGCGGAGATCGAGCAGGCTGCAAAGGCAGCCAACTGCGACACAAACTTTTTGTATCGCTCCACGCTGGACAGGTATGTTACGCAGCTGAACCTTCTGGATCAGGCGCAGAACGACATGAACGAGCGCGGCCTTACCGTTGTAAAGACCACCCCGCGCGGCGCGGAAATTGAAGTGGCAAACCCTTCCATTCAGGTTTACAACCAGACTGCCAGCGCAGCCAACTCCACCGTATCAACGCTGCTGCGGGTCGTGCAGACGTTTAAGTTTATGGCGGCGAAGCCCAGCGAGGACGATGAGCTGTAATATTCCCCCGGAGATCTTGGAGTACATTGAGCAGGTGGAGAACAATGCTCCGCGTGCTTGCAAGGAGCAGCACGCCCTTGTTGCACTGATCCGGCGCGTTTTTGCAACTGAAGATATTTATGTAGATACCGAGCGTATGCGGAAATACTTCCGCCTCGCCCGGTATTTTCCTTATGACCGCCTTTTTCCGTGGCAGACCTTTGCGCTGGGGCTTTGGCTATGCACCTATCGCAGAGACGGAAGCCCCCGGTTTAAGACGTTGTTTGCTATGGTCGGGCGCGGCGCTGGCAAAGATGGCGTAATTGCTATTTCCTCGGCGGCGCTGATCAGCCCATACAACCCGGTGCCGCACTACAACGTGGATATCTGCGCCAACAATGAGGAGCAGGCTGTCACCCCCGTGAAGGATATCGTAGAAGCGCTGGAAAACCCAAAATGGGAAGCCAAGCTTTCGCGGTTTTATTATCACACAAAAGAGGTGCTGCAGGGGCGCAAGAATCTGGGCGAGGTAAAAGGCCGAACCAATAACCCCAAGGGGCGCGATGGTATGCGTTCCGGCGCGGTTATCTTCAACGAGGCGCATCAGTACCAGAACTACGACAACATTAAAGTTTTTATTACCGGCCAAGGCAAGGTTGCAGAACCTCGCGTTGGCTTTTTTACATCCAACGGCGATGTATCGGACGGCCCTTTGGACGATTACCTTGCCCGCGGTCGGCGCATTTTGTTTGAGGGCGAACCGGATGAGGGCTTTTTGCCGTTCATCTGCTGCCTGAACACCAAGGACGAGGTGCACGACCCGGAAAACTGGTGCATGGCAAACCCTTCCCTGCCCTATCTTCCGCATCTGATGCAGGAGATCCACGATGAATACCGCGACTGGAAAGAGCGCCCGGAGCAGAACGGCGATTTTATTACAAAACGCATGGGCATCCGGGACGGCGCGAAAGAAATTTCTGTTACCGACTACGAAAACGTCAGGGCAACAAACCGCCCCCTGCCGGATATGGCCGGCTGGAGATGCACTGTGGGCATCGACTACGCCGAAATGAACGACTGGGCGGCGGTAGACTTGCACTTCCGCAAGGGAGACCAACGCTATGATATCAATCACGCATGGATCTGCGCCAACAGCAAGACCCTGACCCGGGTAAAAGCCCCGTGGCGAACGTGGTGCGAAAACGGAGACTGCACCTATGTGGATGATGTAAGCATCTCGCCGTATCTTTTGACAGATTTCATCCGGGAAGCCGGACGGAAATATACCGTAAAAAAAGTGGCGCTTGACCATTTCCGCTACACCATGATGGCAGAAGCGCTGCAAAGTATCGGTTTTGACGCGAAGGATAAAAACCGGGTAAAGCTGGTACGCCCCAGCGACATTATGCAGGTTGACCCAGTGATACAGGATTGCTTTAACCGCAACCTGTTTACTTGGGGCGATGTACCACATCTGCGCTGGGCGGTCAACAACACCAAGCGCGTGCGCAGCAGCCGAGCTCAGGGTGTAGATACCGGAAACTTTATTTACGCCAAAATTGAGGGCAAAAGCCGAAAAACAGACCCGTTCATGGCGCTGGCGGCAGCCATGACGGTGGAAAGCGATCTGGGCACCGGTCAGGTGCAGCTGCCAAAGATCGGAGCATTTTGCTGGTAGGAGGATAAAATTTGACACGAGAAGAATGGAAACTTGGGGTGTTCGATGGATTTCCCCAGCAGAAAATCAATTACGAAAAATGGAATACTGCAACTGGAAAAACGGAAGTAATCAGCTGCGAAGATTGGTTGTATTACCGGGAAGAATTGCAGTTGCGGGAACTGGCATTTGGTTGCTGCGTCAACCTGATTGCGCGAGCCATCGCAAATTGTGAGTTTAAAACCTTCGAGGAACGGACAGAAAAAAAGAACAGTTATTATTACATGCTCAACGTTGAGCCGAACTTCAATGAAAACAGCACGGCGTTTTGGCAAAACGTAATTTACAAGCTTTATGCTTTTAACGAGGCGTTGATTGTCCCAGTTCAGAAAAATCGGCGCATGATGCTGGTGGCAGCGGACAGCTGGACGCCCCCGGAGAATTACCCAACAAAAGAAAAAATTTATGAAAATGTGCAGTTGGGCGATGAAAAATACACTCGTCGGCTAAAGGAATCGGAAGTGCTGCACCTGACACTCAACAACCGGAATATCAAAAATGTTGTGGATGCAATCTACAACTGCTACAACAAGCTGATTCAGTCCGCTATGAAAAGCAATATGTGGAACAATGGTCAGCACATAAAGGTTCACGTTGATCAGGCAACAGGTGGAAAGAACGACTTTGAGAAAAAATTTTCAGAAATGTTTGAATCACAGTACAAACCGTTTTTACACAGTGATTCCGGTATTTTGGCCGAATTTGAAGGATATGATTTTCAGGCCTTTAGCGGAAGTTCGCCAGCAAAAGATACCCGGGATATCCGGGCGCTGATTGATGATATTTTCACGTTTACTGCCAGAGGATTCGGGATTCCACCCGTGCTTCTTCTCGGTGATGTGGCTGGCATGTCGGATGCAATCAGCTTGTGGCTTACAACTTCTATTGACCCGCTTGCCGCCCAAATCGGTGAAGAGTGCAACCGAAAATTGTTTGGCCTGACCGGATGGACGCAGGGATGGCGGGTGCTCGTGGATACATCTACTATCCAGCATTTTGATATGTTTGCCAATGCGGCCAATGTTGAAAAAATCGTTGGTTCGGCAGTCTGGAGCATCAACGATATTCTGGCCAAGTGCGGTCAGGAACCGCTGCCGTATGACTGGGCCGATAAACACTGGCTGACCAAAAATATTGCACCCGTTGAGGAAGTAGCACAAGAAATTTCCTCACAAAAAAAGGAGGGGTAAAATGCCTAAACCGTATTTTGATTTTCAACAGGCAGGTGAACAGGCTGACATCTACATTTTTGGGGAAATCACGTCGTTTCCGTATGTAGAAAGCGACGTCAGCGCGTTCCGTCTTGCTCGTCAGTTGGAACAGTCCGAAAATCTGGCTGAGATCAACATTCACGTTGACAGCTATGGCGGAGAGGTTTCGGAGGGATTTGCTATTTACAATGCAATCCGAAACAAAAATGCTCACGTCAAAACCTACGCCGACGGCTTTGTGGCAAGTGCTGCAATCTATCCGTTTCTGGCCGGTGATGAACGTGTGGCCAACAATGTCAGCGCGTTTTATTTTCATCCTGTGATTGGCGGGCAGTATGGATATGCGGAAGACCTGCGAGAAGCTGCCGATGAGCTGGAAAAACTGACCGAAATTGGTCTGGGCGCTTTTACTGCAGCAGGCATGAAGGAGCAGGCAGCGCGCAACCTCATCAACAGCAAAACGTGGTATGCGCCGGAATCGGTGCTTGAAATGGGTCTTGCTACCAGCATCCAGAAACAGAGCAACAGCAAAGCGGCACTGCAAAGCGTCCGCGGCTTAATTGTTCGCCAGATGTTGGCCGTCCCGGCACCGCCTGCTAAAAAGCCAGAAGAAAAAAAATCCACACTTTTTGAACTGTTCGCCAAAATTTAAAATCAGCCGCAAAGCCGCGCCTCAAACAGGCGCGGCTTTCTTAATACAAGAAAAGGAGAAAACTTATGAACTTGAAAGACTTTTGGAAGAAGAGCCAGAAAATCACTTCCCTGCGGGAAACATTCCAGCAGGCAATCAAGGAAAACGATTCGGACAAGTTTACCGATGCGTTTGAACAGCTCATGACTGCGATCGGCGAGGAGATCTACAACAGCGTCCAAAGCGAAAACGAAGATATTCGCCATTCGTTTGATCAGAGCGTTCTGCAGGCACGGGGCGTGCGCCAGCTGACGACCGAGGAGTCGAACTACTATCAGGCTTTTGCAAAGGCAGCCCGCTCGGCCAACCCCAAGCAGGCACTGGAAAATCTGGATGTCGTCATGCCCGAAACCATCATTTCCAGCGTTCTGGATGATCTGCGCTCGGAGCACCCGCTGCTGAGCCATCTGCAGTTTACGACCACCGGCGGCGCTATTCGCATGATGGTCAATACTGACGGCTATCAGGAGGCTGCTTGGGGAGACCTGTGCGATTCCATTGTGAAAGAGCTGACTTCCGGCTTCAAGGAGATCGATGCAGGCCTGTTCAAACTGTCTGCCTTTATTCCGGTATGCAATGCTATGCTCGATCTGGGCCCGGCTTGGCTGGACACCTATATCCGCGCACTGCTGTACGAAGCCATTGCCAACGGTTTGGAAGTTGGCATTGTGGTGGGCGATGGTGACAAAAAGCCCATCGGTATGATCCGCGATGTCGGCGAAAACGTTGCCGTGGTTGGCGGCAAGTACCCCGAAAAAGCAAAGATCAAGGTGACGGACTTTGAGCCGAAAACTCTCGGCAATCTGATTTCGCTGGTGGTCGTGACCGCCAACGGCAAAAACCGCAAGACCAACGATCTGATCCTGCTGGTCAACCCGCAGGATTATTTTCAGCTGGTCATGCCTGCCACCACCGTCCGTGCGCCGGATGGCACTTACCGCAACGACGTGCTTCCCTACCCCATCGCTATAATCCAGACCGCTGCACTTTCCCGTGGCGAGGCGGTTTTTGGCATGGGACGCCAGTACTTTGCCGCAGTTGGCATGGGCAAGGATGGCCGCATCGAGTACGACGACAGCGTGCGATTCTTGGAGGATCAGCGTGTCTACAAGGCCAAGCTGTATGCCAACGGTCTTCCGCTGGACAACAACGGCTTCCTGCATCTGGACGTTTCCGGCCTGCAGCCCATGACCTACCACGTTACTACCGTTCCCGCGCCTGCCGCATCCAATGATGCAAACCTGATTGCCCTGAAGCTGGGCAGCCTGAACCTGACCCCGGGCTTCACTTCCAGCAATGTGACCTATACGGCAACTACCTCTGCGGCTTCCAACACCATCACCGCGACCCCTGCCAACGCCGGCGCCAAGGTCAAGGTGGAAGTGGGCGGCAAGGAGATCGAGAACGGCAAGCCTGCGACCTGGAGCGAGGGCAGCAACACCGTGACCATTACCGTGACCGCTGCGGACGGTGAGACCGTCAAGACCTACACCGTCACGGTCACCAAGTCCTGACCATGATCAGGATGTACGATACCGAGCTGTTGCCGGACATCAAAAACTATCTTGATATCACATGGGCAGATGATGCGCTGGATAAAAAAATCTGGGGCATCATCGTAGCCGGTATGCTCTATCTGGATAGTAAGATCGGCACAGCACAGGACTACACGCAGCCCGGGCTTGCCCGTGCGCTGCTGATGGACTATGTGCGCTACACCCGCGACGGCGCAGCGGATATTTTTGAGCATAATTATCTGCACCTGCTGCTTGCAGCGAGAAACGAAAGGCTGGTGAATGATTTTGCAGAGAACGCGCAAAAGCCCGACCCGCCCTGACACGGAGGTCAGCCAAACCTTCAACAGCGGGGTCGTGCAGATATTTTCCACCCGGGATGACGCACCGGTCGGGCACTCCCCTATCGTGGAGTGCACGGCAAAGTGCACCCTGCGGTACGAGGAGCAGCGCCTTGGCATCAATCGGCTGTATCTGAGCCGCCAGAATCAGGCGGAGATCGTCCGGGTGATCCGCGTGCCGGCACCGCAGAGCATCGCTATTTCCAGCCAGGACGAAGCACAGACTGAGGACGGCAGGCACTACCGCATTGACACGGTACAGGCTGTCCGAAGCTGGCCGCCTGCGCTGGATCTGGCGTTGCGTGCCGTGGAGCATGACTACGACAACAGCTTACAGGAGGGTGCCGAGGATGACGTGGTTTGAGTGCATCATTGCTGCCCACACGGCTGTTACAGACTGTGTAAGCCACGGCGGGCGGATGAAATCCAAACGGTATTTTGTCTGGCAGGAAGAAGCACCGGATGACCTTATCGCGGACGGAAAACACATCGAACGTGCCATGATCGGCACGACAGACTTGTTTACCTCGATGGAGTTTGACCCGTGGTGCGACGCGCTGGAAAAGTCGTTTGATGCTTCCGAGCATATTGCATGGGAAAGGCTTCAGCCGCAATATGAAGCAGACCGCAACATCTGGCACTATGAATGGCGCTGGGAGGTGTCCGGCTGTGGCTAAGATCTACGCTACCGGAATAGACCGCTATCTGCAAAAACTGGAACGCCTGAACAAAAACACGGATGCCGTCTGCAAACAGACGGTCTATGCAGGCGCAAAAGTTGTTGGTGACGCAATCGTGGCTGCCATTGATGCCATGCCCGTTCAGGAACCGCCCGAAAAACAGCCGTATTTCTTTCTGTCCGATGCGGCAAAAGAAAGCGGCACGTTGATAACGGGAGTTTCCGAAGCCCAGAAACAGGGCTTGCGGGAAGGCTTTGGCATTGCGCAGATGGCGCACGAAGATAACAGCTGGAACACTAAAATCGGCTTTGACGGCTACAACTCTGTAAAAACCAAGACCTACCCGAAGGGGCAGCCAAACGCTTTGATTGCTCGAAGCGTTGAGGGCGGCACCAGCATTCAGCAAAAGACCCCTTTTATTGCGCCCGCTGTCCGGCAGGCGCGCAAAGCTGCACAAAAGGCCATGGAGGAGACCATGGCGGAAAAGGTGCAGGAGATCATGGATAAATAACCTGCGCAGGGTGTCCACAGTGGACACCCTGCTTTTTTGTATGAAAGGAGAAAACACATGGTAACTACTGGTTTTTCCAATGTGCATATTGCTACTTACGCTTCCGATGGCGGCACCGTGACTTACAGCGGCGTGCGCAAGCTGGGGCGCTCGGTGAGCATGAGCACCGATATTTCTACCAGTGACGACAACAAGTTTTACGCCGATGACCGGCTGGCAGAGACCGAGACCGGCTCTGCCTTTACCGATGGCAGCGGCACCTGCACCGTGGACGGCCTGACCGCAGAGGAAGAGGCCTTTATCATGGGCCTGAAAGCCGGCAATTCCGTGACGCCGGACGAGGGCACTGCGGTGGAGACCTACGAGTACGGCGCATCTATGGAGCCGCCTTATCTGGGGCTGGGCGCGGTCAAGAAGGTGCAGAAGGACGGCAAGAGCATGTGGAAAGCGATCGTCCTGTGCAAGATCCGCTTCAAGGTGCCCAAGGACGATGCCGAGACGCAGGGCGAGCAGATCGACTGGCAGACCCAGGATCTGGACTTCACCATCATGCGCGACGACAGCGCCATGAACCGGTGGAAGATCATCCCCAAGAAGGAGTTTGACACCGAGGCAGCGGCGGTTGCGTTCATCAAGAAGGCACTGGGAGGTGCAGCATGATCGAGGACAAGTACATCGTATTCGCGCACGTCAAGGACGATGAGTACCCCATGTGCATGACCATCAAGGCGCTTTCCGTGCTGGAGGGCACCTACGGCTCTGTGGACAATATCTTTGGCGTTGCCAAGGAAGCCGCGAAAACCGGCCGCGTTGCAGACCTTGCAAAGGCGGCACTGACCATTGCGTCCGTGCTTGCGGATGCAGGCCGGGACTATGTGCGGGAGATGGCGGCAGAATCCAACGACAAGGAGTTTCAGGACATGGCGCAGAGCCTGCCGGACTTCCCTGCTGCTGCGGAGCTGGAAAAGAGCATGACGTGGGCAGAGTGCCGCGCACTGTGGAACGATTGCGTTACCGCAATTGCGCGCGGCTCCGGCCGCGAGGTGGAGGCTGAACCGGACAACAGCGCAAAAAACGCGGAAAGCGCCATGTGATACAGCTTAACAGAACGTGGTTTCTGTTTTACGGCCGCAAACTGGGCATGAATGAGCATCAGGTGCATTCGTGCCCGGTGGGCCGTATGTTGGATTATATGGCGTGTATGCAAATAGAAAACGGCGCAAACCAGAAACTCTACGCCACCGTGGACGATCTGGAAAAAATACGGTAAGGCGGTGAACACATGGCAAAAACGGACATTGGCCCCAAAATAAGCGTTGAAGGCGAAAAAGAATACCGGCAGCAGATGCAAAACATCATTGCCCGGCAGAAAGAGTATGCCGCTGAGCTGAAGTCCACCACGGCGTCTATGGACGAGAACACCTCCGCAGAACAGCGCGCTTCTTCGGTGGCGGCGGTTCTGCGCAAGCAGATCGCCGCGCAGACGGATGCTATGAATGCCCAGAAGAATATGCTGCTGCAAGCCACAAGCAAATATGGCGATGCCAGCACACAGGCGTCGGCTTACCGGACGGCGGTCTATAAGACTAATGCAGAACTGGAAACCTTAAAAAGCCGCCTGCGAGACGCCGAAAACGGTCTTGGTGAGTTTGCGTCTAAAGCAGATGATGCAAAAGGAAGCTTGGACGGCCTTGCAAGTGCAGACGCCGGTAGCGGTATGTTTGACGGGCTGCAATCGGCAGTCACAAAGGGAAGCATTGCGGCAAATCTGTTCAGCACAGTTTCGGGGAAAATTATTGAAGCTGGAAAGCAGGTCGTGTCGACTGGCGTGCAATACAATGCGCAGCTGGAACAGTACCAGACCGCACTGACCAATATGCTGGGCAGCGAAGCAGAAGCCGTTGCTCTTTTGGATGAGATCAAACAGGACGCTGCCAAAACACCGTTTGATACTGCCGGTCTGGTAAAAGCAAACGAATTGCTTATTTCTACCGGCATAGATGCCGAAAGTTCCCGCAGGACCATTCTTGCATTGGGCGATGCAGTTTCTGCTACCGGCGGCGGCAATGACGAGCTGAGCCGCATGGCGCAAAACCTGCAGCAGATCCAAAACGCAGGTAAGGCAACCAGCGCGGATATCAAGCAGTTTGCTTATGCCGGCATAGACGTTTACGGAATTCTTGCGGACTACACCGGAAAGTCTGCCGAAGAAGTGCAAAATATGACAGTCACTTATGACTTGCTGTCTAATGCGCTTATTTCGGCGGCTGACGAGGGCGGCCGCTATTTTAACTCCATGAATGCCCAGAGCGAGACGCTGAACGGTAAGTGGAGCACGCTAAAGGATAACGCCACGCAGCTTGCCGGTCTTATGACAGGTGACCTGACCGACGGAATAAAAGTCGTGATCGGGCACATGAATGACCTTACCGTTGCCGCGTCAGAAGCGTATGACACAGGTGGATGGCTTGGTCTTGCAGATGCGATTGCCTCTAACATCCCGATAGTCTCAGAGCTTAAAACCGGGTTTGAAAACGCTACAACTGCCGCGATAAATTTTTTGGATCGTGCCAGTTATGCGTTAAACAAAGGCCTTGGAAAAGATGCTTACGCCGGGTACGACAGCTACGAGGATTACCAAAAAGACCAGAAGAAAAAGTCAAAGCAGACTGAAGAGGCTCGGAGAAAAGCAAGAGAAGCACGCGGAAGAAAACACGCAGCGCGCGTTCGGCAGGCACAAGCATCAAAATATATTGTCCCTACTTACGATGATTCTAGCGGCGGCGGTGGAGGTGGCGGCAGTTCCAGCGGAAGCTCAACTGTAAAGAAAGACTTAAAGAAATTAGTCAATACCGTAAACGGTACAAACACCGAGCTTGTAAAAGGAAACGAAAATACAGTTGGTGCTGTAAAAAAGACTATCGACACTGTAACGAAAACTTATGACGTGTACGATAGTACAACGAACAAACTTAAAGGAACGACAACCGAAACCCAGCAAACCGTAACCGAGAGCTGGAAAGAGATGGTAGACGGCGTAGAAACAAGCTACGAGCGCATCCGTGTTTTGGATGAAGCCGGGAATGAAATTTCTTCCAGTTTAAAAGTTGGCGCTGAGAACATATTAAGTAATCTCAAAAATACTACAACCACAAAAACAAGCGAAACCCTGACCGCGCAAGAAGCTGGAATTGAAGACGCTATCGGCAATATTGAACGCGCAAGAGAGAGCACGCAGACCACTCAAAAAGTTCTGAACGAAGTAAGTGGTCAGATGGAAGAGGTTGTAACCGGAACAGCTGAAACCATAACCGACAGCTATAAAGTTATAATCGATGGTCAAGAATATGCCGTTCAAGCAGTCACAAAATTTATTGATGGCTATTCACAGGGCACAACAAAAATTCTCACCGCCACAGCAACGAACATTAAGTACACCGAGGGCGTTCTGGGCGGCTTTTCCAAGTTTGTGCTGGATCTGGATACTAAGCTGGGCGGGCTGGAAAAGGTTGCAAGCAACTTGACAAAAAGCCCTTTGGGGCAGTGGTTCAGTGATCTGGCGCAGGGCTACCGTGCAAGTGATAGCTTTTGGGAGAACATCGACGTCCCGGGAACGCTTATCAGTGGCCTGACCGGTGCTGCACAGGGCTTTCAATTGACCGGAAACTGGGCGGGCGGACTTGTCGGTGGAATATTTGGCATCGCGGGAAAATTGCTCGGCACTTCCATCAGCACCGAAGCCGGAAGCTGGGGCGCGGATCTTGTGACCGGCCTTGCAAAGGGCATTTTGGGCGGTGGCGGTATTATCACAAAGGCAGTCTCGTGGATCGGCGACATTATAAAGGGATTTTTGCATTTTTCGCGCCCGGACGAGGGACCCTTGCGGGAGTACGAGAAGTGGATGCCTGATATGATCCAAGGCATGGCGGACGGCATCCGCGACAACGCTTACCTGCTGCAGGAGGCTGCCGCAGACCTTGGCGGAAAGCTGAAAATGCAGTTGCAGTACGATGTGGGCAGCGCAAACGGCTTTGCACCGGTGGCTACCAACTCCCGCACGGTGAGCATGGGCGGCATCAACGTCAATGTGTACCCCTCTGAGGGCATGGACGAGGAACGTTTTGCCCAGTACACTATTACACGACTTACACAGATGATCAACGAGGAGGCGGCGGCCAGTGGAGAAGTACCTGTATTTTAACGGGCACAGCAGCACCGAGTACTGCTGCCATATCGAGCACAAGCCCAGCATCCCGACCCCGAACCGCAAGTACGAGGAGTACGAGGTTGCAGGCCGGAACGGCAAGCTGCACGCGGATCAGGGGCAGTACGAAAATATCACGGTGGCGTATCAGCTGTACTTCCACGGCAGGAACCCTACCCCGGAACAGCTGCGCAGCATCAAGTCGTGGTTATGCGGTACACCGGGCGCGTACCCCCTCTCCGATGGATACGACCCGGAGTACTTTTATCTTGCCATTGCAAAGATGGGCGATACCAGCAATATTCTGGACAAATACGGCCGGTTTACGGTCACGTTTGACTGCGACCCCCGTCATTTTTTGTGGTCCGGGCAGGAGCTGCAGGAGATGACAAACGGTCAGGCGCTGCTGAACCCGCTGGATCAGGCGGCACTCCCCTATTTTGAGGTGACCGGAAACGGACAGGAAGGCGAGCTGACGGTAAACGGAAAAGCGTTTGGTATGAAGCCGCCCGCCGATAAAACCGTGCGCTGCGATGCAGAAACGTGGAACGCATGGCTGGAGGACGGCACCAATGCAAACCCGGTGACCGGCGGCATCTGGCCGGAGCTGACAGCGGGTGAAAACCTTATCCAGTGGAGCGGCGGCATCCAGACTGTGAAGATCATGCCAAGGTGGTGGACGTTATGAAACCTGTATTACACGATGAAAATGTGCTTTCGGCGGAAAACTACGGCTTTGGAACGCTTTCTGATGCGCTGGAGTGCACCGTCAGCTGCGAGGAAAACGGAACGTATGACCTGACCTTACAGTACCCGGTGACCGGCATCCACGCGGAAGAGCTTATAGAGCGGCGCATCATCAGTGCACAGCCTTCTAGCTACGAAAACCGGCAGCTGTTCCGCATTTACCGTATCAGCCGCCCGATGAACGGAAGGTTTCTGGTTTCGGCGCACCATATCTCGTATGACCTTGGGGATTGCATTGTAAAACCATTCTTTGCAAAAACGCTCAGGGAGACTATTCAAAAGCTGAATGCGAACATCGTGGGAGACTGCAAGTTTGAAATCTCTGCGGACTACGATAACGATAAGGAGTTTTCGGTCACAAAACCGGTGACTGTGCGCGCTGCAATGCTCTCCAACAACGGCAGCAGCATTGCGGACACCTACCTTGGTTATTGGGAGTTTGACGGCATGAAATGTGTGCTGCGGCTCAAAGGAGAGGTAAACCGTGGCGCGACTATCGCCTACGGGCTGAACCTTACGGACGTAACACAGGAAAAGAACATCGACAGCGTATACACGCACGTCTATCCGTACTGGGCAAACGCGCAAAAGGGCAAGTTTTACGCGCTGGACCCGATAAAAGCGTCTGAAATTGAGGGATACCAGAAGATCTACCCGCTTGATCTGACCAGCTACTTCCAGAAAGCGCCTTCGGACGAAAGCATGAGAAAGGCGACTACTGATTTTTTGTCCAAAAACCAGATTGGAAAGATAGAGCCAAGCCTGACCGTAAGCTATGTGCAACTGGAAAAAACAGTGGAGTACAAGGACCAGAAAAACAAGGTTATTCTGCGCGGCGATACGGTAGAGGTGCGTTATCTGCGCCTTGGCGTAAACGTACTGGCCAGAGTGACAAAAACAGATTATGACGTGGTGCACGACCGGTATGCATCGATCTATGTGGGCAAGGCAAGCGAAAAGCTTGCAAGAACCACCGTGAAAGACCGCAACCGCATGAGCACCACGAATGACCGCGCTGTTGACGCAAGCCGTGTGGCCACAGACTACATTGGCGAAACGGACGACGGCGGCATCCAGTTCGGGCCCGGAAGCTTCAACTACACAATAAACGAAAAAGGACTGGAATTTAATGGCGTAAAAAACAAACTGGTTATCCACAGCTGGCAAAACGAAGAAACCGGGGAACCACTCAAAAGCTTCGAGGAACAGACGTATTATGTGGATCTTACCGGCTACTCCGCTATCCTGATCACCTACGAAAGCACAAAGGGCGCAACGTGGTTTGCCGGCGGCGGCAGCGGAGGCAGAGTATCCAGTATTATACCTATAAACGGAAAAAAGTACACGCTTATGTATGCGTGGAACACCCCGCATTTTCGAAACATAACGGTTTATCAGGACCGTATTGTTTTTGGACCCGGGAAGGAACGTGAATCAAAGTATACAATCATATCTGTGCCGCTTGTCGTTGGCGTGAGTTACACCGGCAGTTTTAGCTTGCAAAGTCCCGGCTCTGATGGATGGGCAACTAACAACGCTGTATGCGTTCCGCAAGAGCTTTTTGGTTTTTTGTAAGGAGGGATACCGTGAAAAAAGATGGTTACTTATACCAGTGCACCGTGTGCCCGGACGGGCGCATCAAAAACGGCGGATGGACGCTAAAAAGCGTCATTCCCAAAACGCTGCCGCCGGATCAGCTGCTTTTTGAGGATTTCCCGGCCAACAGCAACGGCGGCAACGACTATATCTGGGACGGGCAGAAGTTGACTTTTGACCCGCTGCCGGAGGAAAGCGAGGAAACAAATGCAGAAAATCAGGATTGATTTTGATAATCCCGGTCTGCCGCAGCACATCAGCGCGGTAGAAAACGACAGCCAGAGCCGGTTTTTTCAGGTGACGTTGTACGAAAACGGCAAGGCGTATACTGCGCCTGAAGGAGCTGCTTACAGCATCATGTACCGCGGCTTCGGCCCCCAAAATCAGGGCTGGTACGATACCATCAACGACGGTGCAGGCAAGCGGGCAGCTTGTGCCGTGTCCGGCAACGTTGTCACCTGCGAGATCGCACGTCAGGCGCTACAAGTGCCGGGGCATGTGAGCATTGTGCTCTGCGTGACGACCGGAAAAGGCTATATGCTCAAGAGCTGGCCTATCGAGTGTGACTGCAAAAACGACCGCTATGACAGCGCCGTGGAGATCCAGAGCTTCTTTTATGTGACGAATGTCTCTAACGCAAGCTGGATGCAAGTGATCCAGGCGGTGGAAGAGCTCAAAAACACGATCGACCCCACCCTCTCCGTCTCCGGCAAGGCTGCGGATGCTGCGAAGGTGGGGGAAGCAATCAATGCGGAGAGCGAAAGAGCAAAGGGGGTGGAAAATCAGATAAAGGAAGATTTAGATAATGCTGGTGCGTTGGTAAGTGTTGTTTTACCAATATCAGAATTTCCAAATAATAATAATTGGTATTACGATGATAACGGCACTAAGCAATCAACAAACTCATGGCGGTCAACTGACTATTTGCAAACATACGGAATGTTATTGTTACATCTAAAAGTACGCACGTTTTCAGGTGTCAATGTTCAATATGTTGCATTTTGGGACAAAGACAAGAAATTTATATCTGGTCATGGCGGCACAGTAAATGACGTGGTTGAATTTGATATTGATATTCCTGATAATGCTGTATATGTAACATTCTCTATGTTTGCACAAGATACAGTGCAGTATGTCGAGTACAAAAAATCTGATATACTTAAAAATAAATATCGGCTAAATGTAAGAATTGCTCTATCGTATTCTGAATTTGATATAGCTGGAAATTACTATGTTGACCGTAATGGAGAAAATCGGTCAACAGATTCGTGGATTACGACAAAGCGTTTTCCTGTCGGAAAATCCACCGTTATAAAGGCGAATCTCAGGGGAAACGCTACTGTGTCGTCGGTTTCATTTTATGATAAATACGGAAAGTATTTGAGCGGTGTAGGCTTTGATGATGGCATTAACCACTTGTTCGATAAAATACCTATTCCTGATAATGCATGGTGGGTTAGTTTTTGCGCAATTGCTGGAGATACAGTTCAATATATTAAAATCGATTCCGACCGTATTGAATTGATGGAGAACGAGGAACGTGCAAAAGTAACGGCTTCACCATTATACAGAAAAGTTATGGCTGCTACTGGAGACAGTATTACGGCAACTGTTTTTTACAGACCGTGGGCAGGATACGCAAAAATCATTGCAAATCGTTATGAAATGCCATACACAAGTAATGCAATCTGGGGAGCAACACTCGCAAGAAATATCAAAGATTCATCTGGGTGCATATTGGATACATTAGCCGAAATGCCGAATGCCGATTATATCGTGTTATCTGGCGGGGCAAATGACTGTTATGCTATTAAAGATGGCAGAGAAGCTCTTGGCACAATAACAGCTGGATATGACGAAAGCTTTGATGAATCTACCATGTGCGGAGCACTTGAATCTATGTGTAAGACAGCTATAAATAAGTGGAATACTGGTAAAATCCTTTATGTAATCACTCATAGGATTCTGGATGTGTATAACCCGGAATATCTTGATGGAACAGTAGATAAGATTGTTGAGGTGCTCCGCAAATGGGGTATTCCTTATGTAGACCTTTGGCATGATATTCCATCGCTCGGATTCGCAAGTAAAAAGAACCTATATACTACAATGGGTAACAGTGAATATCATGGAACTGGTGATGGATTGCACCCAAACTACGAAGGATACATCAAATATTATTGCCATCAGATTGAAAGCAAACTCAACTCAATCTAATTAGCTAAAGATGGCTTTAGCAAACTAACCCCCACAAAATAGAAAGGACTGATATTATGCTCCCTATCATGGACGTATCCCGCTGGCAGGGCAGCATCGACTGGGACAAGGTCAAGGCGAGCGGCCTTGTCTCCGGCGTGATGCTTAAAGCCGTGTCCACCAACCGCAAGCTGAGCAAGCGCAAGGATGGGTTATACATTGACCCAACCTTTGAGCGCAACTACGCCGAGTGCAAGCGCGTTGGTCTGCCGGTTGGCGTGTACTACTACACCTACGCCACCAACAAGGATATGGCAGACGCAGAACTCGCCCTGCTCAAGACTGCCTTGACCGGAAAGACTTTTGAGTTGCCCATCAGCGTGGACGTGGAGGACAACAAAATCAAGAAGCTGTCCACACAGGCGCTGACAGACCTTGCCGCCTATGCGCTTGCTACGGTAGAGCGATGGGGCTTTTATGCCCTGTTATATGTCGGGCTAAATTTTGCGCAGACAGAGTTGTACATGGGTGGCGCGGCGCTCAAGCCCTATGACGTCTGGCTGGCAGCCTACCGCAGCAAAAAGCCTGAACCCGGCTGGCCGTTCGGGCTGTGGCAGTACACCAGCAAGGGCAAGATACCCGGCGTTGTGGACGCAATACCGGGCAAAGTTTCCGGCGTGGACTTGTCCGTGCCCTACAAGGACTACGCCAAAATCATTGCAAAGAAGGGCTTGACCCGTCTCCGGGAGGGCAAATGACCGAAAAGCAGGCTCTCATCTGGGTGCTGGGCATTCTTGGCAGCGTGTGCGCCGCAGCAATCACGCTGGACAAGGTGCTTGATATCATCCACAAGTACATCAAAAAAGCCAAAGAACCGGACGCGGCGCAGGACAAGCGCCTTGACGAGATGGACAAACGTATCAGCGCCATCGAACAGGGGCAGTTGCAGCATGGTGCAGCCCTGACCCGCGACCTCGGGCGATTCAACGAGATTGACGAGGTGAACCGCCTGACGCTGGAAGCCGTTCGTGCCCTGCTGGAAGCACAGCTGACCGGAAACAACGTGGCAGCCATGCAGAAAAGCAAGGCAAAAATTGATAACTATCTGATGGAAGGAGTAACAAAGCATGGAAGCAATCCTTAACACCATTCTCACCCCCCTGCCCGCGTGGCTGGCGCTGGTGCTCATTGTTGTGGGCGCTGTGTCGCTTGCACTGGGGCTTATCCGGCTGGGCTACGGCGCAGCGGTCAAGACGCTGGTGCTTGACCTCATCGACCAAGCAGAGCGTGAGATTCAGGGCACCAAGCGCGGCGCGGAGCGCAAGGCGTGGTGTGTCAAGATGCTGCGCCACTATCTGGACAACAGCAAATGGGGCAGGCTGGTCTCGTGGGCAATCACGGAGGAGACCATGAGCAAGGTCATCCAGTTTTTCTTTGACCGCGCACGGGCGGCACTGCAAAAGCAGTAAGGAGGACATCATGGCAAGCACTACATACGGACGTTTTCGTGGCCTCACGAAAACATACCATCTCGGCAATGTCAACAAACTGGTGACGTTTTGTCACCAGTTTGCCGTGCTTGGCAATATGGTGCGCAACGCCGGACAGCTGCCGCAGCCTTTCTGGCTCGGTGCTGCCTGTGGCGGCGGCTCGCATAGTCTTTCCGCCAGCGTTGCAAGGGCTTAATGCAGAACAGATAAAAGCTGTGATAAAACGTGCGCCGCTTGGGAGGTATGACCGGAAAATCGCCCGGTTGCGGTACGTTGACCAGCTATGCCAAGTTGATATTGCAGCGCGTGTGCCGTATTGTCGGACATCAATCGGCAATAGGTTGAAAATTATTGATAAAATGCTGGGCGTGTGATACAATAATCTCAATTGGGTGCGATTTCTCACGAAACGCATTAAAGCGGCAGGCTTTCGGGTCTGCCGCTTTTCTTTTACCCCTGCAACTCTTCTGCTGATACGTTGCAAGCCGCAGCAATTTTCTTGAGCGTGGTCATTCGGGTAGGCTTTCCGGCTTCTGCGTGTTGGATGGTCGCAGTAGACAGCCCTGTCTTTTCCGACAGCGCCCGGATAGTCAGACCGGCGCTTTCCCGCGCGGCTTTAATTTTGCCCGCATCCACACCAAGCGTCTTGTAATCAGGCGACATATACCCGATTTGGAACACGCCCTGCTGCTGCATCGACAATGCCTTGAGCGCAAAGCCGCTGTCAATGTCCTCGATGTCAACGTCCTTCAGGACGTAGGAGCAGGCGTTGTCCAGCTCCGGGGTCATCTTGTGGAGCTTGTGCGCCAGCGTGATTTTCATCATCACGCCGCGCACAGGAAACCTCTTAGCGTTGTCAAGGTCTGCCTGATTTGCATGGTCAGGGGTGCAGGCTTCGTCCAGCAAGCGATACAGCTTGCCGAGGTTGCGGATAGTTGTGTTTTCCATAGTGCTTCTCCTAACGCCCGTATAGCCGGGTAGCGCAGCTTCCTTTTTTAGATTTCGATGCCGGTCTTGCAGATCGGCTCTGCATCCGGGTGTGTGTTGTTCCACGCACGGACGATCTCGTGCAGTGCTACAACTACACCGTACATATTGACGGATGCGCACACATCCAGATTGGTGATAGCGTTGAGGGTCTCGACCATCTGGGCTCTGTCGTACCGGCTTGCCCACTGCTCGACCAGCGCGGTCTTGATACGCTCTGCAAGCTCGTCAACACAAGCGGCAAGCTCTTCCTCGGTATCGGCCTCCCGTTTTGCGCCAAAGAACATATCTATGGCGCTGAGATTGACAAAGCTCTCACCGTCATCCCAGCGGCTCTGATACTCTGCAACAATATCATTGCGGATGCCATCATCCAGATTGTAACCTGCGCTTGCAAGCTCTGCGTACCGGTCGTTCAGCTTCTCGTAGACATTCATTTTTTTTGTTCCTCCTGCGTTTTTGTGCTTCCTTCTGACACCATTATTATACCACAAAACTGATACAAGTGATACAGGCATAGTCACCAGACTTTGTCTTATTTTTTTGTTCATTTTGTAGCAGTTGTATCAGTTTATATTTGTCTTTCGTTGTACCTTCGTTGTCCTTCACTTTTTGCCGATGCAGTACACTGGATACACAAGGAGGGATGTTTTATGAGCTATTATCCGACACCCGGAGCGCCCTACGTTCCGCAGCAGCCTGTCAATCCTTACGGCGGCATGGGAACAGTTGGCCTTACCGCTCCCCTGCCCAACACGCAGATGCAGCAAGCACAGCCGCAGCGTCCGCAGCCGATGAATGGGCAGCAGCCTGTTCAGCAGTCGGCACAAGATGGCGGTTGGCTGCTTGGTAGACCTGTTTCCAGCAGGGAAGAGTTTTTGGCGATACCGTCCGACCTATACGGCAGACCGACCTACTGCCCGGACTTGCGCAGCGGCGTGATCTACTGCAAGCGGCTCAACCCGGACACCTGCGAATCCTATGTGCAGGAGTTTTACAGCCCGGAAGCATGGCGGCAGATGCAGGCGCAACAGGCACAGCAGACCGCTGCACCGACACAGCAGTATGTACCTATTGAGCAGTACGACACCCTTGTGCACCGGCTGGATGAGCTGGAAAAGTGGCAGAAGAGCTTTTCTAAGCCCACTACCACCGCAAAGAAAGGAGAATAAGTAATGCCATCTCCGTTTGATATGATTACTCACAGCCCTATCATGCAGCTTGCAAATCTGGCTCGCGCCGGACAAAACCCGATGGGGCTTATCCAGCAGTTGGGTGGGCAGAGCGCACCCATCATGCAGGGGCTGAACCTGATTCAGGGCAAAAACGAAGCGCAGCTCCGAACGATGGCGCAGAACCTTGCCAAAGAGCGTGGCATCGACCTGAACCAACTGGCAAGCGTCCTAAATTTGACGCTTCCGAAGTGAGGAGGTTTTACAATGGACGATATTGAAAACAGCCATTCCGAAAAAGATTTTGACATCAACAATCTGTGTGGCAATGACAAAATATGGGTTGCATTAATGCTTGGCTTGATTTTTGGCGTTGTCAGCAAAACGTGGGACGACCAAAAAGATGAAAAAGACAATCCTCCAAGCTGACTTGATAATTCCCCAATAAGCGTCCCTCTAAGCGAAACGCTTCTCAGTTTTGCGGACTTGACAAAAACCGCACTTGTTTGGCTTCACCCATCGCACACGGCGGTGGGATGGCATAACGCAAAACTGAAAGGAGTTTTGTTATGGACGATTTTGCAACTGGCTATCTGGCCGGGCAGGACGGCGGCAATAACAACGGCGGATTCTTTGGCAACGAAGGTCTGTGGGCGGTTATCATTCTCGCTATCATCTTCGGCTGGGGTACGAACGGCTATGGCCGGAATGGCGGCGACAACGGCATGAACAGCTACATCCCCTATCTGGTCGGCACTGGCGCAACCGGGCAGGGCGGCGCAGACACTCGTGCGGCGCTGTCTGAGGGTTTCTACCAGCAGGATACCTCCCGTTCTCTGGCGGGCATCCAGAGCGGTATCTGCTCTCTGGGCTATGACCAACTGGCACAGATCAACGGCGTCAACGCCGCTATTGCTGGCGGCTTTGCTGGCACCAATCAGGCAATCTGTCAGCTTGGCTACCAGAACGCACAGCTGGTGAACGGTCTGGAACGCAGCGTGTCAAACGGCGACAACGCCATCAACCTTGCCATCATGCAGGAGGGCAACGCACGGCAGG
>ERZ1034687.676-NODE-676-length-20945-cov-7.861417_pt1 | contig 20945 bp, 15 predicted proteins | sample MGYA00520704_ERZ1034687 | MGnify/ENA primary metagenome ERZ1034687 (study PRJEB33766, sample SAMN09781762) | gut metagenome | biome: gut microbiome | host: Homo sapiens | place: Madagascar | study: EMG produced TPA metagenomics assembly of the PRJNA485056 data set... | reverse complement strand
TGAAGTAATTTAGTAAAACAACAAGAAAAGTGTAAAGTAAAATCAGTCAAAGTCACATTGCAACGGGGCTTTTTCAAAAGGAGTCCTTTTGCTCTCCAAAAGGAGTCCTTTTACACTCCAAAAGGGGTCCTTTTGCACACCAAAAGGAGTCCTTTCGCAAGGCAAAAGGAGTCCTTTTGAAAACAGACAAGAAAAACACTAATTTCATACATATATGTCAACAATACTCTACCCCTCTCCTATCGTCGGACCGATACACAGCCGCCGACTGGGAATATCGCTCGGAGTGAACGTCAATCCGAGCGACGGAAAGATATGTACGTTCGACTGTATATACTGCGAAGTGGGCTATAATCGCAACCGCCACACTTCATCGCCACGCCCTACACGCCAGCACATAGCCACAGAACTTGAATCGAAGCTCAAGCAGATGAAGGCAAACGGTTCGGCTCTCGACGTGATTACGTTCTCGGGCAACGGCGAACCGACGGGCCATCCCGACTTTCTGGGCATCGTCGAGGACACCATACGGCTGCGAAACAGCTACTACCCCAACGCAAAGGTTTCGGTGCTGACCAACTCAACGCTTGCCGTCCGACCCGACGTACACCGTGCCTTGATGCTCGTAGACAATAATATAATGAAGCTCGACACCGTTGACCCTATATATATAAATAATGTGGACCGCCCCGTATCGCCTGCCTACGACGTGGAGCGGATAATCAAGGAGATGCAGTCGTTCAATGGCCACGTCATCATACAGACCATCTTCATGAACGGAACTGACGACCTCGGGCGCGACGTATCCAACACCAGCGACCGCTTCGTTGAGCCGTGGCTCGCAGCCGTGCGACAAATACGCCCGTCGGAAGTGATGATATACACCATCGACCGCGAAACTCCATGCCCGACATTGCGCAAGGCCACGCACGAAGAACTCAATACTATCCGCGACCGTGTGGCTGCCGAGGGTTTCAATTGCATTGCTGCATACTAAATGTATCTTGAATACATGGCAGATTGGAGTTTTTCAATTTACAATCATATAACATCAAAATATGACGCATATATGGAAACAAAAGAAATTGAAATTCCTGATATGGTTATGAGTATGTTGGGAGTGGTACCTTCTGACTCTATTGACGCTGACGATATAAATGGAAGAAAAGCATACCATAAACATTTAGAGGAGAAATACAAAAAGAACAACATTGCCTTACCATAATTAAGAGTAAGACAATGTTGTTCTTTTGCTATACAATATTGTTTGTTTTTATTTGTCGGCTTTACCCTCACCTCTGCCATTATCATCAGAACGGATAGCCGATTGCGAAATGCAGGCTCTGCGAATCTTTAAAGCTGTTCATGTTGTAGAATCCGCTCTTGTAGGGCACGTGGATGCCGATGCCCCAGTCGAGACGCAAAACGAAGAACTCCAAGTCGTAGCGTATGCCCACACCTGTGCCCAGCGCCATGTCCTTCAGCAGATTCTTCATCTGCAGCTTCGACCCTTCACGATAGCCGTCGTCGCGCATTGCCCATACGTTGCCGGCATCTACGAAGAGTGCTCCATACAGATTGCCGAACAGACGCGGACGATACTCCACATTGGCCTGAAACTTTATGTCGCCCGTCTGGTCCATATACGACAGTCGCGACTGATTGGTGTAATAGCGGCCAGGACCTATGCTGCGCACATTGAAGGCGCGTATGCTGTTGGCACCGCCAACATAGAACTGCTCACTGTATGGTGCTGCACTGGCATTGCCGTACGACCATATCACGCCGGCATTGACATGACCCACCAATTGGCTGTGGTCAGACACCTGCCACGTCTTGCGATAGTCGGTCTCTATCTTCAAGAACTGAGCGTATGGGTTCTTGAACATCGTCTTTCCCTTCTTGCTCCACTTCTCGCCACATGCCAGATAGCCCAGCGAAAGCAGGTTGGAAGCCTCGCTCACCGACAACTGCCAATATATAGGATTGCGAAGGTTGGAGCGCGACTGATATGTAAACGTATAGCGCATCTTAGGCACAAACTGGTCGGCCATTGATATTAGCAGATACGGACTTTGACTTACTATCTCCTTGAAAGCCTCGGTCTGCTTCTGCATGTACTCGTATTGCAGTATGAGAGGCGAGAACTGGTGCACCCGATTGGGCGCAGGCTGAATGGTATAGGTCAATTCGCCCGACACGATGTGGCGCTTGAAGTAGCCCGAACGGTTGAGCACGTCGCTCGAAGCCTTGATAAGCGTGTTCGATACTGTGTTGTTGGGCTTCACCTTTTGTCCGCTCAGCCAGCGTTTGGCACGCACACGCTCCACCAAACGGTCTACAAACATCAGTCGTGGCATCTCAAGCGACACGTCGGCACCATACTCATACGAGTTGAACTTCGAACTTGTACCGTCGGCACGGTGTCCTGTCTGCCACTCGTACGAACCTTTCAGATTGACCGACAGCTTCTCGCCGCCACGGAATGCGTTGCGTCTGACTACACCCAGAACCGCTCCCGGACCCACACGGCCCGTTGTCTTGCCCACAACATTAGCCTCTACATAGAAGTCGTACGGCTTGTCGAAGACACAGTTGAGAGTGAGGTCGAGCGTGTCGCAGGCTGCCGAGGTGTCGCGCGGAGCGAAACCAAGGTCGACACGAGAGAAAAGGCCCTTCGAAGTGAGCGTATTGACTGACTGCTGGTAGGTGTTATAGCTGTAGAGTTGGCCCGGTCGCATCTTCAAGTCGCGCGCTATCACACCCGCACGGATAGGCGTGCGCTTGCCCGTATATACTATTGTGTAGTCGCGAAAAGTCACGGAGTCGGTGAGCTGTTGCATCACGTTGCGCCGCATTTGAAGATTTATGTGGCCGATATACCACTTTCTGCCTATCTGCGAGGGCAGACTGTCGGCATACTGAAGCTTCACCTGCGCCTTGTTGACGGCTGCTATGGTGTCAGCCAGATATGTAGCGTAGCTCGGTTGATAGTAGAAGTAGCCGTTGTTGCGCAATAGTGTCGACACACGTGTGCGCTCGGCGTCGAGCGTCGACACGTCGAAGGGGTCACCCTTGTGCACCAACGCCTCAGCCGATGTGGAATCGATGAGCCGCTGAGCCTCAACGGGGAAGTTCACGTAAGTCAATGTGTCGATGGTGGTAAGGTCGCCGAGGTTGACGTTATAGCCTATCTTGGCTTTCTTGGGGTTTGACTTTGTGATGATGTCGTAGTTGACATACGAGCCGAAATAGCCGCGTGCACGCAGCAGTTCGCGTGCCACCTGCGATCGCAGACGCGGATTTACGTTGCTCATGAGCACAGGTGCCTTGCCGAAAGTCTTGCGTATCCATCTGCCCAGACCCTCGTCGCTGGTGTGAAAGGCATTGTATATCCACAAGCGGTAAGGGAATGGCGAGCGATAGTACGAACTTCCGAATATGGCTCCGTTCGGTTCGGTGGCAAGAGCCGCCTCCACCTCTTCCTGAGTGGTGCTGAAGTGGTCGCTTGCCTTATAGTTTTCGTATTTTATTTTGCGCTGTCCGGTGTACAATTGGTCGCCTTCGGGCACGCTCGCAGTCTCCGAACACGATGCCAGAAGCATTATGCCGAGCACACCCATCACGCCCTTCCACAGGCGTGAGAGCGTCAGTATGCTGTTGTTTCCTATTGCGTTCATATCTTTATATACGGCTTTTATGTTCATTTCTTCTGTCGGGTAGTGTCGTTGAGCAGTTCCGGTTGGTCGGCCTGTTTGGGTTTTCTGAAACGGAATATTTCCTTAAGGCTGTCCATCTTCTTGCGCCATAGGAAACCGCCTCCAAACTGTTCGACATAGCCTTCAAGCCAGTCGTACGAGTCGCGGTCGTAGAACAGCTTCAGATACTTGTTGGAGTTGGGCGAGAGTCGATACTCAAACGTAACGTTGTCGAAGAACGTTTCGTTCTGGTTTTCTATCTCGGCACCGCTCGAAACTTTTCCGCCTATGACGATACGAAGGCGGTTGTTCCAGAATCGCTTTGAGAATTTGAACGAGTAATCGGTATGTACCTGACCCGTACCGAGCGTAGTATTGTCCATGCCGAACGACAGGTCGAGCGTGCGAAGGGCATTGCCGCTGATGGCATTTATCTGCGAATTGAGGAACGCACTTAGCGCATTGTTCATCGAGAACGAGTTGGTGTTGCCGTCGGCGAGGTACATGCCCGTTGTAAGCATGGTCACTGCCAGCTTGCCACGGTTCTCTACCGACTGCGTCATGAGCTCATTATGCATCTGCTGGTCGTCGGGTGCGTCGATAGTAAACTGCAATCCCATGTCCTTAAGCGTCTTGGTTATCACCACGCCGCACTCGAATGTCACGCTGCGACCGGCTCCACCGTCACTCGTTACGGTAGTCTTGTTCTCCTCGGTAGCCGTGATGTTGAGTCGCGGATTCATCGGGTCGCCCGAGAATTCGGCATAGCTGCCGTCCTTGATGGTGAACGTCTTGAGCGGAATTACGGGTAATGAGTACTTCATTTCGCCCGAACCTATGGTGTAACGTCCGTACAGACTCAGTCCGTCGCTGGCAGTATAGAGCATGCGCAGGTCGCCTCCGCCTATCAGGTCTACATAGTTGGAGTGGTCGGCATTGAGTGCGCACATCACATGTGTGCCGTCATCGATATTGACAGTGAGGTCCATATTGAGTCCGTTGATGGGCGGACGTGTAACGGTTACAGCGTTCGGGTCGCGGAAGTTGACAAACTTGACGAGTCCGTCGAGCTGGTTGTCGGTGCTGAGAGGCGAATCGCGCAATACGTATGTAACGTCGCTCGAACCCAACACGTCCAGTCGGCCACGCACACGCAGCGCATCGAGCGGACCTTCAGCCAATCCGAGGAAGTTGACCCAAGCCTTTCCGTAAGCCTCCGAGCGTGCAGTCTCCTTCGAATCGATAAGCAGATAGTTGTCGGCACGCATCCTTACGTTGAGCGACATGTTGGCTGCGTCGGCAAAGTCGACATATCCTCGCAACGTAAGCGGATTGCCGTTGCGTGCAAAGAGCTGGAAGTTCTCGAGCGAGAGTCGGCTGTCGGTGACGGTGATCGGGTCGTCACACATGCGCATCTCAATGCCATAGGGTTCGCTTACGACATAGGCTGAGTCGAAATACACCTCGCCGTCGACGTCAGGACGGCTGAGCGAGCCATGCACTTTCACCTCGCCCTGTGCATAACCCTTGAATCCTATGATGCGGTCGGGGACGAATCCGTTGAGCAGAAGCAGCGGTGTGCGCGACATATTGAGGTCGGCATCGAGCGTGCCTTCGCCTTCGGTGTTGTACGAACCGGTAAGTGAGCACACCTCGTAGTCGTCCATCGAGAGCGTTCCGTCAACGTAATGCTCACGCATATTGTCCTTCGGCATATACACAAACTCGCTCGACAGATTGCCTATCGGGCAACCCTCGTAAGTCATCTTGTCCACACTCACCGACGACGATACCGACATGTCGCCCTCATGTTGCGATATGTAGTGGAAGTCGCCGTTGAGAATGCCCGATACATTAGGTGCATAAGGCACTACGGCAAGCACCTTCTGCAGGTCGAAACGTGTCAGTCCGATGGTCACGTCCTGCAATGCTTCGGTGCTGTCGTTGGTATATATGCGCACCGCCATGCCGTCATCGGCACGCAAAGCCATGTCGGCAGAGAGCCGCTTATCATTGGCAAAGAACACATAGTTGTTCTTGTTGACATTGAATTTCTTATATCCCAACACGGGATCGATGCCTCCCAACGACACACGCACGCCATTATGCTCCATCTGTGCACGCAGTCCGAGGGCGATGCCGAGACGTTCGCGAGCGTCGAATATGCGTGTTCCGAAATACAGCGACTGCTCGTGGAAGGCTCCACGGAAGCGCGCGTCGAACACAAACTGCTTGTTAGAGCGGTTGTTGCGCACTTGTCCTTCAAAGTCGGTCTTGACCGAATCCGACTTGAATGCAAGCCGAATGGTGTCGAGCTGTACGCCCGATGCCACGAGAGAGTCAAGGCTCAGCTTGCCATTGATGCCCTTCGAGGGCGACGTAGACATATCTATATATGCATTGTGGAAGTCGTAACCGAAGTGGCGCAGGGTACGTGCGAAGATGTTTTCGCGTCCGGCGTCGAAGTAGAGGGTTACATCGGGCAGACGTTCGCGCAATCGCAGCTGGTCGATATATCTCTCCTTCGACTGCCGCATAGCCTCATCGTTGACATTCTGCAGCTGCTTCATGATGTGCTCTATCGTACCGCTGCCATCGAGACGCAGCGCAAAGTCGCCGCAAGCGACTGCCGCGTGTGTAGAATCGCGGCGTGTGAAGATGTCGAGCGAGATTCTTTCGGGCCTGTATGTTTTCGTACTGTCGCGCACAACGATGTTGCCGATTACTCCACGGGCTTTATGATTAATCTTAAGATCGCTCGCCAGGTCGACATCTGCACGTAGTGAGGCTGTCAGCGGACGCTTAGTAATGCCCATACGCATAAAGTCGGCATTGATGAGATCGCACGCCAGACTGGCATCCATACTCTTACCGTTCATGAGGGCATTCAGATTGACAGTGCCCTGGAGCAGCGGTGTATGGCTGTCGAGCTGTGCATGACCCACACCATTGTTTACATTGGCTCTAAGCGTGACGTTCGACATATCGTAGCCAGCATATTTAAACTCTTCTATTTTGCCCTCGGCATCGAGCAAAGTACGTGGCGACAGCATGTCGGTGCCTACTCCGTGAGCCTTCATACTGCCCGTAAAAGGTCCTGCTGCGAGTCCCGGCACGAAGTGGGAAAGGTGCAGACTCTTAGCCGAGAGAGTGGCGTTGTAAGCCATACGACGCATGTCGACCGATGCTTTTCCGCCCACATGTCCGCCACCTTCGCTCACTTTGAAGTCGGCAGCATAACGCTGTCCGTCGGCATGCATATTGGCTTTAAGCCCAATGCCGTACGGTATGTTGAACGATGCAGCCACCGAGCGTGGCAGCAAAGTCTTGATGAAGTCGAGATTGTATGTACGTCCCTCTGCCTTTATGTCGGCACGCAGACGGTTGGGGGATGTAATGTTACGTGCCTTGCCGCTCGCCTTGAGTGCGAAGGCTGTGGGATAGGTCAGCGAAAGTTCGTTGATGCTGAGTCGGCGCATATTGCCGTTGATGTCGGCATTGACGGTTATGGGAGTTGCGGGCATACTGCGCAGCAGCTCCTTGGGCAAGAATCCAAGCAGCGGAACGAAGTCTGTCTTGACTACATAACCCTTGATGTTGACATCCATAACGCCCGGATTGCTTTCGGCAAATGTCGAAAGGTCCATCTTGACCTTTGCCGTGAGCATTGACCGAGGCGTGCGCAGTCGCATGTCGGGCAACCACACGTGTGTGGAATCAAGCAAAAGATAGGTTGAGAATTCGTTTATTTGCAGTCCGCTCTTCTCCTTCAGCGCACATTCCTTGAGCCTCAGCCTTACACCTGCGTCGCTATAGTGCAGCGAATCGACGTGCATGGCTATGGCGGATAGCGCTATATGGTTATAGTCGAGACCCGGCTGCGACTGGGTGTAGCGCATGTCGTAGTTGAGCGTACCCTCGCGCCAGTCAAGCGAGCCTACACTATACGTTCCATCAAACAGGTTGAAGCTGCCATTGCGTGCCTCCAGCCTGCCAATTCCAGCTGCGATGCGCATCGAATCGCCCGGCATGTGTACCGTAGCCTTTGTGTCGGCTATGTCAAGGCGGTCGAGTGAGATGTTCCAGTGCGACGGTGTGCTTGTAGTATCTTCCGGAACGGTGTCGCTAAGTGCCACATCCAGACGTGCGTCCTTCAATTCGGCACGGTCGATGTGTACTGTCTCGTCATTAAGATTGATGCTGCGGCTGCGCAGCGAGAGCAGTCCGACGCGTCCCTTGACACGTGCCGAGGGTACGAAACGGGCTGTATTGAGTTTGGTATCTGCCAATTCGAGGCGGTCTATCACTACATTGCCGTCAAACAACGGGCGCAGACGCACGCTGACAGTAAGCTGTCGGGCGTCGGCAATAGTATCGGTTATGTTGCGGAGGGAGTCGTTGGGCTGTGTAGCCAAGAATCCGTTGACGGTCAGGTCTAACGGAAAGCGCAGGCGTACATTGTCGACCCGTACGGTCATACCGGTCGACTCAGAAGCGTATGAAGCCACTTGCCTTACTGCCCAGTTCTGTACTGGCGGCACATAAAGCAGCACAGCCAATAGAATTAAAATGATAATGGGCGTAGCCACTACGGCAGCCACGGCAATAAGCGATTTCTTTACAACTGGCTTCATATTTGATTTTTTAGGAGTTTATTTTTGTTGAGAGAGCTAATCCCTACTCTGCGTTGGCGCTGAGGTCGTGCCACAGTCGGTCGTTAGGAACATCGGCGTAAGCCACGATGTTCTCCTTCGACACGGGATGGACGAATTCCACTCGGCGCGACAGCAATGATATGCTGCCGTCGGGATTGCTGCGTGGCGCGCCATATTTAAGGTCGCCCTTGATGGGGCATCCCATGTGTGAGAGCTGGCAGCGTATCTGATGGTGGCGTCCGGTGAGAAGCTTCACCTCAATAAGCATATAGTTGTCTGCCACGGCACGCACCTTGTATTTCAGTACAGCCTTCTTGGCTCCCGGCACTTCACGTTCGTGGGCGTAGCTCTTGTTCTGCCGTTCGTTGCGTGTGAGCCAGTCGGTGAGCGTTCCTTCCATAGCTATGTCGCGACGCTTCACTACAGCCCAATAGGTCTTGTGTACGTCGCCCGTGCGGAACATATCGTTGAGTCGCGACAGCGCCTTCGATGTCTTGGCAAACACCACGAGTCCGCTTACGGGGCGGTCGAGCCGGTGCACCACACCGAGGAATACATTGCCCGGTTTGTTGTACTTCTGCTTGATATATTCCTTCACAGTATCGGACAAAGGCTTGTCGCCGGTCTTGTCGCCCTGCACGATTTCGCCGCTGCACTTGTTGACTATTATAATGTGATTGTCCTCGTAGACTACCTTCATAAGTCAGTATAAGAATTAAAATAGGAGGATATGGTTACCGCCATACCCTCCTACCATATTATTAATGTATAATCAGTCTGATTACATGTTCATGCCACCGTCGATCTGGATGACCTGACCGCTGACATAAGAAGACATGTCAGAAGCGAGGAACAGACATACATTGGCGATGTCCTCGGTCTGACCGCCACGACGAAGAGGTATCTTCTTCATCCAGTCCTTGCGGATTTCCTCAGGCAGCTGTGCTGTCATAGCTGTCTCGATGAATCCCGGGGCTACGGCATTGGCACGTACTCCCTTAGGTCCGAGCTCCTGGGCGATAGACTTGGCGAGGGCAATCATACCAGCCTTAGAGGCAGCATAGTTGCACTGTCCGGCGTTGCCGTGTACACCAACTACCGAAGCCATGTTGATGATAGAGCCGCTACGCTGGCGCAACATGATAGGCGAGCAAGCGTGAATGAAGTTGAAAGCCGACTTAAGGTTGACGTTCAGTACAGCGTCCCACTGTGCTTCAGTCATACGCAGCATGAGTCCGTCCTTGGTAATACCGGCGTTGTTGACGAGAATGTCGATAGAACCGAAGTCAGCGTGAATCTGCTTAACAGTCTTCTCTGTCTCCTCAAAGTCGGCGGCGTTGCCAGCATAAGCGCGGCATGTAACGCCGAGAGCTTCAATCTCCTTGCGTGTTGCCTCAAGACCTGCTGCCATATCGTCGTTGAGAACGAGGTCGGTGAATGCGATGTTAGCGCCTTCAGAGGCGAATTTCATAGCGACAGCCTTTCCGATGCCGCGGGCTGCTCCAGTGACGAGGGCAGTCTTACCTGTAAGTAATCCCATTTCGTTAATTAATTAATTGTTATTTTGTAATTATTAATTCGTTCACCTTATATATATAATGCCTGCACACTGACACTATACATTATTGATGCGTTTGCCCAGTGCTCCGTACACCACCTTTGCAACAAGCGGCTTGCTGGTCTCTTCGGTCATTCCGTGTCCCAGACGGCCGTATATGAACGGCACCTCTAGTCCCTTTATACAATAATGTGTGATGTCTGCCACGAGGTCGACGTCTTCTATGTCAAACTCTCCGTCTGCCTTTCCTTCGGCATATACCTTGCGGAAGAGTTCTATCTCGTCTTCGTCAAACTTCTTGCGCACCTTCTCCACCATCCAGATGTTGCGGAAGAACTCTGCACGCAGGTTGCCGTTGCGCACCACCGTCTCCCTGATCATGCTCAGATGGGTGTAAATCAGCTCTATAATCTTGTCCTGCGGGCGCATCTTCATGCCTGCCACCTCGTCGAGCTTGTCCGAGAGACGCTCCAATTCCGACTCTATCACAGCCGAATACACGTCTTCCTTGCGGTTGAAGTAGGTGTATAGCGTGCGACGACCCTTGCCCGATGCCACAGCAATGTCGTTCATTGTAGTGTTGGCAATGCCGTTCTTGGCAAACAGCTGGCGTGCCACATCAACGAGTTTTTGGCGAGTCTTGGATATTGACATAACGATTCCTTTACCTTTTTATTGTTTTGCACATCAATTTATGTATGTGCAAAATTACAGCAATAATTCGATACAAGCAAATAAAACGCCTGCATTTTGTCTTTTGTTAACAGAGAAAAAGCAAAAGACTAAAGGAAAAATAGAGCAACGTAGGGGAAAAACAAAGGAACACAGGAAGCTGTTTGCCCGTCGGCACGTTATGCCGATAGCTTATTATATATATGCCTACACCTTATTATATATATGCCTATGAATTTCGATATTATTCCTATGATTTTCGAGTCAAAATGCCTCGGCTTTCAAAAAGGACTCCTTTTGGCTTGCAAAAGGACTCGTTTTGCACTACAAAAGGACTCCTTTTACACAGCAAAAGGACTACATTTGGAGGCTAAAAGGAGTCCTTTTGAAAAGGCGGGGGAAAACTGCCTTAATGCCTAAGACGACATTTTATCATACACAGCCAATCCCTTCACTGTAAGAAGATACTTCTGGCGGGGGTGGCGAGGGGAAGAGGGATATTTCATTGTTACGAATCCGTCACTAATAGCTGGCGTAAGAGAATATTCAAGGAAGTTGGGACGGTTTTTCAATCCAACAATCTCCATCATTTCCTTTACACTCTTTTCCTCTGTACCAATCGCAAGAATCAATCGCTTAACATTTTCAGTTAGGCCCGCCTTCAAATTATTCGTACTTGTACTGGTGCTTGTATGGGTACTTGTATGGGTACTTGTATGGGTATTATCGGTATCGTTATACCCAATAAGCATATATCGATTTTTCAACTCATGTTGCTCACCTAACATCAGATTACGGAAAAACTTAACGAGAAATGACTTGTTTGGCTCTACACCTTTTGATGGATTACGATAGTTAGCACGCACAAGAGCATTGCGGAAGTACCATGAGTTTTCGGCAAACAAATCGTTGTTTGCCCGAAAACCAATCGACCGCAGATATTTGATAACAAACACAGCTGTAGTTCGTGTATTGCCTTCACGAAACGGATGATTCTGCCATAGTAACGTTACGAAATCAACAATGTGATTGATAATTTCATCTGTTGTCAATCCTTTATAACAGAAGTCCTTTTCCTGTTGAATGTCATATCTCAATGCCATCATAATGTCTGCTGCACGGCCATAAACAACAGTATCGCCTTGCAACACCCATTCCTTTTTGCTAATATCATACGGACGGATTTCTCCAGCATGTTTGAATACACCATCAAACAAATGTCTGTGAATATTCAGAAACTCTAAAGCTGTAAATGAAAAGGACTGTTCACTCAACAATTTGGCGATGTTAGCAGCCACACGGTCGGCCTCCTCCTTCTCTGCATCGTCATTATCATGTGTCGTCTTATTGACATAATATGACTTCAACTGCTGTCGCACATCATCAATGGTAATGTCGCCCTCAATATGCTTGACAGCAGCTTCTTTCAGATAATCAGACACCTTCAGTCCATCCACATCTTGCAGACCAATAGCCGTGCGCCATAAAGAAGCCCTCTCACGTTTATGCGGCTCAGCCAAACGCTCGTATGCTTCAAAGTCGAGGTATAGTTGTTTGTTATTATTAGTCATTCTCGTAAATCATTAGATTTTCCACATTACAAACAAAAAGCAGTCACACAATTGAAGAATTGGCTTGACATATGATTTGCTATTATTTGTCATTTCTCATACCCCTCATAATAATAGCTCTGTTCAATCCCCTTGAATATCACCTCGCGGTTCTCCGTGTCTGAAGTGAGGTTCTGCGAGAGCAGATAGCGCAGTTCGAGGTCGTTGATTGGTGAGCGTTCCATTGCCGAGAGGTACTGGTCTTTGTCCACATACTGCCAATTGACCACTTTGCCAAGTGCACGTTTCAGCATCATGTCGAGCCAAATGCGCGTAGAGCGTCCATTGCCTTCCATGAAAGGATGGCACACATTCATCTCTACATACTTCTCTATGATATGCTCAAACGTGTCTTCCGGCATTTTCTCTACAGCAGCGAGTGCAGCTTCAAGATAGAGCGAATTGGCAAAACGGAAACCGCCCTTGGCTATATTCTTGTCACGAACGACACCGGCAAATGGGTATAGGTCGTTGAACAAATAGCGGTGTATCTGCTGAAGCCCCATAGCTGTACCTACAGGCATCCGGCCGATATCACCCGACTCAAAGAGGCGGTGAGCATTCACTAACGAACGTTCGTCTATTTCCTTTGTTGTCATAATTACATTATCTTATTTGTTTCTGCATCTACAAAGATAAAAACAATCTTTGACAATCACGAATGATTATGAGGATTGTTTCGTTCGCTTGCTGCAAATATAGCAATATCACTACAATAGAACCGAAAGTATAATTTATCAGACTTTTGCTTGCTTTTACCAACTTTTCTTATTAAATTTGCTCCATAAGTATATTTTATTAGACTATGGACTTGAAAGAAGTAATGAAATCTCGCAGAAAGACACTCTCCATTTCTCAGCTTGATCTTGCTGAGATGGCAGAGGTGAGCCTTGCTACTGTAAAGGATATTGAGCGAGGCAAAGGCAACCCATCACTTGCCACTGTAAATAAAATCATAGAAGTATTAGGCATGGAGATGATATTCCAAGTACGTCAAACAGTATAGATAATTGTTATCTATGCCAATATCAATAGACATAAATAAAATCGACATATCAGAGGATGAGATAAATAATCTTTACCCAGGCTTGCTAAATTCATTATTAATATAAGCAGGAGGCTCCTGCTGGTGAAAATATAAGATTTGTTGATTTCATCAATAATAAGTAATATGGCAAAGCATAAACCTACATACGACTATACACTTATCTATGCGTTCAGTATAGATGATGGCAGGCATGACAATATGTTCAAAGTGGGTAAGGCAACTATCTACTATTTTAAAAAGTGAAATGATCAAACCGTTATAATGATTTAATATAGAATACAAATTTGAAATATGGCTGTAGAATCACATGATAAGAAACTCGACGACCTTTTGAAAATGGTCGAAGAAGGTAAAGCCCAGTTGCCGGACTTTCAGCGCAGTTGGGTATGGGATGATACGAAGATACGCAAACTTATAGAGAGTATCACCTCTGGCTTTCCTATGGGAGCCGCTATGTTTTTGGCTAATGGTGGCGAACATATTCGCTTTAAGTACCGTAAGTTTGAAGGAGTAGAGTCTGAAAATGACGTTATTCCGGAATGGCTTGTGCTGGATGGACAGCAGAGGTTGACCACTTTGTATCAGGTATTGAAAAGCAAGAAGGCAACATGTACTCGTCTTGAAACCAATCGTGATGCAACAATCAAACGTTTCTATTACCTTGATATTAGAAAATGTCTTGATTCGAATGCAGACAGACTTGATGCTATCGTGTCTGTTTCTGACAAGAAACAACAGACTACTAATATCGGTCGTACAGTGACACTCGATCTCTCTACTCGTGAGAAGGAATTTGAAAATCTGATGTTCCCTCTGAATATTACCTTCTCAGCTAACGATACAGATGACTGGCGTTATGATATGGAGGATTATTATCATAACAATCGTGAGTACAGCCTGTTGTTCCGTGAATTCTCGCAGAAAATACTACGTCCTATACTGGCATATAGTATGCCTGTAATCCAACTTGATAAAGAAACTCCAAAAGAAGCGGTATGCCAGATATTCGAGAATGTGAATACTGGTGGTGTACCTCTTACAGTCTTTGAATTGGTAACGGCTACATTTGCTGCCGATGGTCATGAACTACGGAAGGATTGGGAGGAAATAAAACATTCATTTTCACAGAAAGTTAATTGTGAATTGCTTCGTGAAATCTCAGGTGCCAACTTCCTTGCTGCAATGACACTTCTGGTGTCATATTATAAACGTGTGGATTCTGGTAATGACGAACGAGTAGCTGTAACCTGCAAAAAAAGAGATATACTTAGACTTGAACTGAAGGACTATGAGAAGTATCACAATGCCCTCGTACAAGGTTTTGGGGATGCTGCTAATTTTCTTGTTCACCAGGGTATTTACAGATCTCGTGACCTTCCATATACCTCTCAACTCATACCTCTTGCAGCTATCTATGCCTATGATAATGAAAATAGCAAGTTGTTGAACCTCGGTACCAATCAGAATCTGTTGGCACAATGGTACTGGTGTGGCGTCATGGGCGAACTGTATGGTGGTGCTAATGAGGCAAGGTTTGCACTTGATATTCTTGGTGTGTTCCGTTGGATGAATGGTGGCGAGAAACCTGATACTGTTTACCGTTCAAGTATTCAGCCAACACGTTTGCTGACTATGCAAACACGAAACAGTGCAGCTTATAAGGGAATTATGGCTTTGATTCTTCAGGATTCACCTCTTGATTTTATGACAGGCAACCGTATGGATATAGCTTCTTATATAGATGAAGATGCAGATATTCATCATATTTTCCCGCAAGCCTATTGTGAAAAACAGAACCTTCCACGAATCAAGTGGAATTCTGTTATCAACAAGACGCCAATCTATGCATCCTCCAATCGTTCTATTGGTGGGCATGCACCAAGCATTTACATCGGTACTATGGCAAATAAAGGATTGGATCAAGAGATGATAAAAGCTGCAATTATTTCACATAAAGTAAACTACGACTATCTTTTTACTGATGATTTTGATGCCTATTTTATTGATAGAGCTAAGCGTTTGCTTGATAGGATAGAGGTGGCTACTGGTAAGGCTATATCTGGGCGTGATAGTGAAGAAACTATTAGAGAGTTTGGTGTTGCATTACTGTAGAATAAGTCCAAAGTTATACAAATTTGAGATTATAGGAAATAATCTGATTCACAATTAAATTAAAATACACCAAGTGGCGCACAACTAAAAACGTAGTAATAGAAATTAGTTGTGCGCCTCTTTGTTTTATTTATATCTTCTGTCATTAGTGTCCCATAAGATTGGGACACTAATGAAATGTCTTACTTTTTTCTGTTCTTATTCTCCAATGCTTTTTTCTGTTCGCTTGCCAATCTGCGTTCCACCTTTTTGACATCTTCCGCTGCTGGAAGATTTTCAGGCACAATTCCACGTTGCACAAGCATATCTCTGACAGCAGCATTGTTGGCGATGTGTTCTTGGCTTATGTTGCTCTCGCCATGCAAATCTTTGGTTTGCACATTTACACTAGTCATTTCTGCAGCGAAGTCTTTTGCCTTGATACTGATAGTGGGAAGAAAGTCTGCCAACGGCCGTTTTTCAGGTACACCCATGCGTCGTTTTAAAGTAGCAGTATTCAAACGGAATAAGGCTTGGTCTCCTTTGGAGCGTATTACAGCAAAACTTTTGTCGTTAACACCTCGTTCATAGAGTACTCCAGAGAGTTTACGCTCCGTTTCCTGCAGTTTTGCACGTGCTTTGACTCTTTCTGCTTCAACAAGTCGTTGCTCAATAAGTTCTGCACGACGAGTTTGTACAGCAAAGTAAGTTTGAGCAAATGCAATCTGTGGTTTGCGAGGGTCACCATTCTGAGCGACAAGATAACAAGCGTAGCGTGTAAGCATAATGTCATCTATCTGGCGCTCAGCGCCTGAACCCAACACAACCATTTTGTTGAAGTCAACAAAATGGTCTGTTATATTATGTCCAACATTAGAACAAGCATTTTTAGCTTTTTCTATTACTTTGACAAAATTACGCCATTCTGTATACCCCAACAACGAACACATGTCTCTTGCACTCCAACATTCCACATCGTTAAGAATGCACGAAACTTGTTCAAACTGGGAAAAAAGTGCTTGTATCTCTTCTCTTTTCATATTTCTCGATTTTATTCTTTAGACTCATAATAATAGCAAGGTTTTCTATCTGCCAGACCAAATCTTTAGTCTGTTTATATCTTTACTTATTTCTATGTATAACTATTAATGTGTACAAAAGTAATGACTTCCTTTTTGATTTACAAACAAAAGCAATAAATTATAATGCCATATAGTGATTTTGTGTTTAATGATTGTATTTTCAAATTAATTACACTTGCATCCTATTAAAATCTCCGTTCCGTGTCACGGAATGTGCGTTCCAAGTCTTTGAACGGCCGTTCAGTGACACGGAACGTACGTTCAGTGACACGGAACGGAGATTTAATGGCGTTGCGAGAACATTTGCATGGGAAATAAATAAAAGGCGCTAAGGCTTTTATTCGGAATTTTGTTGTAACTTTGTAGAAGACTAAAACAAACAATCCATTATGAAATCATTGAGAGAACTTTTCCGTATAGGCAAGGGACCGTCAAGCAGTCACACTATGGGACCGCAGAAGGCGGCTAAGATATTTGCAAGTCATAACATGCACGCTGCCTCGTTTGAGGTGACGCTCTACGGCAGTCTGGCTGCTACCGGACGTGGCCACATGACCGATGTGGCTATCGACGAGGTGTTGCGCCCAATCGCTCCGTTGCGTATTGAGTGGCAACCGCAAGTGTTTCTGCCCTTCCATCCCAATGGTATGAAGTTTGTGGCATTTGACAATGCCGGCAACCAGACTGACGAATGGATTTGCTACAGCGTAGGCGGCGGCGCATTGTCGGAAGGCGAGAAGGGACGTTGGCTTACCGGACTGCGCGAAGTGTACAAGCTGAATACGCTGCGCGAGATTCAGGACTGGTGCGAAAGCAACGGCCGTGGATATTGGGAGTATGTCAACGAGAACGAGGAAGAGGATATATGGGACTATCTGATGGATGTATGGAAGGCGATGAAGGAGAGCGTTGAGCGTGGCATCGACCATGAGGGTGCGCTGCCTGGTCCGCTCAATCTTCCACGCAAGGGTCCTATCTATTATGTCAAGGCAAGCGGATACAAGCAGTCGTTGCAGTCGCGTGCGCTGGTTTATGCCTACGCTCTTTCGGTAAGTGAGGAGAACGCTTCGGGCGGTATTATCGTTACTGCGCCTACTTGCGGTTCGTGCGGTGTATTGCCAGCTGTGCTCTATCACCTCTCTAAGGGTCATAACTTCAGCGATACTCGCATTCTGCACGCTATGGCTACAGCCGGAATATTCGGCAATGTGGTGAAGCAGAACGCTTCTATATCAGGTGCTGATGTTGGCTGTCAGGGCGAGGTTGGCGTAGCTTGTGCTATGGCTTCGGCTGCTGCATGCCAGTTGTTCGGTGGAAGTCCGTCACAGATAGAGTATGCTGCAGAAATGGGACTGGAACATCACTTGGGCATGACGTGCGACCCTGTGTGCGGACTGGTTCAGATTCCGTGTATAGAACGCAACGCCTTCGCTGCCACACGTGCTCTCGACGCCAATCTATATGCTTCGTTCTCTGACGGAACCCACTCCGTTTCGTTCGACCGCGTAGTGAAGGTGATGAAGCAGACGGGCCACGACCTGCCGTCATTGTATAAGGAAACAAGTACTGGCGGACTGGCAAGAGCCTACGAGCAGCACATGAAAGAAAAGAAATAAAAACTTTGGGGGATTCGGAGTTTCAGTAAAAAACCTTCGTATCATGGCATGATACAATCATTTCATGGCATGATACGGTCATTTCAAGGCATGATACGGTCATTTCAAGGCACGCTAAATATATTTATATCACGATACCGACACAAGAAGAATGCTATCTGTAGGAGGGTATAGCATCCCTGCTATACCCACTCAATCAACAGTAAATGAAGGCTGAGTGGAGGGTGTGTCAAAACTCAATTATACGGGCTGAAAGCCCAATAAGCACATAGCCCAAGGCAGCGCCTTGGGTGTACGAATTGAAAATAGCAAAACGCCCTGCAAGGGCAAAAGCATTGATAATTAACGCTTTTGCCCTTACAGGGCGCATTGTTTTTGGTGGCTTTTTACCTCAGGGCGGTGCCCTGGGCTATGTGCTTCTGCCCCTTTCGGGGCGTACTGCTGTGACTTTTGACACCCACTACTATATAATTTACTTTTGTTCGGCAACGAGTCTTACTGGCATGGCTCTATATCGTTTCGTGTTATTTCCCGACGAACCCGACACAAATCGGTAGTTCGACATGTTAAGGCTCTTGCCGAAAGCGTCAAGGTACAAGTACCAGAAGCCGTATTCAGGACTTTTTTCCGAGAATCCCTGATAGTCAGACAGGCGTGAGCGTGTCCATAGGTTGGCATGATAGCTGTCCTTGTAAACCGCGTCCTCGTCTGTCTTGCCCTCATAATATCCGCTCATAGGGATAAATATCTGGGGAATATCCCTATCCATGTCTTCCGTATTAATTCTCAGACAGTTGTACTTCTCGCCATAATGAGTCTTCTCCTCTACTATCGCCAAGTTATTGTTGTCTATAAGACCTTGCAGACACTTGTTGTCGCACACCTTGAAGTTGCCTATTGCCAGAGCATTTACCACATGGTCATCTGTTTTTGCCGAGTTAGAGTTATCAGCCTCCGAAATCTTAAAGTAGCCACCTATTGCTCCAATGTTGTCTTTAAGGGCGGTTGTGGAAGGAGAATAGTATCCGTTGTTTGTGGCACCAAGGTTGCGGTCGAGCATGTGGTAGATCTTGTTCTCGATAGTTCCATCTTTTTTAGTAACCTTAGCCTCTACATCAACCATCTCATAATAGCGCCATCCCGAAGCCTTGCTCTTGCCAAGCTGATAGTCGGTTGTCAACTGTGCAAACAATCCTACATGATAAACCGGATAGGATACCGTAATCTTGGTTCTCGTGTTGGTGATGGTTATAATGGTAAATGCCTCATCGCTAATCCACCTATTATAATTATTGTCGTTATACGATTCGTCCGAATTGTTGGCAAGCATCACCTTGTAGAATCCGTTGACGCTTTTCTCGTCCACCTTCACTCGTGTGTCATTACACGTGAGTTTGTCGCCCTGAAGATGCGGAATGAGATAGTAAACAGGATTGTTGCCCACAAAGAAGTGGAGTCCGTCGTTGCGCACTCTGCCTTGGTTTTCCTTTGGCCATATGCCCTTAAGCGACAAGTCCATCCAGTTGAAGTAGTTTTTCTGTTCATCCGGAGTAAGTCCTTCAAGGCCTCTTATCTGCACTATTCTGTTTTTGTCGGTACGGAAGTCGTAGCCCAACTGAGTAATCAGTACATCGAGCGACAAATCGCCATACTTTATTGTTACAAAGCCTGAACGCACATTTGATTCGAAGTTTTCGTCCAGGATAAGATTCATAGTATACAGCCTACCTTCTGACGAGAATTGACCACCTTCTGTTGAGGTTGCTAACGTTGGCAATTCAATAGGTGTTGCTGATTTATAATTATCAGGAACTTTAATCCAAGAATCCTTCGAAACAACGCTAAATTCATTATAATTACTATCTTTTGGCTTGGTAGTAACAAACGTGATTGTCGCCTCCGTATTCTTACCCAATACAGTCTGCTTGCCACACACGCCAAGTTCGTAGTCCTTACATGCTATCATTTTTATAATAGGGGGATTGTCGTCCACCACTTCTACAGACAGTCCGTTCTCTGACAGATTGGCTTTAGCTTCTGCTTCTGACGAATAGCCCGCATGATTTACAGCCGTGACCTTAACCTGATAATGATGGTTGCGAAGAAGAGCCATTTGGAACGCCACCTTATAATAAGTCTCTGGTCCTTTATTATACTTTGCCTTGATTATCATGCATGCCTTGTCGGCAGGTGTCTCATAGAAAGGCTGCTCGCCCGTAACATATTCGGCTGTCTTAGCAGAGCAATCCACCGAAGGCAAAGCCACATCGGTAATCGACTTTGTGGCTATCGTGCCCGATGATGCCGTATTGAAGAGTCTGAAACCTGTTATCTCGAAATTGGTCAACGATTCATTCTTTGTAACAGACGCTTTGGCAAACTGCCGTACCAACGACAATGATGCCTTGCCGCTAAGCAGATCTGTCACCGTAATACTTCCCCAACATACAGGAGCGTTGAGGTCTATATCAGTGCTGCGGACAGCATTGTACAGGTTGTTCTTGCCCTTAGCATCCTTGGCGTCGCTCTTTGTTATTTCGGCATTGGCAACAACATGCAGCGTTGCAGTTCCCTCCATAACCTTAACCTTCACCTTGCAGGTGCCGTCGTCATTCGGCTTGATGCCCGCGCCTGTGATATTGCTCATGCCGAGATAATTGTCTTCTGCATCGTAGCACAATACGCAGAGTTTGTTGATTTGCTGCTGAGTTGCTCTTGTCGCCACTGTATTCTTGGTGAAATTGGGCAACTTAAGAGTCAGCACAACTCCATCGGACGGCAAGTCTTGCGTGCCGCCTCCTACAATGTCTCTGATGTCGCTGCAAGCAGTCGACACCATAGCCAAGAGCATGAAGAACCAAATTGTCAATTTCTTGATATACATATCGTTGTCTTTTAATTGTTACTTTTTAAAA
>ERZ1034687.668-NODE-668-length-21119-cov-11.061907_pt1 | contig 21119 bp, 13 predicted proteins | sample MGYA00520704_ERZ1034687 | MGnify/ENA primary metagenome ERZ1034687 (study PRJEB33766, sample SAMN09781762) | gut metagenome | biome: gut microbiome | host: Homo sapiens | place: Madagascar | study: EMG produced TPA metagenomics assembly of the PRJNA485056 data... | reverse complement strand
ATTTTTTGGTGAAAATGTGATAGTTTTATATATGTAAGTAGAAATAAATAAGATATGGCGGTCTGCAAATGTTACATACAGGAACATTAAAGGGTAGAATGCAGACAGAAAGGAAAGGTAAAAGATATGTCAGTACAGGATTATCTCAGTGCAGTAAAGATTGGTAAAAAAGAATATCATGCGTGTGTAAATAAGGGTACTTATCCATATCTTCCGGTTCTGGAGGATATTATTGATGAAAGCAGTATTGACAGAGAAGTCAGTCTTGGAAGTGACCAGATTCCATTAAGGCTGGTAGTAGGAACATGTACAGCGGGAAGAACTACAGCATTTGCAGACAACTTTATGCCTATACTTGACTGGGGAACAGAATTTTCGGCAAAGTGGGCTTCACTTAGCGACAGTCAGGTAAATGAGGGAATAAGAGACGATATTAAAGTATATGAGTACATGAATAAGTTCTATGTGCTTGAAGGTAATAAAAGAGTCAGTGTACTTAAGTATTTTAAGGCGGTGACAGTAAGTGCACAGGTTATAAGAAAGATACCTAAGTATAGTGATGATCCTGATGTTAAGATATATTATGAATTCATGGATTTTTATAAATCTACTAAGTTAAACGATATATATTTCAGCAAAGAGGGCAGTTTTACAACTCTTATGGAGCTGGTTGGAATTACACCAGGAGAACCAATGGATGAGGATGATAAGAAAGACCTTGTTTCGTGCTATCTTAATTTCAGACTTGCTTATGAATCAAGAGGAGGGGATAAGTTCGATTTCCCGACGGGAGATTCATTTTTACGATTCATTCACATTCACGGATATGATGCTGTTAAGAGAATGACTAAGTCTGAGATGGCAAAGAATGTTGCCAAGACATGGGCTGAATTCGAGCTTATTGATGATAACAGCGAAGTGGAACTTAAGATGACACCAGCTGCAGCACCTAAGAAGAATATATTAAGTTATCTGCTTCCAATGGGAGGAGTTAAGAAGCTTAAGGTTGGATTTGTGTATGAAAAGACTCCGCAGGATTCAGAGTGGTGCTATGCACATGAGCTTGGAAGACAGTATATTGATGATACATTTGGTGACCAGATAGAAACATATGTAGAGGAGAATGTGATACCGGAGCAGAGTGATGAGGCAGCAATTAACAGACTTATAGAGAAAGGCTGTGACCTGATATTCCTGACATCGTCGGCAATGAGTATGGCCGGACTTAAAGCTGCAATAGCACATCCGTCAGTAAAGATTCTTGATTGTTCACTTAATATTTCACATAAATATATAAGGTCATATTATGCGAGAATGTTTGAAGCAAAGTTTATAACGGGAATTATTGCAGGCTCAATGGCTGATGATGATAATGTTGGTTATATAGCTGATAATCCGGTTTATGGAGCGTGTGCGAATATTAATGCATTTGCACTGGGAGTAAAGTTTGTTAATCCAAGAGCCAAGGTTTACCTTGAATGGAATAGTATTAATGATAATGATTCTGAGGAAAATCTTGCTAAGAAGAATATAAGCATTATATCTAATCAGGATATGATTACTCCGGGCAAGAGCAAGAGAAGATTTGGATTGTATAAAGCAAGTGATTCAGATAAGCATCTGGCTATGCCTGTATGGCACTGGGGAGTTTTTTATGAAAAGCTTATCCAGAGCATTATGAGCGGTTCATGGAGTAAGGATGAGGACGGAGATAATGTAAAAGCACTTAATTACTGGTGGGGAATGTCAGCAGGAGTTGTTGATCTTATATATTCAGAGAGCCTTCCATCAGCAACTAAGAGGCTTGTAAAGCTCTTTGAGAAAGAACTTAAGGAGGCAAGGTTCAGAGTGTTTGAGGGTGAATTAAAGGATCAGCAGGGTAATATAAGGGTTGAAGAGGGAGTACTTATTGACCCGGAACATATAATTACTATGGACTGGCTCCTTGATAATGTGGTTGGCAGACTGCCTCGGTATGATGAGCTTACAGATAATGCTAAATTAAAAATGGCACTTCAGGGTGTTATCAAAGAAGAAGAATAGAAAGCATGCTGCCTGTAGTGGCGGCTGGGGAATTATTAATGAAAATACTTGTGTTAGCGGATGTTGAATCAAAGTACTTATGGGATTATTTCGAAAAGCAGAAACTGGAAGGTATAGACCTTATACTTTCAGCTGGGGATTTAAAGCCCCAGTATCTGTCGTTTCTTGCATCATTTACAAAAGTACCTGTTCTTTATGTGCATGGCAATCATGATGACTGTTATGAGATACAGCCACCGGATGGATGTATCAATATTGAGAATAAGATATATGTGTATAAGGGGGTTCGTATAATGGGACTTGGTGGTTCTATAAGATATAAGAAGGGAAAGAACCAGTATACACAGAAAGAAATGAACCGCAGGATTAATAAAATGTGGTTTTCGATAAAGAAGAATAAGGGCTTTGACATACTGCTTACACATTCTCCGGCAGCGGGAATAGGTGACGGGCCTGACGAACCGCATAAGGGTTTTGAGGGCTTTAATTATCTGTTGGAAAAATATAAGCCTAAGTATTTTATCCATGGTCATATCCATAGGAGCTACCAGATGAAGTTTAAGCAGGAATATGAGTATAATGAGAATACTAAGATAATTAATGGGTATGAGAGATATATATTTGAATATCCGGATGTTTAATCTGCACCGTGGCATATTAGCTTACCAGCAAATGTGCTACGGTGTTTTACATATTTTTGACATATTTTCACATGAAATACATAAAAATTATGAATATGGTACCTATTTCCTACTTAACATACATGTACTTTTTGAGTAAAAGTTGCTAATATAACGACATAAACCCTTGCTTGTTAAAGCAAAATGCACAAATTAATGTATTGAGGAGGAAAAGCAAAACATGAAAGCTATTATTAGCAAAGCAGCCCGTAGAAAATGGGCATGGGTACTTGCACTAGTTATGGTTGTGAGTATCGTGATTCCTACATCACTTCTTACAGTGAAGGCAGATGTTGGAACAGTAAAATTTATTGATGGTGCGGCAGGATGGTTAGAGTCAGCATATGCACAGTGGTCCATTGATAATCAGGCAGAAGGATATACAGCATATATCAAGAAAGCCAGCCAGTCAGATTCTGCTTATGCAAGAATCGACAATGAACTTATCAGAAAGTATAAGAACTACTACAGGGTTGATGCAGTAGGACTTGCGGCAGGTGACTATGTTATTAAGGTAGTTCCTGTAAAGAACGGAAAGGAAGTTACTGACAAAGCACAGGTTACTAAGACACTTAATGTAAGTTCATATGACAGATCCGGATTTGCATTTTCATCTGAATCAAAATATAAAACAGGTTCAGGTGCTTACAATGAGGATGGAACACTTAAGAAAGATGCAATTGTTCTTTATGTTACTAACGATAATGCAAAGACAATTACAGCATCAGTAAAAGAGGCAAAGGGAGAGAAGGAATATACAGGTCTTCAGACAATAATTGATGCATATACAAAGAGTGCTAGCAAGGGGATAGAAACAAGAGCACTTGATGTCCGTGTAATCGGATGTGTTACAGATGCTGCAATGGATAAGTTTTCAAGTTCATCTGAGGGAGTACAGATTAAAGGAGCTAGTGCTTATTCAAATCTTAATATGACAATAGAGGGTATCGGAAATGATGCGACAATCAATGGATTCGGTTTCCTCTTAAGAAATGCAGGAAATGTTGAGATGAGAAATTTCTCAATTATCAATTTCATGGATGATGGTATTTCTCTCGATACAGCAAACTGCAATGTATGGATTCACAATGTTGATCTGTACTATGGTAAAGCAGGTGGAGATGCTGACCAGGCAAAGGGTGATGGTTCAATTGACATTAAAGGTAATTCACAGTATATAACAGTTTCATATGTACATTTTTATGATTCGGGTAAGTGCTCATTATGTGGAATGAAGAGCGAATCTGGTCCTAACTATATTACATATCATCATAACTGGTTTGATCACTCTGATTCAAGACATGCAAGAGTAAGAACAATGTCAGTGCATATGTATAACAACTACTATGATGGCAATGCAAAGTATGGCGCAGGTTCAACAATGGGTTCTTCATTATTCGTACAGAATAACTATTTCAGAAACTGCAAGAATCCAATGCTTTCATCTAATCAGGGAACTGATGCACTTGGTGAGGGTACATTCTCAGGTGAGAACGGTGGTATCATTAAAGCAACTGGAAATGTTATCGTAGGCGCACAGAAGATAATCTATGCAAATGCTGTTTCAGAAACAGGTGATTCTGCAAATGCGGCATCATTTGATGCATACCTTGCAAAATCAGCAGATGAAAAAGTTCCATCTTCATATAAGACTGTAGCAGGTGGAACATCTTATGATAACTTTGATACAACTAAGGATCTCGGGGTTAAATCAGGAAGCCTTAATAATGCAGAAGATGTACCTTCAGTAGTAACATCTGCAAAGGGAGCAGGAAGCCTTGGCGGTGGAGTAATTCCATGGACATTCTCTGATAAAGATGATTCTGTATATGCCATAGATAAGGAATTAAAGGCAACAGTTACTAATTACAAGAATACAGACCTTGTTTCTGTAGGTGGTACTAATGCGAAGATTGTTTCACCAGATCCAACAACAGAAGAGACTAAGGCAACAGAGAGTACAACAAAAGCTACACAGGCAACAACTAAGGAAACACAGACAACAACAAAAGCAACACAGGCAACAACTAAATCAACAGAAAGCGCAACAAAGGCAACTGAAAAGGAAACAACGGGTTCAGATGCAACAACATCATATGATAAGACAAGTCTTTCTTACTCAGGTGCGTATACAGATATCAGTAAGAAGAAAGATGCAGATTTCAAGAATGCAAAGTATGTATCATCTTCAAATGAAATTCTTAATGCAATTAGTTCAGCTAAGGCCGGCGATGTAATTATTGTAAAAGAGGGAACATATAAGTTTTCTGATACAATTGTAATTAATAATGCCATGAATGGAAAATCAGGCTCTTATATTATTGTAAAGGCTGAAAGTGGCAAGGAAGTTAAGTTTGATTTCTCAGCACAGAAGCTTGACGGAGCTAACAGAGGTGTAGTTGTAGATGGAGATTACTGGTATTTCCAGGGAATTAACTTCTATGGCGCAGGTGATAACGGAGTATTACTTGCTGGTAATAACAACATTTTTGAAAAATGTGTATTTGAGGCAAACAGAGATTCAGGACTTCAGATTTCAAGATATGACACAACAGCTGCTACTAAGAATTTATGGCCATCAAATAACCTGATTATCAACTGTACATCACATGATAACTGTGATTTCCCTGACCAGGGCGGTACAGGTGAGAATGCAGATGGTTTTGCTGCAAAGCTTACATGTGGTGAAGGCAATGTGTTTGATGGATGTATATCATACAGCAACTCAGATGATGGATGGGATTTATTTGCAAAGAGTGCAACAGGTCCTATAGGTGTAATTACAATTAGAAACTGTGTGGCATTTAATAATGGAACATTATCTAATGGTGTTCATTATGCTAATGGAGATATGAATGGCTTCAAGCTTGGCGGTTCCGGTGTTGGAACACCACATAAGGTAATGAACTGCTTATCATTTGACAATGGTGCAACAGGATTTACAGATAATAATAACCCAACAGGCCTTACAATTATGAATGTCACAGCATGGGGCAATGGTAAATTTGCAAAGAAGGGCAACTTCTTATGTTACAGAACATCAAGTGATGCAATATTCATGGGACTTGTTTCAGCAGGTGCAATAGATTCAGATAAGTTCACAGGCAAGATGGCTAACTCAATCTATTACAACTCTGGAAAGTATTTCAGTCTTACAGGTTCTGTTCTTACATCTTTAGTGAGTGGTGATAAGAAGGGAACTGTTGTAACTGACCCTGCTAAGACAGCCGGAATGTTTAAGAACACTGTTAATGCAATTGATATGAGCAAAAATATAGATAAACAGCTTAGAAATTATGATGGAACTGTTAATATGAACGGTCTCTATGAGACAATAGGAAGCTATGCCTCAATGGGAGCAAGATTTAATGTTGCTAATCAGATGATTAGTGTATCTTCAAAGAATTCATCATCTGAGGGAACTAAGCCGGAAGAGACAACAAAGGCTCAGGAAACAACTAAGGCGACAGAGGCAGCAACAAAGGAGACACAGGCTCCAACTAAGGCGACAGAGGCAACAACAAAGGAGACACAGGCTCCAACAAAAGCAACAGAGGCAACAACAAAGGAGACACAGGCTCCAACTAAGGCAACAGAGGCAACCTCAGTATCAACAAAGGGTGAGAAGTTAATTCTTAATGCTAACGATGTATCAACAGGCAAGATTAAGAGCTCAACAGTTGTTGATGGATTTAAGATTGTTGCAACAAGCAAGAAGACAGTAACAGTTGATAAGAGTGCAAAAGACTACAAGAACATCAGCTTTACTAAGAGAATCAAGCTTGGTGGTGCAGGAAGCGAATCTGCAAGAGCTATTGCATTTAAGACAGCAGGCGAATCTAAGGTAAAGATATATGCAACAAGCTCGGATACAGATACAAGCAGACTTATTAAGATTATTGATAAGGAAGGTAATGATGTAACAAGTACATCAAAGATTCCAGGTTCATCACTTAAATCAGTGTCATTCAGACTGGATGAAGCAGGTGAGTATTATATTGTGTCAGAAAATGGCGGAGTTAATATTTATTATGTAGAAGTATCTAATGGTATTGCTTACTAATAAAATATAATATTATTACAGGGCTGCTTCCGATGGAGTTATCCATTGGGGCAGCTTTTTGTATGCTTTTTAATGGAAGTGGTATATCAGATGTAGATGTGTGGTGTATACATGGATATGATTAGTTATGTGCAATGTGCGCAATATATAGTGGATTGAATGTTGATATTCATACAAGATAACGAAAAATCCCCCTTAAAGTAGGTATTTATCATAGAATAGTACTATTTAAAACAAACTGGTACCAAAAGCCTATGGAAGTACTATATCTTTATTTGTGAAAAATTGCTAAGATAGCGCCATAGTGCTTGTACATTATAATTAATGTGCACAAAAAGATGCATTGGGAGGAGAACTATGAAGGCTATAATAAGCAAAGCAGCCCGTAGAAAATGGGCATGGATACTTGTGTTAGTTATGACAGTAAGTATCGTTATTCCAACTTCACTTTTAACAGCAAAAGCTGAAGTAAGTGCAGTAAAGTTTATCGATGGAACAGCGGCAGGCTGGTTAGAATCGGCATATGCACAGTGGGCTATTGATAAAGAGGCAGATGGGTATACAGCTTATATAAAGAAGGCTGATGCAGATGATTCTGCTTACACAAGAATTGATAATGAATTAATAAGAAAATACAATGATTATTGGAGAGTTGATGCTGTAGGACTTACAGCAGGAGACTATGTTATTAAGGTTGTTCCTGTAAAGGACGGAAAAGAAGTTACAGGAAAAGCAAAAGTAACTGATACACTTACAGTAAGTTCATATGACAGATCCGGATTTGCATTCTCATCTGAATCAAAGTATAAGACAGGTTCAGGTGCTTACAATGAGGATGGAACACTTAAGAAAGATGCAATTGTTCTTTATGTTACTAACGATAATGCAAAGACAATTACAGCATCAGTAAAAGAGGCAAAGGGAGAGAAGGAATATACAGGTCTTCAGACAATAATTGATGCATATACAAAGAGTGCTAGCAAGGGGATAGAAACAAGAGCACTTGATGTCCGTGTAATCGGATGTGTTACAGATGCTGCAATGGATAAGTTTTCAAGTTCATCTGAGGGAGTACAGATTAAAGGAGCTAGTGCTTATTCAAATCTTAATATGACAATAGAGGGTATCGGAAATGATGCGACAATCAATGGATTCGGTTTCCTCTTAAGAAATGCAGGAAATGTTGAGATGAGAAATTTCTCAATTATCAATTTCATGGATGATGGTATTTCTCTCGATACAGCAAACTGCAATGTATGGATTCACAATGTTGATCTGTACTATGGTAAAGCAGGTGGAGATGCTGACCAGGCAAAGGGTGATGGTTCAATTGACATTAAAGGTAATTCACAGTATATAACAGTTTCATATGTACATTTTTATGATTCGGGTAAGTGCTCATTATGTGGAATGAAGAGCGAATCTGGTCCTAACTATATTACATATCATCATAACTGGTTTGATCACTCTGATTCAAGACATGCAAGAGTAAGAACAATGTCAGTGCATATGTATAACAACTACTATGATGGCAATGCAAAGTATGGCGCAGGTTCAACAATGGGTTCTTCATTATTCGTACAGAATAACTATTTCAGAAACTGCAAGAATCCAATGCTTTCATCTAATCAGGGAACTGATGCACTTGGTGAGGGTACATTCTCAGGTGAGAACGGTGGTATCATTAAAGCAACTGGAAATGTTATCGTAGGCGCACAGAAGATAATCTATGCAAATGCTGTTTCAGAAACAGGTGATTCTGCAAATGCGGCATCATTTGATGCATACCTTGCAAAATCAGCAGATGAGAAAGTTCCATCTTCATATAAGACAGTAGCAGGTGGAACATCTTATGATAACTTTGATACAACTAAGGATCTCGGAGTTAAATCAGGAAGCCTTAATAATGCAGAAGATGTACCTTCAGTAGTAACATCTTCAAAGGGTGCAGGAAGTCTTGGAAGAGGTGTTATTGATTGGAAGTTCACAGATGCAGATAATGATGATTATTCTGTTAATAAGGAATTAAAGGCTACTGTTACAAACTATAGAAATACAAGTCTTGTATCAGTAGGCGGTGTTAATGGAACAGTTGTAGCACCTGAGCAGCCAACAAAGTCAACAGAGGCTACAACAAAGGAAACAGAAGCAACAACAAAGGCTGAGGAAACAACTAAAGAGACAGCAGCTACAGGTGCAACTCATACATATATTGCAGATAATGAAACAAATGATTCTTATTTTTCAATTAGTGAATCATTAAAGAGTATTAAAGCAACATATAATGGAAAAACATATAGTAAAGCAGTTAAACTTGATTCAAAAGGTTCAATTGCATTTAAAACAACTACAGATAATGCAACATTATCTATATTAGTTTCGGCTAAGAAGTCAGATTCTTCAGTAAAAGTAAATGATGATGTATTATTTAGTAATATTGGAACATCTGTTGAGTATAGAACAGTTGAATTAGGCAAAGCAGGAACATATGTAATTAAGCAGAAGAAGAACGAAAATTACATTTATATGGTAGTTGTAACTGAAAAAGGACAGGCTTCAACCGAATCTTCAACAAAGTCAACAGAAGCAGCAACAAAGGCAACAGAAGCAGCAACAAAGGCAACAGAAGCAGCAACAAAAGCGACTGAGGCAACAACAAAGGCAACAGAAGCTACAACAAAGAATGAAGAAACAACAAAAGAAACAGAAGCAACAACAAAGAATGAAGAAACAACAAAGGAAACACAGACACCATCAGTTCCTTCTGAGGCAGGTGAATATGATTCAAAGAGTCTTTCATATTCAGGTGCATATACAGATATAAGCACAAAGAAAGATTCTGAATTTAAGAATGCTAAATATGTTTCAACTTCAGAAGAAATCCGTGCAGCAATTGATAATGCAAAGGCAGGAGATGCAATCATTATTAAAGAAGGAACTTACAAGTTTGATTCAATCGAAAGCCTGATGGCAACGGATGACAAGGGAAAGACAGGCGCTCCTGCATTATACATCACTAATAATGGAGTAGCAGATAACTATATCATTCTTAAGGCAGAATACGGCAAGAGTGTTAAGTTTGATTTCTCATCACAGAAGTTAGCATCATTTAACAGAGGACTTATTCATTATGCTGATTACTGGTATTTTGAAGGAATAAACTTCTATCATGCAGGAGATAATGGTGTTCTTCTTTCTGGAAACAATAACATTTTTGAAAAATGTGTATTTGAGGCTAACAGAGATACAGGTCTTCAGATTGCAAGAAAAGATGCAAATGCACAGCCGACTAAAGATACATGGCCAAGCAACAACCTGATTATCAACTGTACATCATTTAATAATGTTGACCCAGTTGATGAGGGTGGAAATGGTGAAAATGCAGATGGATTCGCAGCTAAGCTTACATGTGGAGAAGGCAATGTATTTGATGGATGTATCTCATACTGTAATTCAGATGATGGATGGGATCTTTACGCTAAGCCAGCGACAGGTTCAATCGGAGTTGTCACAATCAGAAACTGTATAGCATATGGTAACGGAAAGCTTTCAGATGGTTCTGGAGAGGCTGCCGGAGATATGAATGGATTCAAGCTTGGTGGAAGCAATAAAACTGTTCCTACACCTCATGTTGTATTAAACTGTCTTGCATTAAATAATGGTGCATGTGGTTTTACAGATAATGGTAACGGTGGTGCATTAACAATAATGAACTGCACAAGTGTTGCTAATGGTAAATATGCAAAGAAGAGCAACTTCACATTCTACAGATCATCAAGTGATTCTATGTATATGGGACTTGTTTCAGTAGATGATACTGATTCAGATAAGTTTGTTGGAAAGATGTTAAATTCAATCTATTTTAACTCTAAGAAGTATTATAGAATATCAGGCATGATACCAACAGTAATGGCAAGTGGAGACAAGAAGGGGGATGTTGTAAGCAATCCATCTGGTATATCAGGTATGTTTATTAACACTAATAATACTATTGATACTAATAAGAACATTGATTCTCAGATAAGAAATGCAGATGGAACCATTAATGTTAAGGGACTTTATGAGACAACTGGTGAATATGCAACTATGGGAGCACATTTTAGTGCTGCTAACCAGATTATAAAGGTTTTAGTAAAAACTAATGTAAAGGAAGATGAAACAAAGACAGAGGAAACATCTTCTTCACAGGAAACAACAAAGGCAACAGAAGCAACAACAAAGGAGACACAGGCTCCAACAAAGGCAACAGAAGCAACAACAAAGGAGACACAGGCTCCAACAAAGGCAACAGAGGCAACAACACAGAAGCCAACAACAGCTGCTCCTACAGAAGCAGCAGGAAAGAAGCTTGTTCTTAATGCCAATGATATGACAGCAGGAGATATCAATTCATCAATCTATGCAGATGGATTTAAGATTATAGCATCAGCAGACAGTATGGTTTCTGTTGATTCTAACAGCAAGTCATACAACGGAAAGAACTTTAAGCAGAGAATCAAGCTTGGTGGAACTGGAACAACAACAAAGAGAGCAATTGAATTCAAGACAGCAGGAGCATCAACAGTTACTGTATATGCTATGAGCTCATCTAGCAAAGAGGCTAGAAAGTTACAGATTCTTGATAAGGATGGAAAAGTTGTAGCATCATCAGCAGAACTTGGTGGAAAGAATCTCGCATCAGCAACATTTAATATTAAAGAGGCAGGAGAATATTATTTAGCAGGAGTTTCAGGCGGTGTTAATGTATATTATGTTGAGGTATCTAATGGTATAGCATTAACAGGCTCAACAGAGACACCAACAACAAAGCCAACAGTAGCACCTACAGAGGCACCAACAACAAAGCCAACGGTAGCACCTACAGAGGCACCGACAACAAAACCAACAGTAGCACCTACAACAGAGCCAACAGTAGCACCTACAGAGGCACCGACAACAAAACCAACAGTAGCACCTACAGAAGCACCAACAACAAAGCCAACACAGGCAGCTGAAAGCACAACTGAGGTTAAGAGAGCAGAGATTGCAGCAGACGAGGAAAAGATTACTAACTCACAGGTTGAGACGGTAGCTTCAGATACAACAGCATCAGCTAAAATACCAGAAGTTGCAGCAGATGAGACAAAGACAGGTGATGCAAGCCATATGATGATGTATGTAATTATATTTATCAGTGCATTAGCAGTATTTACAGGGGTAGCAGTTGTATCAAAAAGACGCAGAGTAAAGTAATATTCGATTAATAATATACTTATAAGAATTTACTTCTCCTAATATTTCTAAAAGAGGCTTTCGGTATAATGCCGGGGGCTTCTTTTGATTTGAAATAAAAATATAAAGAAAAATGCTAAAAAACTTAAAAATCACTTGCATTATCCAATGGGCTGTGATATATTTTCTTAGACACAAAAACAAATGTCCGTCACAGAAAGACAGAACAGAGGGAAGTGTCTTTTAGATTTTACATATTGAAGGAGTTAAAAATGAGCGATAAGTTAAGAGTTGGTATCCTTGGCGGTACAGGTATGGTAGGACAGAGATTTATAACATTACTTGAGAATCATCCTTGGTTTGAGGTTGTTTTAGTAGCAGCTTCAGGACGTTCAGCAGGAAAGCTTTATGAAGAGGCTGTTGAAGGACGCTGGAAGATGCAGACACCAATGCCAGAGTTCGTTAAGAAGATGACTGTATATGATATGGATAAGGATTTTGATGAAATTGTTTCTAAGGTAGATTTCGTATTCTGTGCAGTTAATATGCCTAAGGACCAGATTAAGGCTATAGAGGAAAGATATGCTAAGGCAGAAGTTCCAGTTGTTTCTAATAACAGCGCTAACCGTTGGACACCAGATGTTCCTATGGTTGTTCCAGAAATCAACCCAGAGCATCTTGAAGTTATTAAATATCAGAGAGAAAGACTTGGTACTAAGAGAGGATTTATCTGTGTTAAGCCTAACTGTTCAATCCAGAGCTACACACCTGCTCTTAATGCATTAAAGGAATTCGGACCAAAGCTTGTTGTTGCAACAACATATCAGGCAATCTCAGGTGCTGGTAAGACATTTGAACAGTGGCCAGAGATGGTTGAGAATATCATTCCTTATATTGGCGGTGAAGAAGAAAAGTCTGAAAAAGAGCCTTTAAGATTATGGGGTAAGATTGAGGACGGAAAGATTGTTCCTGCAAGTGATCCGGTTATCACATGCCAGTGTATCAGAGTTCCGGTTCTTGATGGACATACAGCAGCAGTATTTGTTAACTTTGAGAAGAAGCCTACTAAGGAACAGATTATTGAAAAGTGGAGAAGCTTCAAGGGAGTTCCACAGGAACTTAATCTTCCAAGTGCTCCAAAGCAGTTCATCCAGTATCTTGAAGAGGATGACCGTCCACAGGTTAAGCTTGATGTTAATTATGAGAATGGAATGGGTGTTTCACTTGGCCGTTTAAGAGAAGACAGTGTGTTTGATTATAAGTTTGTTGGTCTTTCACACAACACATTAAGAGGTGCAGCAGGTGGAGCTGTTCTTATTGCAGAGCTTCTTAAGGCACAGGGTTATATTACTCCTAAGGATGCAGAATAATTAAATTCTAATACACATACCAGAAAAGAGATGTCAGAGATGGCATCTCTTTTTACTTGCTTAAAAACCTATTATGATATAAAATTATGAAACGACTTAAAGAGTAAAGAGGGGACATTTACATTGAAGGAAAATTATTTTTATGCAATGCTGTCGAGAATGAAATATATTAACAGATGGGGACTTATGCAGAATACACGCCATGAGAATCTGTGTGAGCATAGTCTTGAAGTGGCATTCATAGCACATGCACTGGGAATTATCAATAATGAGATATATAGTGGGAATATTAATGCTGAAAGGCTTGCGATTCTTGGAATGTATCATGATGTTACGGAGATAATTACGGGTGATCTTCCGACTCCTGTAAAGTATTACAATCCTGTTATAAGGAATGCTTATAAGGAAGTAGAACATGTTGCAGAGGAACAGATGCTCTCAGGTCTGTCACCTGATATAAGAGCACATTATAAGGGTGTATTATCAGAGACAGAAGAGGAAGAAGTTCTCTGGAAGTATGTCAAGGCGGCTGATAAGATGTCAGCTTATATCAAATGTCTTGAGGAAAAGAAGTCTGGTAATATGGATTTTGCTGATGCGGAAAAGACAATATATCAGGCTATTGTTGATATGAATATTCCTGAGGCGGATTATTTTATGAGGGAATATATACCTGCTTATATGGGAACGCTTGATGCGTCAGGGGAGGAATATAAGGCAGAATAACATTTTAACAAAGCAATTTAAAAATAATTGTGTAACAGACACAGAAATGAGGAATATAATGGGAAAATCCGTATATATCGCGGAAAAACCAAGTGTGGCACAGGAGTTTGCCAAGGCACTGCATGTGAACTTCACAAGAAAAGACGGATATCTTGAGGGTGGAGACCATATTGTGACATGGTGTGTCGGACATCTGGTAACTATGAGCTACCCGGATGCATATGATCCTAATCTGAAAAGATGGAGCTTTGACACATTGCCATTCATACCAAAGGAATTCAAGTATGAGGTTATACCTGCAGTTGCGAAACAGTTTAATATAGTTAAAGACATTCTTACAAGGGATGATGTTGAATATATATATGTGTGTACCGATTCAGGACGAGAGGGAGAATATATATACAGGCTTGTGAGGCAGGAGGCAGGCGTTAAGGGAAAGAAAGAGCGCCGTGTGTGGATTGATTCGCAGACAGAGGAAGAGATTCTTAAAGGAATTAATACAGCTAAAGATATATCTGAATATGATAATCTGAGTGATTCAGCGTATCTTCGTGCGAAGGAAGATTATCTTATGGGAATTAATTTCTCAAGAGTTCTTACATTGAAATATGGACGCAATATTGCTAATTACCTGCACCTTGACAGGGCAGTTGTATCTGTCGGAAGGGTTATGACATGTGTTCTTGGAATGGTAGTAAGAAGAGAACGGGAGATAAGAAGCTTTGTAAAGACACCGTTCTACAGAGTTATTGGACAGGCACAGGCTGAAAATTCAACATTTGATGCAGAATGGCGTGTAAGTGATAAGAGTATGTATGCTGGTACGCCATATTTATATAAGGATAATGGTTTTAAGGACAGGGAAAAGGCTGAGGAACTGGTTAAGTTCTTATCTGATCCACTGCCGGCACAGGGAGTAGTTGATTCTATTGAGAGAAAGAAAGAAACAAAGAATCCACCGCTTCTGTACAATCTTGCCGAGATTCAGAACGAATGCAGCAAGCTGTTTAAGATAAGCCCGGATGAGACCCTTAATATTATTCAGGAGCTGTATGAAAAGAAACTGGTTACTTATCCAAGAACTGATGCGAGAGTGTTATCAACAGCAGTAAGTAAGGAAATACATAAGAATATAGGCGGACTTAGGAATTTCCTGCCTGTAAAGGAGATAGTAGAGCATATATTACAGAATAATATGCAGAAGGGAATTGAAAAGACAAGATACTGCAATGATAAAGCAATCACAGACCATTATGCGATTATTCCGACAGGACAGGGGTTTAATAATTTAAAGAACTTGTCAGTTACAGCTGCGAGAACCTATGAGATAATTGTAAGAAGATTTTTAAGTATATTCTATCCACCGGCTATTTATCAGAAGGTAAGTATTATCAGTGATGTAAAGAATGAAAAGCTGTATGCTTCATTTAAAGTGCTTGTAGATGAAGGGTATCTTAGCGTAGCTAAGAACTCATTTGCAAAGGCGAGAAATGATGCAAAAGTAAAGGAAGATGATAGCGTCGATAATAAGGAAGATAATAAATGTGATGTAGCTTTATTTGAGGTATTGAAAAAATACAGAAAAGGTTCTACAATCACATTTAATGGGTTTAATATCAAAGAAGGTGAAACATCACCTCCTAAGAGATATAATTCAGGTTCTATTATTCTTGCAATGGAGAATGCAGGACAGCTTATTGAAGATGAGGAGCTGCGTGCCCAGATTAAGGGTAGTGGAATAGGAACAAGTGCTACAAGAGCAGAGATTCTTAAAAAACTTAATACTATTAAGTATATTTCTATTAATTCTAAGACACAGATTATTACGCCTACATTTTTAGGCGAGATAATATATGATGTTGTAGACAATTCTATCAGGCATCTGCTTAATCCGGAGCTTACGGCAAGCTGGGAAAAAGGACTTACAGGTGTAGCAGAGGGGAATATTACAGCAGATGAGTATATGGAAAAGCTTGATGGTTTTGTTTCAAGAAGAACAAGGGCTGTTATGGCATTAAGGAATCAGGCGGGGCTTGTAGGACTTTTTAACGAGACTGCTAAGAATTATAAGTAAATGAGTGAAAGGAATTAAATATATGTGCGGAATTGCAGGATATGTAGGAGACAGAGAAAGCGCAGATGTACTTGTAGATGCATTATCTAAGCTTGAATACAGAGGATATGACTCAGCAGGTATTGCGGTATTTGATCATGGTAATATTAAGGTTAAGAAGTGCAAGGGAAGACTTGCCAACCTTGTTGAGAAGATGGATGAAGAGGGAAAACCACAAGGACATGTTGGAATTGGTCATACAAGATGGGCTACACATGGAGAACCATCAGATATCAATTCACATCCACATGGTAATAAGAGAGTTACTATTGTACATAACGGTATTATTGAGAACTACAAGAAGCTTAAGGATTTTCTTATCGGAGAGGGATATAGCTTTGCAAGTGAAACAGATACTGAGGTTGCAGCAAAGCTGCTTGATTACTACTATGATGGTGATCCAATGAAGACTATTGCAAAGGTTTTATCAGAGATTAAGGGTTCATACGCACTTGGAATTATGTTCAGAGATTTCCCTGATGAAATATTTGCAGTAAGAAAGGACAGTCCTCTTATTGTTGGTGTTGGAGAACATGAGAATTTCATAGCATCTGATGTACCGGCTATTATTCATTACACAAGAGATTATTATCTTCTTGACCAGAATGAGATTGCAGTTATTAAGAAGGATTCAGTTAAGATATATGATGTTCATGGCAATGAGATACATAAGGAATTAAATACTGCTGACTGGGATGTTGATGCTGCAGAAAAGGGTGGTTATGCTCATTTTATGCTTAAGGAAATCCATGAGCAGCCAGATTCTGTAAAGAGAACAATCATGCCAAGAATCATGGACGATATGCCTGATTTCAGTGCAGAAGGATTCAATCCTGACAAGTTAAAGAATTATAAGAATATATATATTGTTGCCTGTGGTACAGCAATGCATGCTGGAATGGTAGGAAAATATATAATAGAAAAGATGGCAAGAGTATCTGTAACTGTTGATATTGCATCAGAATTCAGATACAGAGATCCTCTTATCAGTGAAGATGATCTTATGATTGTTATATCACAGTCAGGTGAGACTGCTGATACTAAGGCTGCACTTGAACTTGCAAAACAGGCAGGTGCTGATACTATGGCAATTGTTAATGTTAAGGGTTCATCAATTGCAAGAGAAGCAGATATGGTTGTATATACACATGCGGGTCCTGAGATTTCAGTTGCTTCAACCAAGGCATATATGGTTCAGATATCAATTATGTATTTAATTGCATTTGAATTAGCATATGCTAATGGTAAGATGGATGAGGCAGAATGCAGCAGATATACTAAGATGCTTGAAGAAATACCTGAGATTATTGAAGAAGCCATTGCACTTGAGAGTAAGTGTCAGTTTGCAGCATCCAAGCTTATTAATGCAGACAGTCTTCTTTATATAGGACGAGGTCTTGATTATGCACTCAGTATGGAAGGTTCTCTTAAGTTAAAGGAGATATCTTATATTCATTCTGAATCATATGCAGCAGGAGAGCTTAAGCATGGAACTATCTCGCTTATTACAGAACAGATGCCTGTAATTGCAATAGCAACACAGAAGAATCTTGAGGAAAAGACTATAAGTAACATCAAGGAAGTTAAGTCAAGAGGCGCATTTGTAGTGCTTATTGCAGAACCAGAGCTTGATATTGAGGATGGAGTGGCAGATATTGTTATTAAGCTTCCACAGGCAGACCAGCTTCTTATGCCTATGGTTGCAGCAGTTCCATTACAGCTTATTGCCTACTATACAGCAGTTCTTAAGGGTAACGATGTAGATAAGCCAAGAAACCTTGCAAAATCTGTTACTGTTGAATAATTGATATAAAGAGGATATTTGATATGAATAATGATGCATTAAAGATAAGTAATCTGTATGACCTTAATGAGACTATTGCAGCAAAGGTATTTGAAGGCTGTACATATCCATGGGAAGTACTTGCAAAGATTGGTGATTTTATTGTAGAACTTGGCAATGCACTGCCAGAAGATGAATATGAGAAGCGTGGGGAGAATATATGGGTTCATAGAACTGCAAATGTATTTCCATCAGCTTATATTGCAGGACCTGCAATTATCGGTAAAGATGCCGAGGTAAGACACTGTGCATTTATCCGTGGAAAAGCTATTGTTGGAGAAGGGGCTGTTGTCGGTAATTCAACTGAGCTTAAGAATGTAATTCTTTTTAATAAGGTTCAGGTTCCACATTATAATTATGTTGGAGATTCAATTCTTGGATTCAAGGCTCATATGGGAGCAGGCTCTATAACATCTAATGTTAAGTCTGACAAGAAGCTTATTACTATTAAAGGACCTGACTGCAATATTGATACAGGTATCAAAAAGATTGGTGCTTTTCTTGGAGATAATGTTGAGGTTGGTTGTGGCAGCGTACTTAATCCTGGAACAATTGTTGGAAGAGAGAGTAATATTTATCCGCTTTCAAGCGTAAGAGGCTTTATTCCGGCAGGTTCAATATACAAGAAGCAGGGTGAAGTGGTAACTAAGAGATAATTATGTGAAATTTTTGTTTTATTAATGTAAAAATGTTGTGTCTCACATTGACTAATGCAAAAGTTTGTGAGAAAATAGTCAAGGCTTGGACGACGGCTTCTGGCCGTCGTTTCATTTATAGTAAACACTATGAATTACGAAAGGAGTAATAAGATGATTTACACACAGGAAGTAGAGAATATGTGTCCAGTAGCACAGGGCGTTCATCATGGAGCAGCTCCAGTGCCAACAGAAGGTAAATGGGTACAGAATAAGAAGGTTGAAGATATTTCAGGTTTTACACATGGTGTAGGCTGGTGTGCTCCTCAGCAGGGTGCATGTAAGCTTACTCTTAATGTTAAGGAAGGTATCATTCAGGAAGCTTTAGTTGAGACTATCGGTTGTTCAGGTATGACACATTCAGCAGCTATGGCAGCAGAGATTTTACCAGGACTTACAGTTATGGAAGCTCTTAACACTGACCTTGTCTGTGATGCAATTAACACAGCTATGAGAGAGTTATTCTTACAGATCGTTTACGGAAGAACTCAGAGCGCATTCTCTGAGGGTGGACTTGCAGTTGGTGCCGGTCTTGAAGATCTTGGTAAGGGACTTCGTTCTCAGGTTGGTACTATGTATGGTACATTAAAGAAAGGTCCTCGTTACCTTGAGATGGCTGAAGGTTATGTAACAGGTATCGCCCTTGATAAGGACAACCAGATTATCGGTTACAAGTTTGTCAGCCTTGGTAAGATGACAGACTTCATTAAGAAGGGTGATGACCCTACAACAGCATATGAGAAGGCTTGCGGACAGTACGGAAGAGTTGCAGATGCTGTTAAGATTATTGACCCAAGAACAGATGAAGAAGTTAAGTAAGGAGGACAATTAGAATGGCTTTATTTGAATCATATGAGAGAAGAATAGATAAGATTACTTCAGTTCTTAACAGCTATGGTATAGCTAGTATTGAAGAAGCTGAAAAGATTACTAAGGATGCCGGATTAGATGTATATGCTATGGTTAAGGGTATCCAGCCAATTTGTTTTGAAAATGCATGCTGGGCTTATACAGTAGGTGCAGCAATCGCTATCAAGAAGGGTGCAAGAAAGGCTTCAGAAGCTGCTGCAGCTATCGGTGAAGGTCTTCAGGCATTCTGTATTCCAGGTTCAGTAGCTGACCAGAGAAAGGTTGGTCTTGGACATGGTAACTTAGGTAAGATGTTACTTGAAGAAGAGACAGAATGTTTCGCATTCCTTGCAGGTCATGAATCATTCGCTGCTGCTGAAGGTGCTATCGGTATTGCAGAGAAGGCTAACAAGGTTAGACAGAAACCTCTTAGAGTTATCCTTAACGGTCTTGGTAAGGATGCTGCTAAGATTATCTCAAGAATTAACGGATTCACATTTGTTGAGACAGAGATGGATTATTCAACAGGCGAAGTAAAGGAAATCTCTAGAACAGCATATTCAGATGGTCTTCGTTCTAAGGTTAACTGTTACGGCGCTAACGATGTAACAGAAGGTGTTGCAATCATGTGGAAGGAGAATGTTGATATATCTATCACAGGTAACTCAACAAACCCTACAAGATTCCAGCATCCAGTTGCAGGTACATATAAGAAGGAAAGACTTGAAGCTGGAAAGAAGTACTTCTCAGTAGCTTCAGGTGGTGGTACAGGACGTACACTTCACCCAGATAACATGGCAGCAGGTCCTGCTTCTTATGGTATGACAGATACAATGGGACGTATGCACTCAGATGCTCAGTTCGCAGGTTCTTCATCAGTTCCAGCTCATGTTGAAATGATGGGATTAATCGGAATGGGTAATAACCCAATGGTTGGTGCTACTGTAGCTGTAGCTGTTTCAATTGAGGAAGCTGCTAAGAACGGTAAGTTCTAATTTAGGAATGTATATTAAAATTGTATGATACGGACTTTACAGGGGAAATCAAATTTGATGTAAATCGGTTTGATTTCCCCTGTTTTTTGTTCTACTTGTCAGATTATATTATAAAAATAAAGCAACTGTTTTTGACAACAGTTGCTTTATTTTTTGCACAGTCCTTTTAAATATGCTTTTAAAAGTAATTTATCTTGTGAGGATAATTCGTCATATGAGTTTAGTAAATCCTGTTGCTCAAAGGTTAGTGATTCATTACGCAAAGGATTAGTATTAAAAGCAAAAAATTCAGAGAGACTCATGTTAAAGCCTTTGCATATTTTTTCAAGAGTTACAATAGTAGGACAAGTTTGACGGTTGAATATGTTATTCAAACTAGAATATGCAATATTGGATTCTTTTGCCAGCTTATAAAGCGTCCAATGCTTAAACTCAAGCAATTGTTGTATTCTGTTTAAGACATCCTGTTCAATCAAATATTATCACTCACTTTCGTTTGTTTTATGTAATTGTAATTATTTTGAAAAATAA
>ERZ1034687.660-NODE-660-length-21184-cov-28.233234_pt1 | contig 21184 bp, 10 predicted proteins | sample MGYA00520704_ERZ1034687 | MGnify/ENA primary metagenome ERZ1034687 (study PRJEB33766, sample SAMN09781762) | gut metagenome | biome: gut microbiome | host: Homo sapiens | place: Madagascar | study: EMG produced TPA metagenomics assembly of the PRJNA485056 data... | reverse complement strand
TAAACAAATAAATAAAAAAACTGGATTACACTGATAATCCAGTTTTATTTTATGCTACATCTATTGCAATGGCTAATGTCTGATAAGTGGTTCCTGACGCAACTTCCAATCTCAATGTCTTAGTCTCACCATTGACTTGAATTTCTTTTGTGAACAAATCACCAGAGAAATGAGTTCCTTGAGTTTTAGTAGCTATGAACCCGGCTTCTATCAATTTAGTCTCATATAGTTTTATTTGCTCTGATCCAATTATTCCAATCAACCTATATTCTATTCCATAATACTTCTCTTTTGTTTCTTCACCATCATCATCGACTCCATCGGAATAATAAAGACCTGCTACAGATTGTCTTCCTCCAACCACTGGAATGAGATTCAAGTTATCTTTTCCACCAATTAATTCTTCTAATCCAATCAGTACCTTAGAATAACCTTCGAGTAAAGTCGATAATTCAACATCAGAACAATCAGTTTTTATTTCTATACTATCAGCTATATTAGATTCATTCAAGAAAGTATACTTGATCTCTTCTATATTTGTTGATTTATCAAATCCGATTTCAAACAATACTGAATCATCATCGAAAGTTACATTCATCGAAGTAACAGCTAAGCCTTCACCTGAAAAATTATAAGTCTTCGTCTTTAAGAAATTTGCTCTACCATCATATACATACTTATTATCATCAGTCTTATTAAAGAATATAGAAGACATATCAAATGATGGAAGTAATGGTGTTATAGATGAATTGATAACTGATCCATAAGCATAATAATCATTTCCAAGTTTATTGGCTTGTTGGATTTGATTGTTTCCGACATTCTTATATAAGAAATTCATCTTTGACGTTGAAGTCTCCGATTCAAATATCAGACTAGATCCATCTGTTTTACCTGAATATTTCGATTCGACTGTCTTATTGCTGTTTTCATCAATTGAATAAGTTGTATCTACAAAAGAATACTTATTATTCTTTAATTTAGAAAAGACCTGGTTCAACTCTTCTTTTTCTTCACCAGTCTTAGTATATTCAGCTTGTTTAAATTCAAAATCATCACCTGGAATTACTTGACCTTGAATCTCTAATTCAGTATTAGAGAAAGATCCTGTGATAGGATTGAACACTATATTTACATCAAATCCATCATTATCCTTGTTATAGATGAAAGAAAATTCTTTGATAGTTCTGGTGTATTCATGCAAAAACTGAGTGGCTAATAAAGGAAGATATGTTTTAACATAATCATCCTCGACATCCAGTGTATAAGTACCCTCATCATCTAAATAATTATCCTTTTCAAAATATGTGAACATATTCTGATATCCTGAGTCGGACCATTCGAGATTTTTGCCATTGATAGTATAAGGATAATAATCTATCTTATTAGAAATATCTAACATAGGCATAGATACTAAAGGAGTGAAAGCTTCCGGATCGTAAGAATAGAAATATTCTACATATACAGAATTTCTATCTGCTTCTTGATTTTGTTTTGAATCATATCTAATGAACTCATATCCATTATCCTTTACACCTATATCAAGACAATAATTTGAGTATCCATCACTAGTCAATGTTGTAGCAGTAGTTTTAAATCTATATCCATAAGCCATATCAGACAACAACTTATCGAATTTATCATCGATTGTTTCTGCTTTATTTGTCGATGATATATCAGTTTTTTTATCCGAAGTGGAAGATATGGTCGAATTGCTAATAGATTCTTTTCCACACGATGCAACACTACCTAATAACAAAATCAAAACAATTAGTTTAAATTTCTTCATATAGAATCCTCACATTTTATTTAGCTGTTATGTTGATCGTAATATCGCTATAAATCATATAAGCGACACTAGTCATTCCAGACACAGCTACAACTTCTTTGTTTTCATTATCCAACACTTGAACATTGTAATCCGATGGTTTTGCATATCCATTTACAAATATCTCTAGTCTTGCTTTCCCATCATCACCAGGAATCAAAGTATCATCTAAAGAAGTGACTGACTGATGATTGACTTTAAACGTTAGTTTTACATCATCAGGCTTATTGATAGTAGCTTTAAAGCTTTTTACTTGTGCTTTTTCTTCTACTAATACAACTATATCAGTAAGTCCTTCTTCTACCGAAAATGAATATGATCCATAATTAGATTTAATCTCTTCTTCTTTTCCATTGACTATCTTTTTAACAGTAACAATATAATCATCTTGATACTGTGATTTTAAAGTTACCGGTAATATAGTTATGTATTCTCCAACAATGAATGTTCCTAAGATTTTATCTTTATTCATTCTAGTCAAAGATTTATTTCCTTGAATCTCAATGGACTCGAGTTTATCCAAATCTCCAATTAAATTGACAGTAGCTTTTTCTACTTCAACTATTATGGCCTTGAGCTTCAAGGACTTCTCAGGCATAGTGAAGTATCCACTATTCTCATTCATGGTAGTCTTTATAGTCTCACCTGTTTCTGAATCTATCAATTTATTAAATCTATAGAAATTTGATTCTGTTTGGATTGTAAAATAGACTCTGTCGTTTTTTCTAAATGTATCTCTATTAATAGTCATAGAACCATGATCTATTTTGTCTATATCTATAGTGAATCCATCATCAGTATTTATTTCTATCTGACAGTCTCCAGATTTAGGCATTCTCATTTCGATAGATTGAACACCATAGCTGTCATCAGAGGGATAACACCAACTACCCTTTGTTCCGTTAGAATCTATAGTTCTAGCGGCAGTAATAACTTTTCCTCTCTTCATAGTAGGATAGAAATTAAAGAGGGCTGATGAAGCACAATAATCAGTTTCTATATTGTTCTTTTTGATAATATAAGAATCAAGATCATGGTTATCTAATACAGTGATTTTATTATTTATTTTTGCCGGGAAAGTAATAGTTATATCAGATAGACCTATGGTCAATTTAAAATAAGTTTCTGTAACGTCGTCATCATTTACTTCCACACCTTCAAATGTCGGCTTGCCAGTCAAAGTATATTTAGGATGAGGCTTGAAGGAGACACTATAAGTGTCACCTTCAGTTCCTTCATAATATAAAGAACCAGTAGTAGGAATAATGGCATCTTCATTTATATATGTTATCGTCCTAACGCCTGTAAATTCACCTATAACTTTTATTTCAACATCTGCTGTTATATCCGATATATATAAATTACAAATATTGCTTATATCAAACAAAGAATAGTTATCAGTCCATTGACCATCAGCTCCTATCTTATATTGAACAGATGTCACTTTATATCCAATCTTCCTCACCAATCCACCATAAAATCTAGTATATTTTTCTTCTGGATTATATGCAATCAAATCGACATATTCATTTTCATCTAAAGAAACTTTAAATCCTTTGTTGCTGATTTGATTGTTTCCAGTAGAAATAATAATAGATATGTCTTTGTTAGGCATAACAAACGATAGGCTCATAGAGGTGGCAGAACCATTGATAGAATCAACCAATGAAGGATGGTAATATTCATCATCTATTTGAATATATGTGTTAGATACATCTGATGATGAAAAATAAGACCCTGACAATATAAGTTCAACACTATCTCCAGCCTTGAATTTATCCCCTTCTTTTAACGAAACATCATAAGATGAATAGTTCTTCAATTCTTTAATTCTAAAAGAATCTAAATCCTTATCTTTTAGAATCACATCAATGACCACATTCTTTTTAGGCATTACAAAAGATGCTTCTATGCGATTTGATGTAGAACTATTGATTTCTATCAATACATCGTCACATTCAAATCTATCGAATTCTTTAGATTCATTACTTATATTCAATACTATAGAAACCAACTCGCCTTCTTTATACTTGTTGTCGGAATGATCTAATTGAATAGAGCAGTCAATAACCTCGTTAAAAGACACTAAATATCTATCGACACTTGAATTGCTATTGTCACCCCCAGTTATCGATGGTGTAGTAGGATTGCTATCGATGGAAGACGACTTACCACATGAAGACAATAAAGCAGCACCTAAAAGGATAATGGAGTATAACTTCTTTTTTTTATTCATAATTCTATCCTCATTTCTTGATTATTATATTAAAAAAACAAAAAAGTGCACGCAAATGCGTGCACTAATATAAGTTTAAATTACTTGGTTGTAAGTGTGCTGCCTACGCTGAAGTAAATGGAAGCCCAATCAGCTTCAAGAGTAGCAGTTGCTGAGTAGTTGTAGTAACCTGCTGTCATTTGAACTTCTTTAACTGTTCCATCTGTTTTAGTAATTACTATATAAATATCATCATCTGTTCTGTAATCAGAGGTGGTATATGTGAATGTCAATGTATCACCAACAATCCATGTCATAGAAACATCAGTCTTACCTGAATTGTAAGAATACGAAGGTGCTGATGAAACACCGTCTACTTTAATAGTTACTGCATAAGCTTTACTAGGCATCTTAGTTCCCAAGACAGAAAGGGTTACAACTTGACCAGCTTCAACAGTACCAGTCAATGTCACATCATAATCAGGCATGACGAATTCATAATAAGTATTTCCATTATCATCAGTCTTTTTGTCGACTTGAACATCAGCATGATCCTTGATAGCTAACGATTTTACTGTATAACCATAACTAGCAGTTGCCATTACTTGAACCTTTTCGCCGACAGCAAATGAGGTTCCACTCATAGCACCTGAAGGGAAGGAGAAGGTCAAACCATCAACGGTATCAAATGTGACCTTCTTTGCATCTGTAGTAGTGAAGCTGATGTTAGCAACACCATTTTTAGGCATTGTGAACTTAAAGTAAGAGAATCCATCACCGTAATTATATGTAGCCTCAACTTCAGTGGCTTTGAATTCAGTACCATCACTCATACTAGCCTTGGTAACAAGTTTTCCATCTACAGGTTTAGCTAAAATATAGAATTTCTTACCGGGAGCAAAATCGTTGGCTTTGCTTGCATCTTGTGACCAACTTGCGCCAGTAGAAATCTTAGATTCAGAGACATCAGCATTCTCAGCGATTGTTATGCTTCCATTTTTTACCATACTTATAACAATTGTCACATCACTACCATCAGAAGGCATTGTGAACTGGTAATAAGTATTTCCGTAATTTTCTCTAACGTCTACAGCTGTATCATCCTTGCCCTGAATTTGTGCTTGGCCTAAACTATATCCACTGGCATCTTCCTTCATTTTAACAAATACATAGAAGGTCTCACCAGCACCTATAGCATTATTAGCTAGGTTATCTGATGAATAATAACTCTTGGATAAAGATGTAGACTCAACATAATTCGAATCTACTTGTACTGTTATAGTTCCGTTTTTGACGACATTAATATTGATTGAAACATCACTTCCATCAGAAGGCATCTTAAAATTATAATAACTTCCACTAGAACTATTAGTTACTTTACATGTAGTTTCAGTTCCATTATTTGTAATTGTAGCATCACCTAAACTATAACCATCCTTAACCTTCACAAACATATAAACGTCAGCATTTGCACCAAATCCGTTATATGTCTTTTCGGAAGTAGATGAAGCATAAGAACTTGAATAGTATTTGACTTCAGTTATGGTTTCATCTTTTCCAACTGTATTTTCGATGTTGATAGAACCATTCTTTTCCACTTCAAATCCTATCAATGCATCACCCGATTCTGGCATAGTAAGTTTGAAACAAGTATCATAAGTACCCATTGTTATCTTGTTTTCCTTGTCTCCGTTTATATACGCAGCAGTGATTGTGTATCCAGCCTTAGGGGTTGCGTATACATATAATATAGCTCCAGGGTATGCTGAAGTGATTTCATTTGCATAGTATGAATAGGCAGAATCTTTAGCAACTGCACTTTCCACACCTTCAATAGTTTCAAAAGTAATCTTTCCTTTATCGGTAGCTGAGAATGTGATAGTGACATCATTTCCAGGCATGTTGAATTGAATATTAGTATCAGTTGAATATGCTGTGTTTTCAGCACCTTTAATATCATACTTGATAACCTTATTTGCATCGACCCCTGTAAATGACAAACTGACAGGATCTCCTTCTACATAAGTTGCAGCAGGTTGTTTATTAAAGGTTACGACATCACCATTGACAATTGTCAATTTGTGACTTGCTACCTTCTTTCCTTCAATCTTTAAATGAAGATCTCCAGTGACTGTACCACGATTTAAATTGCTCAAAGAAATAAAAGAGATATTGTCTGTCCATGTCATCGATAAAGCCAACTCAGTCCATTCAGAAACATTGTCTGCCTTATAAGAAACCTTTGTCACAATATATGAATCGGTTCTTGCTACATAAAGGCTATTGAAAACATAATTATATGTTGAATCATATAAAAATTTTTCAGAAGAGAAAACCTTGATTCCTGAAGGAGCTTCATCGATAACAATCTTATTAATTCTCTTATCAGCATCACCAGATGTCATATCCACTGCCTTAGGCATGACATAGATGTCGACATCCTCTGCAGGCATTGTGAAACTCAAATTATCGACAGTTGTCACTGAACCGGAAAGGCCAAGACTACCCAAATCGATAACTTCATCATTGATAAAGATTGCTTCTCTTCCAAGAGTAGAAGCGTAAAAACTAGAACTTGCACTGCTCAATGTGAAATCTACTTTCTGACCAAATTCAAACTCATCTCCAACATTAAAACTTAGTTTTGGGCTATAGTAACTCATTCCACTATCGAAATAAATAGAGTTGATTTTGAATTTCTTGTTCTTAACTGTAACAGCAACATTCACTGCTTCACCGGGCATGGTGAATGAATAAGAACCATCATCATTCAAAGTGCAATCGACATCACCGGCTTTGACTGAATCTGCTTCCTTTCCTTGATCAAGAGTAAGTGTAAATGTGACTGTCTCACCTTCCTTAGCAGTCTCAGGCAATCCCTCAACCTTATAACCTTCACCCTCAGTAGCTGTGATAGCATAAGAAGGCTTAGGTGCAGGTGTCGATGGAGTCGAAGGCTTACTGGGAGTCTGAGAATTACCAGTGTTGTTGGTAGGAGTAGACGAAGATTTACTACTTTCTTTACCACCACATGCTGTTAATGAAATAGCAGCTAGCAAAGAAATAAGAGCTAATTTTGATGTTTTTTTCATGTTTAATACTGTCCTTTTACTTGAACTGATAGAATTATATCATCTTTTAAAAATCTAATTATAGTTTTTAATCATTTTTATGTTTTTTTGACCATATCCTTAATTAAAGCTCAAAAGAAAAACTGATAGCCTTTCTCGGCTATCAGCTTAAAGAAACAAAATGCTAGAACAATTTGATTTGGACTTGTGAAATAATCGGCTCTTCAGAATACTGAGATAAGGCTCCAATAGAGATATCGATCGATGACTTATCCGCCGACAAAGTCAATCCCATGATAGATAACGAATATCCACCCATAGAAGCAGGTCCAGTAATAGAAGTGCTGTTTGAAACAACTATTTCATTGCTTGTAGAATCGTAAGCATAGTCAAACTCAAGTGTTCCAATAGTTGTGTTCTGATTATTGACCATTGTCAAGGAGGCGTGGTTCGAAGTAAAGGAGACACTGACCGTGCAGTTACCTGCACCAGTAATCCATCTCAAATCATTATTCACCAATGTCTTTCCATTCAAATAAGAGGAAAGGTTATCTATATTAATTTGGCTAGATTTATCCACTTGAAATTCTCGTTTCTCATATCCACCATTATTGTTGATGAAGAATATTCCCAAAGTATTAAAGTCAGAAGATACTCTGATATTCTCAGCCATCACACCGATATAATACTTAGTAGATGAGTTGAATTTTTGACCTCTATAAGTGATAGTGTATGTAGAATTTGAAGTAGAGCCTTCTGAATCTCCAGTATCGTCATTTTTATTAGATGTAATCTTAATTTCTTCGACATCGTTAACCTTGATTTTTCCATCAGCGATAGTCACTGCAATACTCTCGGTTTGATCTATTCCAGAACTCTCATTTTTATAAGTATAAGCAATACTTGTATTAGATGTGAACTTAAGAGTCTGGACTGAAGTACTTGTAGTTACCTTATAAGTCTTATCCTTTACATGGTTATATATCTCAGTATCAGACAAAGGAGATTTAATGTTTATAGTAAAGATATCTTTAGTAGAAACAGCAGTTCCTTTAACTCTGATTTTGAAGCTATATGTTCCAACCTTGCTTCCAACAATATAGTAATAGAAGCTAGATAAACCATCGATGTTTCCATCTACATAGTGATCGATTTTCAAATCCGATAGTAAAGCACCAGTTTGAGAGTCTATAGCTTCGTATTCATATTCACTCTGATCATCATTAGGTGAAGCTTTTAATGTAAAGTAATTTGAATTATCATTCAAATAGACATCACCAAAGTCATTGTTGCTAGGCTTGTTGTCCTTGACTTCTATAGCATTGATAGTCTCAGTCTTAAATTCGACTTTTATAGAAGTAGAAACTTTATTCTTTGCTGAAGTTAAAGTAAAGATTGTGGTTCCTTCTTTTACGACATCTTTATAGCTTCCATCATCTTGTTGCACTCTTTCAGTCTTAGGTTGGAAAATGACTAGTCCGTTGCTACCTATGGATGAGACAGTCACATCTTGGTTATCTTGAGTCACTGTTATGCTATCGATGATAGGATTTCCAAGTTTTGGATCTATACGCATTGCCAACGATTTATATTTAGGAAGAATATAAGCATTCTCTTCAGCGTTGAAATCATCACTAGTTCCATACTTATCAGTGTTGGTGTAGTCACCTACAGAATCGACATTAGTTCCACCTAAACAAATTAGATTTAGAGTCTTGTAATAGAATGTATCAAAAGACAAATAGGATTTGTTGTTATCTTGACTATCGATCTTCTTTTCTCCATAAACGAAGTTAGATCCTTCAAGACTATATTCAATCTTCTTTTCTGAAGTTTGAGACAATTCAGTAAACTTAAAGGAAGTAATCTTACTTCCGTCGAAATTCACCGTCAAATTCAATTCATAATGTGTAGAACTATAATCGAAATTAGATACTACCTCTGCCTTTTCAGCAGTTATAGTGAAAATGGAATATGCATATGCTGCATAATTTCCAAAGTTGACCAAACCAGTATCTAATCCATAAGATGAATCGAACAAAGCTTTAATTCTATTAGCAAATCCATAGACAGGTGCATGATTCAACAATGCGAAGGACTCACCTAACTTTTCTGAACTACCAAAGTTATAGAAAGTTCCAATCTCGCTGCCGTCATAATCGAAAAGATATGTAGAACCATTTCTGGATCCAGCAAAATAATGCTCATTGGAATCTCCAGTCATATTGACATAAACGGCATCGGTAAACAAAGCATAAGTATAGGATTTTTGCTGTGTTTCAGGATTTATAGAAGCATCAGTCAAATCAGTAGTCTTAGTTTCTTCAGTAATTCTAGCATCGGTCAACGAATACTTCTCGACAGCTTCACATCCTTCAAACTTTTTGAAGAAGTTAGCTTTGTTATCGGCATTAGTATCGATGACATCGAATTGAATCGGCATCTTTATACTCTTGCTTTCACTATCTCCAAAAGAGCAAGTTGCAGTCAAGGTTCCACCTTCAAAGCTACCTATTCCTAAAAATTCAGCTGAATTAGTCGTATCTGCAATATTTTCGACATTGCATACTGTTTGATCGATATCACTAGGAAGAGTCAAGCTGAATGTGACGCTAGGAGTCATAAATCCTTCTTGAGAATTAATAGTAAGTATTACTTCTTTTCCTAAAGGAAAACTATACTTTCCATAGACAGGAGAGACTTCACTTCCATCGATCTTAGCACTGAAGGTCAACTTGTCCTTGGAAGGAATTCTCATGCTGACCGAAATCTCCCATTCAGCTGAAAGACTAGGATTTTCAATAGAAGTAGCAGTGATGGTAACAGAACCTGAAGCTACACCATGAACCTTTCCAGTTTCATCGACAGTTGCAACTGTCTCATCAGAAGAAGACCAGGTCACTTCAGTATTAGCTATGAGCTTTGTATCTTCTCCGACTATTAAAGTTTTCGTTCCATTTATTTCTACTTTGGTGATAGGCTTTTTATCAGTAGGAGCCACGGTCGAAGGAACACCTGTCGAAGGCTTCCCACTAGTGTTTGAAGAATTAATATTATTGTCGTTGCATCCTATAAGGCAAGTCAATAATAACCAAGAAGATAAAGCAGGAATTAATTTTCTTTTTTTCATAAGTATCAAATCCTTTCTATTACTTGTTAGACAAGTAATTCTCAATTTGCTTCTCTATAATTGGATTGGAAGTAGTTCCGATATCATAGTAAGTCAAAGCAGCATATCCGCTTTGAAAACCATCTGACATAGTGCTAGCTAATATCAAAGACAGTTTTTTCGAATCGGCTTTATTTGAAACTTTAACTCCAACACCTAAAGGCAATAATGATTTAGTTTCGGAATAAACGTAATCAAATATCTTTTGACTTAAAGCATAGTCGTTTAAATTCCAATATGTAATTCCGCCATATGTTCCTATGTCATACTTATCAGTATCATATAAGTCTATAGAGAATTCAGACATATAATTCAATGAATTCTCATTGCTATAGACTGTTCCAACACCGGGAAGCTTCATATTATGAATATCATCCGCATAATCTGTACCTTCGTTCACAACAAATTTCTTGACAATCATATCATTGTTTGAATCATATATAATCTGTCCGCTTGTATCAGTCTCATACTGAACTCCAAAGGAATAAATATGGTCACCGTCCTTCAAGTATCCTTCATTGGTATTAGGATCTCCATATACTTGAAGGAAATAATAGGAAGGATTATAGAAGACTTTAGCCATACCTTTGCTATTCACCAAAGTGTCATAAGAATAGTTGTTTCCTTTAAAGGCATCCAATACATCCTTCAAATCATCTTTTGTTTGAGTCGAAGGCTCATCGCCTTCGGACAAATAATCTGTAACCTCAGGAATTGATGTGTTGTTGACGTCGAAGAACTTAGCTTTAAATTTACCATATCTAGTTCCAGTATTCTTACTATATAGATCAAAAGTAGCAGTAAACTCAGCTTTATCTTCATCTGTTATTTGAATAGTGACACCATCTACACTGAAATCATCCTGCACATTGATTTGACATAGATGAGCGAAATTATAAACGAATTGATTATCAGTCAAATAATATATCTTCTCTTCATTATTCTTCACATATCCACTCAGCAATGAGAAATCAAATGAACTGAAAGAGGTCCTATAGTCTCCGTATATGGATTCATAGAAATTGCCATCTGAATCAGCAATAGGAGTACCGATTATGCTTAATTTATTCTTTGAATCTAATTTGAAATAATTCAATGATCCTTGATCCATCATCGCACCACTTCTCTCTCCACTAGAAAAAACATCCAAAATTCCATCTTGGGTGCGTTTCTCAGTGTAATCAAGCTTATAAGCTGAAGACAAGTTAGTCAGTCCAGTTCCATCTAATGAAATTGTATAGTTATCGTTACAATTCAAATATTTATTGAACACCTTATAGAAATCAAAATTCAATGGATCCTTAGCTGTCTTTCCCGAATCTATATAAGATTTGATTTGAGAATTTGTCGTACTGTTTATATCATAAACACTGGATTGAACTCTCAAGTCCAAAGGATTGCCTGATGCTTCTCCATAAGTCAAAAGAACCGAATCGAACAAGATAGAGTCACCGATCGTCTTTATTTTGAGAGACTTAGGATACAAAGAACCTTGAGTCTGTCTAAGGAAGACTGTCATGATGACCAAATCATTAGCTTCATTTCCCTCTTGGCCGAACTCATAAGGATAATATCCATCGTCATCAGTCTCAGTCGGGAGTTTGGACAAATCCAAATTAGCTACACCGTTGATATATGAATAAATTTCATCATATCTTACCCCGGTGTTATAGTTGACCAAAGGAATTCCAGCATCGACATTTCCTTCGTCATCCAATGTATATCTATAGATGAATCCATCACCTTGAGCTATACCTTGAGAATTAGTATTGTTTCCTTGTTGAAATGAATAATTGGTGAAGAAGAAATTCATATCGGATTCACCTTGGTCATAGTAACTAACATGATATCCGATAGAGAAGTTAGAATCCTTCTTTATTTCTTTCATCAATCTTTGTAATTCACCTACAGGTTGATAATCGTTATCACCAGTATTTGATGAATTATCGCTAGGAGTTGTAGGAACAGGAGTTGTCGTTCCATTGGAGCAAGAAGCCAACAAGGAAATCAAGGATAAAGAAACGATAATATTTTTAAATTTCATTAGAAACTCACCCCCAATCCAGTCAAGAATGTCTCAGTGACAGTATGAGAAGTAGAGCCGAAATTGCTATAGGTGTAATAGACCGAGTGAAGTCCATATGTTCCTTGATAATTTGCTTGCATCTTCAATCCAACTTCACCGCTAGTGATGTTTCCATCGCTATCCTTAGTCAATTTAATATAGGAATCCTTGACATTGCTCATCCAATTGGTAGTAGATTGCCAACCCCAACCGAATAATCCATTAGCCCAACCAGACATCAATTCACTATTATTGGAATGATAATAGTTACTATCGGTAAGGCTTTGCTCCAAATAAGCTTCGGCATATTGAGTAATTCCCATGTTATAAGGGTAGAAAGTAGCTTGGATATCGTTGACATAGAATGCACCGACATCGTTATACCATCCAGAATATCTAGCCCAGGAATATGTCTCATCGTTTCCGCTCTTCTTCCATTCGTATACAACTTTGACATTAGTTCCTTCTTCCTTAACGATGTAAAGAACATTCTCTTTACGCTCACTTTCAGGAATATCCTTCAAGTATTCATACTCTTCATTGTACTTTGTAGTCTCTGTCTCGACAGGCCCATGGAAATAATCGAAGAATAAGTTTCCATTATTGTCAGTGATGAATCCATAACAAGCATCATAATTCAAAGTTTGAGTAGTAGGTACTAACTTTGTCTTATCGTATTCATCGTTTGGATTTTTTGTATAGTCGTAATCGGCATTCTTAGAATAATAAGTAACTTCTGTTCCTTTCTTAACTAAAACATATCCAAAGTCATGATATGAATGATTGCTGAAGTCAAAATAGAAATAGTTATTAGTACAGTAAACAGTGTAAGGATCAGCTTTCAATTCATTTCCATTAGATAGATGTATGTTATAACCTTTGATGGTGAAATTATTTCGATTCAAAACATCCATGAATTTAGTGACATCATCATATTTCTCAACACCTTTTAAAGTCTTTGAAGCCAACTTTGATTTTGTCTTATCCAAAATCGAAGACTTATCAGTCAAATCAGTGAAATGGCCAGTTATCGATCCATAACTTCCTAAATCGATTTGACACTCAAATTCGAGACTATCCATATCGAGGATATTGATATAACAAGTAGTTATATAGTTAGATATGGATGATCCATACGTGGTCATATATTGAAAGACCGAAAGGACATCGGATGAAGTCAACATATATTTGTTGGTCGATACTTTAGTTCCGATAGACACTTCAGCAGTGCTAGGAGTGATTCCGTCCAAAGTTGAGAGCATGCTGACAGTAGCTAGGTTCAAAGGTCCGTACAGCGTGTCATCGATAGTCACACCATCAGTCGTATATTTAGTATACTGATAAAGCGAAGGGGTGGGATCATAGTTATCATTCAAATAGTATTTAAATAATTTATTGTTTTCATCCAAGGCCAATCCAAAACTAGCCGAATCATCTTCGTGATCTAAGTTATACCAGCATTTAGAATCAAAGTAATCTGTGAAATGACCTTCATTATTTTGAACCGTGCTGGTGACTTCATAAGAGTAGCGACTCACACCCGAGACACCGCTCAAGAAGCCGTTCAATACACTATCGCTATCATCGATGATGTCATCGTCATCTTGATTTCCTTCTAATCCCCTGCCGGAATTGTAGTCAATAGGCTTTTTATCCGTCTTGTCAGAAGGAGTGGTTATAGAAGTGCTATTGCCACAGCTTGTCAAGCTCAACAAGGAAAGCAATGCTAAAGAGAAGATTATTTTATTTCTTTTCATATTACTTAATCTCTCCTATTGAAATAGTCTTGGAGAAAGAATCTCCTGTATCTAACAAACCTTTAGTCTTATCAGATGACTTGTTGATGAAGAACTTGCTATATGTTCCAATATCGAATGAAGATCCTTCCTTGAACAAAGTCTTGGAAGTTTGATATCCACCATTACTAAACGAATCGACATTGTTGGCTTCTATAACTCTAACTTCATCGAAGAGATTATCATTAGAATCAACTCCAAATCCATAGTTGTATCTGCTCGATCCTCTATCGTTAGACATAGGAAGAATAATCTTATGTTGAGAATCGATGGTATCACCGGTCTTATATTCTTTAGAAGTATAAGTTCCATCATCTTTCTTTGAATTCACATCGACCACAAATTTTCTATTGTCGATATGATAGATTCTCACACCCTTATCGTTCATAGCTAAAGGTCTATCAGAAACACTTCTTCTAGAATCATCATAGTTCAATCCTTCATTTGTGTATAACTCGATTAAAATGTATTCACTGAAAGGATCGAATTCATTCTTGTCATTGATGACATAGGAATCGCCAGGAATAACTATCAAAGCATTTTCGTTTTGCATGCTCTTCAAATCAATGGTTGCATTTCCAGTCACCAAATAAGGTTTGGTCCAACCCAATAGCATCTTGGAATACATGTTTTGATCGATGATATTTGAATCCATCATATCGACTTTTCCAATAGGGTTATAGCTAGAAACATCAGAATAATAATCGTTCAATCCCAAGAAGTGACCTGTCTCATGAATATAAGTGTGTGTGTCGATTTTGCTAATGCCGTATCCTTCATACATGAAGTCGTAGCTGGCCCAACCGAACAAGTTATAGATTGGCTTTGAAACATCGGGTTTTCTATCCTTTTTAGAGGTTTGATTTCCCCATGATGTATAAGCCCAAAAGTTATTATCGTCTCCTTTAGGACCACCATTAGAATAATTAGGGCAAGAATAGATACACCATATTCCATCGATGTATCCATCTTTGTTATTGTCATACTTAGTCAAATCAAATCCCTTGGTGTCAGACAACCAATCGCAGACCTTGTTTACGATATCGTAAGTATTAGACAAAGTGATGCTAGCCGCATTGGTGTAACTATATCCCAAGTCATCATTGATCTCACAATAATCTGTGACTTCACCACTAAGATTCAATTTTCCATAACTGGATTGATAGTAATAATCTTTGACCGAGCAATAGACATCATCTCTTCCAGAAGAGAAGAAAGCTTTGTCTAAATCAGACTTGACTCTTTCGCTATCATCGATTCCATCACCATCGATATCGATTGTTTCATATCCGGGTACAATCAAAGGAACTACAAGGATGTTCACATCACCAGTAGAAGGGAGAACTCTAGTGTTGTAGAACTTCTTATCAGTCAATGAATCAAAGTTTTCAGTCAAGGTGACATTTTCAGGATTCACTACCTTTCCACCAGTAGCCCCACTCACTTCAACACTGACCGAGTGCTTATATATACTATCGTCAGGAGTTTGACTAGTATTATTAGATGAATTGCATCCAACTAAGAACATAGTCATCGACAATCCGATAAGTCCAAATAAATTTTTCTTCATTTTTACTCTCCTTTATCTTCTACATTGAGAACCTTTACTTTAAAAGGAAGCTCGTTTCCATCATCATATGTATAACGTCCATTAAAGAACTGATATCCATAAGACATGATGTCAAAAGGCTTACTTTCAGAATAATACAATGTTTGATTAGTCATCATTCCATTCTTATCAAAAGTATTGATTCCACTGGATTCAAGCAATCTGATTTGGTCGAAGTAATCGAAACTTTGGGGTAATTGGAAATTTTTAGATTCACTCATATTGTTGGATATAGGCATCAATATAGCTTCATCATCTGCGAGCATCTGACCGTCCCAAACATATCCGTCTACGTAGGCAAGTTTTTGTCCACCCATATAATCGACAACTTTACATTTAAAGATTCTAGAATCGATGTGATAGATTCTTACACCAACTTTATTTGCCATGGCAGATCTATCAAAAACGTAAGGTCCATAAGTATCCTGTTCATTGTTTCCATCAGGTGTATACAAGTCAATCATTAAATATTCACTGAAAGGATTGAATGTATATCTAAATTTATCGATTCTATTCCCTTTGATTGCATCTTCGACACTTTGAGAGATTTCAGCATAATTTGAAGGAATGACTATTACTGAATTTCCACTGTTTTTAGAAACATTTGTAATAGTGATTTCACTAGTTCCATACACGACATAAGGAGTGACCCATCCCAACAACATCTTAGAATAAGAATCCAAATCTCCGATGTTTTGATCCATCATAGTAGATTCGCCAGCTGGATGATAGCTAGAATCAGATGAAGAATAATAGTCCTCCAATCCTAGCAGGTGACCAAACTCATGAATGAATGTATGAGAATCTAATTTGATTTTAGATAAGTCAGATAAATCCGGAGTATCATTTTTATTTCTTTCGCAATATGATGTGTACATCATATCGAAACTAGACCATGAGAAGCCGGAAGTTGCGGGCTTATCAATGTTAGATTTAGAATAGAAATCCCAATAAGTGAAATTCCAAAAAGCTTGATTCAAAGTGGAAGAATCAAACTGAGGATTAGATTCGTGTTGAATGTAGTTTTCTGTCGTCCAATCCAAATGATCGTAGACTAAATAAACACCGTCGATGTTTCCATCTTCATTATTATCAAAATCTTTTAGATTTATTCCTTGAGAAGAGCCAGCCCAATCCACTGCACCTCTCAATATTTTATTCACGATTGTTCCATAAGTTCCTGAAGTTATGTCTTTGACATCAGAGACTAATGTAGTGGCATCGAACCAATCAGTGACTGTTCCACTCAAATTAAACTTTCCATAACTTGCTTCACTATAGTATTGCTTGACTGATTTAAATCCTAAAGAAGAGTCATCTTTGTCTCCGAAGAAAACCTTCTCGATATCAGATTTAACTTTATCAGTCTTGTATTCATTTCCACCAGGGAGATGAACAGGAATTACTAAAAGATTAGCATCGCCTAAAGAAGGCATGACTGACTTGTTGTTAGAAAGAGTTCCAGACAAATCGTTATAATTTAATTCAAGATCCACCTTATCAGCTGGAACAAATCTACCATTGGAAGAATAATCGTTATTCTTATAAATTCTAACCGTAGCTAATCCACTGGTATCTGTATCGACTTGAATATCACCAGTGTTGCTACCATTTCCACTATTTGCTCTCTGACCACAACTAGTCAATAACAAAGAAAGCAATGAAACAGTGGTAATTAAAGCTTTTTTCTTAATGAACATATCGTTTCAAATCTCCTATTGCTGAAAACCGCATAATTATATCATTCAAAGATAATTATATTCTTATTTATTTAGGTTTTTACTTTAATTAATCTTAAATATGTAGAGAGGTTAACTAATAATTGGAAAAATTCAAATTATTACTTAATATAACATTAAATTTTTAGCAATAAATATTATTAGTCTTCGCTATTTATAACTTTTATTGGCTTTTTAGTAATAGACTTTACTATTGCACTAATTGAAGGAATTAATCCAACCACAATCACAAATAACAACAAGAGCAAAATATAATCGATTTTAATTAAAAGCAAAGGAACATAAAAATAAAGTCCATCGAGACAAGAATCTATTATTCCTATTCCAAATAAGACTAATAAAAACTCCAAGATACTGATTCCAAAACTTAATAACAAAGCAATAGTCAAAAGCCCGTCTTTAGAGCATCCCAAAGACTTTAGTATTCCTAGATTATGATCTAAATCTTTTATAGCTGAATAAAGTAATGACCAACTTATAAAAATACTTATGATAAATAAAGCTAAATAAATTAATTTTCCTATCAAAGAAGGAATAACGGAAAACATAATATAATTCTTTTTATATTCAAGTTCATAAGACATAGATGTGAATATTCGAGTATCAGGAGCATCAGTTAAACTCTCTTTATCAATATCGTTTAAGAAATCCATATCTTCCTTAATGTTACCTTTGATTTCATATAAAAAACTAACAAATCCATTCACACCATTTGTTTTTTCTTCTTCACAATCTTTTGAGACATATATGTAACCAGATAGAAACTCTCCATTCAAAAAAGATTTGTCCTTTTCACTAAGGTTTTGATCTTGACCATCCACCTTAAGAAGAGAGTGATTCTTTAAAAATCCATCCAGTTCATGATTGGTTGCGGAGAAAATTCCGACAATCTTCTTTCCTTGATATTCTTTTCCAATCAAATCATCGACTGACTTTAAATCATTCTTATGGAAATCATCGTACGAATCTAGTCTATACTCAGTACTATGAAATAAGATCTCAGCGCTTATATCAGATATAGCACACTCGTCTTTATAGATAGGAAACCTACATTCAGTCTCGGGGTTTAATTCACTATATCTTTCCAAATATGGAAAATTGCTATCGATCTTAATAGCACCTTCGTTACTAGCTATGTAAGAAAAACATGAGTCTACATTTGTATCGTGGCAATAATTATAGAAATTAGAATAACCACAATCACAAATATCCCATTTCCTAACATTGTGCCTTCTAAACACGTCGTTGAGATATAGCTTTGAAGCCTCAGGAGAATACACTCCTGTATCCGTAGTCAAGAAAGCAGTCTTAGTTCCGCTGGAATACAATGCCCTGAGCAGTCCCTCGTTGACCGGCGTCATGCATTGATAGTAAATAGAGAAAAGAAACAAGGTGACAATTTGCAGTACCAAAGATACAAACAGCCTAACCTTCTTTTTCCACAAGGACCTGAACACCAGCTTCATGGTGTTCGAAAAGCCAAGACGTCCTTTTTTCTTGCTATCGAATTGCTTCTTATTGTTTTCTTCAATCTTATTTATTGTTTTATCAGATATGACATCCCCATCCTCAATCTCTATGATCCTGTCTGCTAAGGAAGACAGCACATCCAGATTGTGCGAAGAGACTATCACCAGACAGTCCTTTGATATGTCCTTAAGCATCTCACCTATATGCTTTGAGTTCTCCTCATCCAAGGCGGCGGTAGGCTCATCCAATATCAATACTGAAGGATTCTTCAGAAGCGCTCTGGCGATGGATACCCTCTGCTTCTGACCGCCGGATAATTCCTTAGGGTGTCTGGACAGGAAGTCATCCATTGATATCTCCGTGTCAGGAAGATTGACCTTCTTCAGCGTCTCTATTATTAAATTCTTGTCATACTTCCTTCTGGTTAAGTCGAAACTGACCTCCAGGTTTTCCAATACGGTGAGCTCTTCTATCAGATTCAAATCCTGAAAAACGAAAGATGAATAATAGTTCCTGTATGAATCCAAATCCTTCTTTTCAAGTTTTTCACCATCGACAATTATGTCGCCGCTTGTCTGGCAATCCAATCCGCCCAATATGTTCAAGAGCGTGGTCTTTCCAGACCCGCTCTTCCCACAAATCAAAACCAGGCCCTTGTCAGGTAGTTCCAGATTCACATTGCTCAAAGCTTTCTGGAAGCTTTTATTCTTTAAATAATATACTTTTTCAAGATTAACAATTTTTATCATATTGAGAAATAGTTATAATGGCAATCCATAGTCAATTTTTGACTATTTAAATTATCAGCATAAGAAATATATTGTTTACCGCCAGCACAATATGAAAACGTTATTGAGGTAGCAAACCAATTATTAGAAATAGTTGCTTTGTAAGTTTCTCCTTTGTTCAAATATACGTTTTTCACATCTCTTAAGTTGGTCCAATTTTTTGCGTCGTTGCTAAAGCAAAGCTTCGAATTATATTGCACAGTAACTCCATAATTAAGCGGATTAGATACTATTATTGCCCAGCTATTACTAGAACTACTATCTATTCTCAACCCTAAATAATCAATAGGCAATGAGCTCAAACAATAACTATTTAAATAAGCAAAGATAAAATCATTTATGATTATTCCACCATTATAGTTAGAACTGTCATATGAATGTATACCACAGACAAAATGATTTGCCAATGAAGTTGATACAAAATAAGGACTACCACTTTGTCCATCTGTCGAATCCAAATCAACATGATAGCTATAATCATCATGACTAGTCATCTTTCCCACTGAAGTCCACATCGTATATGGTTTATCATCCGGATATCCATATGACTCAACAGTGGCGTTAGCTTCATAATAATTAGCCACTTTTCCATTCCATCCAACTTCATACCCGATATCTCTATCCAATTGAATTGCAGCCCAATCATAATCTTTTGATCGAGTTAAATAATATTCTTTTTGAATATTTATTATTTTGGCCTTGGCATACCACTTATAAGAAGATCCCTTTTCCACATCCGAATACTTATCACAGCCAAAATAAAACTCTACAGAGCTTGGAAACATAAAACCAAGTCCATTATTTTTTCTAAAAACATTATGTCCAGCAGTTGCAACAACATTAGGACCGACTAGAAAAGCCGTACTTCTAAAAGACAAATTTTCTTTAATTCCATACGTAACATTAAGAACATCGTTATATTTAACAATCATCAATCCGACAGTTGTACAAGGATATTTATCGTGTTCAGTATAAACATAATTTCTGTCATCATTTCCTAAAATATTGCATACGGATGTTTTGTTATTATTGCTAAAAGGATTATAGCCCTCAACATAATATGAATTCGAATCTATATTGTTCATTTCATTTGCCAAGCTAATGTCTCCACTTTTAGTTTTTTTGTTGAATTTATAATTCTTAGAATTGAAATTTTCACCTTTAACAGAATTGAAATCATAATTAACCATATTGTAGTCTTCACTAGTTTCAATCGGTTTTACGCTCATTCTTCTTTGCCTAATCGACAAACAAACTTCTTTTTTATACTTGGAATCCACTATGTTTCCAGCACTAACGAACAAAGCCATAGAAAGCAAAGACAAATAAGATAATACTCTCCTTACTTTATTAATTCTAACCATATCACATGTCCTTTCTTCAATGTAATTATATCACCTTTAAAAAATACAAATAATAAATCTGTAGTATTTT
>ERZ1034687.656-NODE-656-length-21292-cov-30.746480_pt1 | contig 21292 bp, 10 predicted proteins | sample MGYA00520704_ERZ1034687 | MGnify/ENA primary metagenome ERZ1034687 (study PRJEB33766, sample SAMN09781762) | gut metagenome | biome: gut microbiome | host: Homo sapiens | place: Madagascar | study: EMG produced TPA metagenomics assembly of the PRJNA485056 data... | reverse complement strand
CATAATCGCCAAACCATTGGTTGGTGAGTCGCTTGCTGCCCAAGAGTGGCGTTCCAGTAAAGGCGATGTAGTTGGCATTCGGCAAACCGATGTGCATATTCTCGGCTAACTGCTTATACTGGGTGCGATGAGCCTCATCTACCAATACAAAGATGTCGTTGCGAGTGGAGAGCACGGGATATTTCTTGGTCTTATCGTACTGGAATTTATGGATGAGCGTAAACACCAATGGTTTGTTACCAGACAGGAACTCACGGAGCTGGACGGCGTTCTTAGGTTGGCATTCCTCCTTGTCACCCACCACCTCCGTACGAACGAACGTCTTGTGTATCTGTGTATCCAAGTCATCCCTATCCGTGATTATCAAGAAGGTGAAATTGCCATGCAACTTGCGCTTCACCTTTCTCACGAACATCACCATCGAATAGCTCTTGCCCGAACCTTGGGTGTGCCAAAAGACACCGAGCTTACCCTTCAGTTCCTCCCTTCGCTTCACGGTTTCCATCAGATTGTTCACGCCGAGATACTGGTGGTTCTTGGCGATAATTTTTATCCTTTTATTATCAAAGAAAACGAAGTTCTCGATATAATCCAAAAGCCGCTCCTTGCGGAAGAGACCATCTATCAAGGTCTGAATACTCAGTCCATGTTCGGCTATCTCCTCCCTATTCAGTTTCTCCTTTTCGTTATTCACCCTGAGCCATTCGAAGAAGAACTCATAGCCTGCATTCCATGCACCGAGCTTGGTTTGCAAACCATTGCTCAACACGCAGATTTGGTTCATGGCAAAGATGTTCGGGATGTCCTTGCGATAAGATACGAGGTTCTTGTTGTAAGATTCCTCTATCTTGACGGTAGAGTTTTTCAGTTCGATAAACACCACGGGCAGTCCATTCACGAAGAGGAGCACATCGGGACGGCGATAGCGGAAGTGACCTTTGATCCACATCTGGTTGACACAATGAAAGTCGTTACGCTCAGGATGGTCAAAGTCGATGAGTTTCACGATGTCGAAGTCCTCCCGATGCTGATTGCGAGTCTTCACCTTGATGCCATTTCTTATCTGGTTATAAAACTTGTAGTTGGTATCCACCATATCGGTACCCGAATAGTCCTTGCGGAAGTCTTGGAGGATGTTCTTCAAGATTTCATCGTCTATCTGCGGATTCAGACGGCGCAAGGCTGAGAGGAATACTTCGGGCAGAATGCACTCCGAGGCATTGGCACGTCCAGTGGATGCCACCTCGTCTTGGTCTTCCAATTCCGGGCTACACTCTATTCGCTTCCATCCGTATTCCGGCTGCGAAAGTCGATTACAGATGGCTTGCTCTATATTGTCTTCACTGATAAATGACTTCATACGCTTATTCTTGGTTTCTATATGATTATTACGCTAGTTGTTATCTATACTTGCCTGTTGCTATAGTGTAAAGTTTGCGCCCATCAGCTGGGTGACGTGTGCACAACACGTGTTGGACATGTGCACATCAGCTGATGGGCGAGCGCACAACAGTTGTTGTGCGACTGACGAAGCTATATCTTTCAACGACTTATCCTTATTCTTCGAAGGACTTTCATTATATGTTTCAAAGACTTTCCCTTAATGCTTCGAGACCATCAATGCGTTCCTTCGGGATGAGGAATCGGTTGCATCGTTATTCTTTCACCTTTACTTCTAGCTTGCCTGACATGAGGCGAGGGAGAAGGAGGTCTCGTTGGCGAGCAAGGAGGGAGTTTTGCTTTTGAAAATTGTATATCTCATTATGCATTATTTCCAGTCGTCCGTTTGCTTTCAGCATCAACTCCTTTGAGGGAAGAATCAACTTGATTCTGTTAACATCCTTAGGATAGACATGAGGCTGAGCCGCCCCTCTTTGGAAGTTATTGATAACATTGCGAATATTATTCAACAACTCATAAACATAGTAGATATTGTCTGTTGTAGCTTCTTTTATATAAGAGCAATCAGCAGCCCAAATATCAGAATAATGAATTGCAATATATCCTGCATTAGCACCTGAAGAGCTCATAGTTACATTCACTCCTCTTACATTCGAACAGGAATGATATCCCGAAGGTTCCAAACCTGCAGATATCACAGGTACATTTCCCTCTTCCATTTCACTTGATGTGATATTCTTACCTCGTTTAAACTCACAAACATCAGATAAGGAACCACGGCTCCACCCTTTAGGCAAGCCATTCTCCATTTCCACATTCTCATGTCCAGGGAAGCGGAAGCGGACGAACCATTCTTTATATAGGTTCTCTGCCATTTTCTCCAAAAGACGAATACGCTTGGTATTGTTCTCTATGAGAGAATCGTATGTGGAGAGAATGGAGGCTATGCGATGCTGAATATTCTTATCCTTAACTATAGGAATACGAATATTTGAAAATGATGATTTCGATACATTCTCTCGCCCAGACGTTGTTCCTGAATCCAACTTCTTAAGTTGAGGTAAGACACTATACTTTACATTATAGTATATATACTCGTTATCATATTTAGGACTTGGAATTATAGCATTAATAGCTTGATTCACAAATAAATCTTTATGAGCATAAGTCATTTTCTTACCAATGCTACCTATAGTTACTACACATGTAGAACCTTTAGGAACCAAACTCTCTTTATACTTTTCACTAGCACGTTTCGAGTATGATTGTTCAGTAACCAATGTCGTCTTAGAATCAAGAGAAATATCCGTTGCCTTTATAAAAGGCATATAATCTCCATAAAATTCAGGTTTGCTTGTTGGAGGCGTATTGCCCGTAACTATTTTTCCTATATCTCTTAATCTAACCCATTCCATACTCTACTCCTCCCCAAACAAGTCCTTCATGTTCTTCTCTATCTCCTTCTGCAAATCCCCAGCCTCAGCACTGAGCTGAGAGAACTCACCATTCAGGGACAGCATTTCCTGACGGAACTCATTTTCAGTCATTCCGTCATCCTCAATCACGACACCTACATAGCGACCAGCATTGAGACTCCAATCATTGTCCTCAATGCCATCCTCACCAGTTATCTTCGCTACTTTACACAAACCGATGACATCGCGATAGGTACCATCAGGCCATCTTTCGAGCAACCAATCCACTTCTTCTTGCTTGCCTTCTGCCTTGTATTCGTTAACCAATTCCCAGAAAGCATCGCTATCACCCTCATAGAGACGAGTGATGATACCGAGGTTTTTGATTTGCTCATCCGAGAACTTGCGGTGCGCCCTATCCACTTGCGTAAAGATATTGCGAGCATCGATGAATAGAATCTCATCCTTGTGGGTACGCTGCTTATTGAAGAACCAAAGGGTAGCAGGCAACGTAACCGTAGAGAACATATTACTTGGCAAGGTAACCATCTGACTGATAATACCATCCTGTATCATCTTCTTGCGGATTTCCAACTCCGAGCCACCTGCATCACTCGCCGAATTAGCCATAACGAGGGCTGCCTTGCCATTCTCATTCAGAGCCGTGGCAAAGTAACCTATCCACAGATAGTTGGCATTAGGCACGGTTTCCTTCTTATCCGAAGCCTTTTTGGTAGATTTGGTCTTGTTGCGTGGCACACCATAAGTATTGAATCGGGCATCGTCAGCCACCTTCTCAAACACCACTTCATCCACATTGAAAGGAGGATTAGCCATCACATAGTCGAAATTGCCAAAGGCATTGTAAGGATCGCTATAGAATGAATTAGCCTCGGTTATCTCACCTCTCACATTGTTGAGCAAGAGATTCATCTTGGCAAGTTTCACGGTATCAGGCTCTTTCTCCACACCATAACAACGGAAGCTCATCAAGTCTTGGTTGCTGGCATTGTGGCGATGCATATAGCGAGCCGCTTGCACAAACATACCGCCCGAACCACAAGCTGGGTCCAAGAACTTCTTATCTCCCGTAACTGGGCGAAGCACCTCTACCATATACTGCACCACTGAGGCTGGCGTATAGAAGGCTCCTCCACCCTGACCTTCCGCCAAAGCAAAGTTGCCAAGGAAGTATTCGTATATCTGACCGAAGATGTCGATGCTGATGTCCTCAGGAATATCCTTGAACACTCTGACAATGCGACTCAACAACTCGGGTTCTTCCTCAGGTACCAACTGTCCATACACCTCCTTAGGCAAAACGCCCTGCATACGAGGATTCTCTTGTTCGATAGCCTCCATGGCACGCTTCACCAACAAAGCCTTGTTGGCATCATCTGGCGCATCGTTGATATAATCGAAAAAAGCACATTCGGGGAGGAAGAAGCCACACTTCTCCACGGCTACATCCTTGTATGCTCGCTCCATACGAGAGCCTTTATACTTGTTATATTCAGCATCTATCTCAGCCTTATGCTGCTTGAAGAGCACGTCAGCATAACGCAAGAAGATGAGACCGAGGATAGGTTGACCATATTTGTTAGCCGCCAAGTGGGCACCAGCACGCAGCATATCCGCCGAGTGCCAGAGATTGTCTTTGAGATTTTTTAGTTCTGAATCAGTCATAGAATTACCTTTTATTCATTGTACGACAATAGGGGCAAAGAATAAAAAGTCTTCTTTGTCGCTATAACGAGGAGCGTTGGAACTGGATTCGGGAACGAGCCACATCACAGGACATGAGAAAAATCCCATCACATGAGAAAACCAAAAATACCTGAGAGCATGATACAAAAGAAGCGTGAGCTTCACTTATCATACTCTCAGGCATTTGGCGTGGCCCGTAAAACCGATAAGTTCCGCCCACGCTATAGCGCAGGCGTTCACTTAATCTCGGTTTTACATCTTTCTATCGCCAAATTTCGAGAGTATTCCGAATTTCGTAAACGCTTTGTATATTAATACATTATATGTCTATAAAATTGTTCTTTCTGTTTCTTATTTTATAATTTAATTGTTATACATTCTGTTTATCGGTCGGCATGGGCGCAAGACTCATCGTCCCTATTCGATTGCAAAGATACAAAGAATATTTGAATTAAGCAAACTCAAATGCGCAAAATATCCTTAATAGAAAAGATTTTGCTAAATAAACTATATTCAGAGATTTGTAACATACTAAACTCAGAAATAGAGCGCACACCGCACAAAATCCGCGCAACACACTATATACCACTTCATTACAGCAGTGCGATGTTATAAAAACACAGCACCAACACCGCACTACACCGCACACTTTTATCACTTATTATAGACTATAGAGTGTTATTTTTGCTTCTTTGAGAATTAGTGCGGTGTTGTGCGGTGTCTGTGCGGTGTTTAGACAACACCGCACTCGTATAAACATAAGAGAATAAAGAGGTTACACGGTTTTAGTGCGGTGTGCGGTAGAAAAGCGAAGCTGTGTTATATTCTAGAGCTACGAGGTAGTTGTCAAATACCCATCCTAGTACCACGATTTTGTTCCTCACGAGGGCAACAAAGTGCCATAACCTGGGCAATTTGTTGCCCTGGCGAGGAACAAATCAGAGGATGCTGACACTTGACAAAGAATACTTGGATGAATTTAGGGAGTAAAGCTTGCTTATTGGGCAGGTAACAAACTTGCCCTCCCTGTGACTTTACCAGCAATAAGCAAGCTTACGCTTCTCACACTCGGCTCTCAGCGCAGCAAGATAGTAGCTGCGCTCTGAGACCCAGCCTCTTACCTTGCGCTCATGAGCCACAGTCTCCAGAAGCTTGGCATCATCATACTCAGCAAAACAAGCTGCATAATGAGAGATTCTTGCCTGGGCATAATCAGCCTGATTGTTCTTAACACTCTGTGAATTGATCACATCATTCACATTCTTTACACTCTTTGAATTGTCTGAATTTGGATTCATAAAGATAATTATTTTAAGTTGTTAAACACTTACGCATCCTTTTACCACCGTGGTTATCTCTATGCGAAACTCGGTTGGTGTGCCACAAATGGGCAACTCTTGATGTCTTAATTCGGATGCAAAGGTAATAACTTTTCTTTAATCCACCAAATATTCAGACAATTATTTTCTGAAAGATTTTATCTGTTGGCTGTCTGCCACTGATAAGTATCATCACAATGGAGGGCGGCAGTCTGGTTGGCTATCATCAACTTGAAGTCGCCTTCCTCCAATATCCACTTGCCATCATAGCCTACGAACGCTAAGTCATCTGCCTTGAGGCTGAAAGTAACAGTCTTGGTCTCTCCTGGCTGAAGCTCCACCTTGTCGAAGGCACGGAGACGACGACCATCTGGTACCATACTAGCTATCAAGTCGCTGCTAAAGAGAAGCACGCTCTCCTTGCCTGCCACCTTGCCCGTGTTCTTGACATCTACAGATACCTTGATCACATCACCATGACGGAACTGAGACTGAGATACCTTGAGATTGCTATACTCATAAGTGGTATAGCTCAATCCCTGACCAAAGCCCCACTGCTGGGTAATCTTAGCATTGTAATCGTAAGCACCTTCCATCGTGCCTACCTCCTCGCTCTTCTTGAAGTCATAATTAGCGAGAGAATTGATTTCCTTTGGATAAGTATATGGCATCTTGCCGCTGAAGTTCTGCTTGCCTGCCACCAACTGAGCCAAGGCATCACCGCCATAGTTGCCTGGCAAGAAGATGTCGATGACACCCTGTGCCAATGGTTCGATGTCGGCGATGAGACGAGGACGACCCTCATTCAATACCAAGATGATTGGCTTGCCTGTCTTGGCTAGTGCCTTCACAAGATTGCGCTGGTTCTCAGAGAGCCAGAGGTCGGTGAGATTACCTGGAGTCTCGGTGTATGAATTCTCACCAATGCAAGCCACGATGACATCCGCATCCTTAGCCGCAGCTACAGCAGCCTCGATATTTGGCTCATTCTCCTCCCAGTACTTGCCCTTCTCATTATAGGTAACGCCCTGATTGAGGATGACATTCTCCTTGCCATACTCATTGCAGAATGCCTCGTAGATGGTATTGTACTTGCCAGCAAACTCATCGGTACGATGACCCTGCCAGGTATAGCTCCATCCACCATCCAGACAACGCATCTGGTTGGCATTAGGACCCGTAAGGAGAATCTTCTTGCCCTGCTGCAATGGCAGGATACCAGCCTCATTCTTCAAGAGCACCATACTCTCAGTGGCTCCATCCAAGGCAATCTTGGCAAACTCCTCGCCACCAAACTTAGGATAATTCTTGAGTTTCTGTGTAGGATTCTCAAAGAGCCCCAAGCGATATTTCATGCGAAGCACACGGCGACAAGCATCGTCGATACGGCTCATTGGCACCTTGCCTTCCTTCACCAATTCGATGAGATAGCCACAAGCATCGGCATTGTATGGCTCCATCACCATGTCGATACCGGCATTGATAGCGATGCGAAGAGCATCCTTCTTATCCTTTGCCACCATCTCACGGGTATAGAGGTTATTGATGTCAGCCCAGTCAGTAATCAATACGCCGTCCCAACCAGTCTCTTCCTTCAACCAGCCTGTCAGAATGTCCTTGTTGGCATGCATAGGAATGCCATTGACAGAGGCAGAATTGACCATCACTGTCAGGGCACCCGCCTGAATACCAGCCAAGAATGGAGCGAAATGCTTCTCTCTCAAATCGGCAGGAGAAATGTAAGCTGGGGTACGGTCCTTACCAGTCCAAGGCACACCATAGCCCATGAAGTGCTTCATGGAAGTGGCGATGTGGTGCTGGTCGATGTGGTTAGGGTCTTCGCCCTGGAAACCCAAGACCATCGCCTTGCCCATTTCGGCACTGAGGTAGCAATCCTCACCAAAGTTCTCCCAGATACGAGGCCAACGGGCATCACGACCTAAATCCACCGTAGGACTATAGGTCCAAGGCACGCTTACGGCACGAGTTTCATAAGCTGTAGCCTCAGCCGACTTGCGAGCCACCTCACGATTGAAAGTAGCAGCCACATTGATGTTCTGAGGGAAGAGCGTTCCACCCTGTGTATAGGTAGAACCATGATTCTGGTCGAGACCGAAGACACAAGGGATGCCGATGCGCTTCATTGATATCTTCTGAATCTGCTGTAGATACTTTTCCCACTGCTTTGCCGTAGGAGCGCAGGTGTTTGGCGCATTGAGGATGGAGCCTATCTTATAGCGAGAGAGGATAGAGTCGGTCTTCTTCTCATCAATATAAAATACACCATTCTTGTCGTTGGCACCAAAGAGGTCGGTCACCAACTCCATCATCTGTCCCACCTTCTCTTCCAAGGTAAGTTTCTGGAGTGTTTGTTCTACCTGAGCCTCAATCTTGGCATCGCTCTTGATAACAGGAACATTGGCACTGGCTGTATAAGCCAATGCCAACATTGAAATAGATACGAGTATTTTCTTCATAAAATAAATAGTTTGATCGTTTACTTTGATAAACGTAAAGAACTGTATTTTATTACTCTATAGTCACTTTTTTTACAGAATAGCCATCACCCACGATGAGTAAGCCATCCTGCTCTGTGAGGAGCTGGATAGACTTATCTGTGAGTTCAAACTCCCATGTAGCAGGTCCATCCACCATAATGTCGCCACGGTTAGGGTCGCCCTCACCAGTCAGAATGTTATTCCACCAAGCTGAGGTTGCAGTACCCTGACCATTGCCATCCACATAGACACGGAGGATAGTACCAGCCTTTACCTTAGAGAGGAAGGTATCCTTCAAGGCCTCAAAAGGAGTTGCCCATGTCACAGAGAACTCACCTTCCCAGATGGTATTCTCCATAGATGGACGTGGCTCTGTTGTTACCTTCATGGTTCCGCCAGAGAACTGGTTGCCTTCACCATCTACCAAAGTGATGTCATAGTCACCATTCTCTAAACCAGTAGGAGCAGTGAGCTTCAAGGCTGTGCCCTCTTCGAGAACCTCAAAGGCTGCTTCCTTGCCACCCACCAATACCTTGGTGACAGTACCGAGGTTGCTGCACTTATGGATAGTAGTCTCAGCACCTGGAGCCACCCAAAGCTCGATGGCATTCGTGCCGAGAGTTGGGTCGTCAGCAGCTGGAGTTACTACCACATTGAGTGTACGAGAAGTACTCTTTCCCTTCGTGGTGGTAGCCACAATCTTCAAAGTGTGATTACCTACAGGCAGAGCCTGGTCGATGGTAGTGCCCTCAGCTATCTGAGTATCATCCAAGAGCCAAGTTACTGTGGTGTAATGTACTGGCGTAACCTTGATTTCCATCTTCAAGTTGGTCTTGCGATCCAACTTCTGGTCAGCCAAGTCGGTGTTCAAGATACGAGGATCGTCATCTTCCGAAACAGTGAAGTATGGATCATCATCGGAAGAACAAGAAGACAATGTAGCTGTGCCTGCGAGCGCCAAGCTCATGGCGAAGAGCATCATCCATGCCTTCAACACCTTACCCATATATTGATTCATTATCTTTTTCATCTTAATAATATTTACTCATAAAGGCGTCAGCCCCTAATTATTAATTATAAATTATTCATTCTTAATTATTTTATGTAGCCCTTGCCGTAAGGAGGATTGAAGTCGCCCTGTACGTTGACATCCGACTTATCCCACCACAACTTCTTGTGCCAGTCATCAGTACCACCCATGCGCTCGATGGCAGCCTTGTAATTCACACTGTTATACTGACCTTCCAACTCTGGATAACGCAAGCGAGTAGGCATTGACATGTTAGAATCGGTATAAGTGAAACCTTGGGTAAAGATGCCGAGACGACTTCTATCCAAAATAGCTGGGTAGTCAGAACGACGCATGTTAGCCCAACCCTCTGATGGATTCATCATATGGAGAATCCATGCCTGGGTATTGATGGTCTCCTTCGGATTGTCGCCCAATGGGTTGCTGGCGATAAAGGCATTGATCTCATCCTCGGAAATCTTGTTGGAGGTGAGATAATAGTTGTTGAGCATCTCCATAGAGGCACGCACACCGTCCTCATAGAGAGACTCTGCTTCGCCAGACACATTCCATCCCTTGGTCTTAGCCTCAGCCATCAAGAATTTAACCTCAGCCGAAGTGATAAGAATACCAGGGCAAGAAGGCATCTCAAAGTCGATGTTCAAGTGAGGACGCATAGCACGAGCTCGGAAGTCGGAGTTATCGTATGTGTTAGGATCCTGCTCTGCCAACTTAGCGAGCGTTGGGAAATCAGAGCTTGCAGCCACATTCATCCAGTCGCTATACCACGCTGCCCCCGGATTACATGGTTCCTCGCCCACTCCCTGACGCTGGAAGTAAGACAACATCTCGTCGGTCAAGTCGATGTTCTGCTCCTTATCTGGCTTTACTTGACTACGCTTGATGTTGTAGTAGTGGCGGCAGATGCGATACAGACGAGGGTCATGGGTATTCTGCATCTGATAGAACAGTGTAGAACTTACGAATGTTGGAGATGTAGCATCCTGACCATAAAGTATCTCGCACAAGGCATTGGTGCGGAAGTCATAGTCGTTGGCTCCATCATAATAGGTATAAGGTGAGTCAGCATACTTGATGTAAGCATCATCAGCAGCAGATGCAATATATCCATTTGCATCGGTCAGTGCCTTCTCAAACTCCTGCTGAGCCTTGGTAGGATTCACGTCAGAGATACGCATGGCGAAACGCATACGCAGCGAGTTGGCATATTTCTTCCACTTAGCCACATCACCACCCAGGCTGGTAACATCACCAGAGATATGGTCGGTGCCTGTGCCCAACTGCTGCTCGCAAGCCTCCAATTCGGTAAAGAACCAGTTGTAAAGGTCTTCCTGGGTATCATACTTAGGGTTAGAGATGCCCTCGATATAACCCAAACCAGCCTCAGAGGCAGGAATATCACCATAGATATCTGTAAGCACTGAGAGCAGATACACACGATGGATGCGGAGCGCTGCATTCAGGTTAGCCTTGTCAGCAGAATTGTGAATGGCATCCACCAAGTTCTTGATGGAAATCTCATAATAGCGGTCCCAGATACGACGGGCGATATCATCCTCGAAGAAATTGGAACCCGCATAATTGGATACATTCCAGCCACCAGCAAAATACTGGTCGAAACCTGTGATATAGTTACGATAGGTATCCATCAAACTAAAGTCACCGTAAGTCTGCAACAATGATGTTGTCAACTGTGCATTAGGGTCCAGCTCGTTCACCTTGGTCTTATCGGTGTTGGTACGCTCCATCATATCGTCAGAGCAAGAAGTCATCACGCCACCAGTAGCCATCAACAGCATAGCCATAGCGAAACCGCCTTTGCCTATATATTTTTTGATTATATTGTTCATTTTTGTTATTGTCTTTTAATCAGTTAGAACTATCATTCCTATTACCCCAAAGAGCATTAGAACTTCACATTCACGTTGATACCATAGCTCTTGCGAGATGGCAGAGAACCATATTCCAAACCGAGGCCAGAGGTATTGTAGCTTGAGTCTGGGTCGATGTTAGGAATATTCTTCCAAACGATGAATGGGTTACGAGCCACGAAGGAAACATTCAAGCCCTTGACCCACTTGCCGAGCAAGCTCTCAGGGAAGGTATAACCGAAGGTAATCTCACGACACTTCACGTAAGAGTTATCATATACAAACTGGCTCTGTACACTAGTAGCCATGTGCTTCCAGTAATCCTCTGGGTTCACAGCGATATCGTTCTGGCGATAAGTACCATCACCATTGTCGATGACACCCTCTGCTACGAATCCCTTGCAGTTGCCCGTCTCACGCCATGCGGCGATGTCCATGCCTGCTGCCTGGCGAGCCTCCTCAGAAGCATACCATTCCTCACGACCTGCCAATGTGCCCTTAGCCTTACCTGTCTGGTATGCTGAGCGCATAGACATAGAGTAGATGTCGGCACCAACCTTCACATCGAAGGATGCAGAGAGGCGGAAGTTCTTGTAAGAGAATGTGGTATAGAAACCACCTGTCCAATCCCAAGAAGAGTTGCCGATGGTCTTCACATTCTGATCTACCTTTGGCAAACCTGTGGCTGCATCTATCACAACCTGGCCTTGCTCATTGCGTACCACATCGTGTCCTCGGATAGCACCGTAGTTCTCTCCAACTTGGGCACCGACAGATACACCGCACCATGTAGCCTTAGCCAACTCGAAATAGTCCATACCATCTACGAGCGACTTCACCTTGTTGGTATTCTTGGAGAAGTTGACACCCATATCCCAACCGAAGTCCTTGATCTGGAGCAGGCGACCATTGAGGGCAATCTCGATACCCTTGTTCTGAATCTCACCTGCATTCACCAAGCGGTAAGCATAACCAGAAGTGGTGGTAGAGGCAAGGCTCAAGATCTGGTCCTTGGAGTTCTGATTATAATAGGTGGCATCCAAGCCCAAGCGACCATTGAAGAACTTCATCTCCAAACCCAACTCGTAAGAGCCTGTCATGGTTGGCTTCAAGTCCTTGTTTGGCTGGGTAGCGTTGCTAATCATACCGATGGTATAGCCAGCATAGCTGTACTTACCAGTGGTATAAGTGAGGGCAAGCTGATAAGGATCGGTATCGCTACCTACCTTAGCCCAAGATGCACGTACCTTACCATAGTTGATAATCTTCTTGTTCTTGATGAACTCAGAGAATACCAAGCTACCTGATACAGATGGGTAAACGTATGTATTGTTGCTGGTAGGGAGCGTAGATGACTTATCGCCACGGATGGTTCCCTCCAGATAGTAAGTATGCTTGTAGCCGATGCTTGCGCTGGCATAGAGAGAGCTAATCTGCTTCTTGTACATACTCTCACGAGTGTTCTGCTCCTGATAGTTCATGATGTTCTTGATGCCATTCATCTGCTGGTTGAGACCGGTGTTGGTGATGGTCTTGTTGTTTACCTTGAAGATGTTACCACCAGCTGTGGCATTGACATCGAAGTCGCCCCATGAATTGTTGTAGAGGGCAAGGAGCTCCGCATTCAGTGTGCGGTTATTGAAGATTTGGTCGGTAAGCTTTCCTGCAGGTGTACCTGGAGTGGTCTTGGCGATGAAGTCCTCGAAGTTCATGTTGGTGATGTCTGTACCGATGGTACCCTGCAACTTCAAGTGCTTGTCGATGTTCCAGATAGCCTTACCTGTCAAGCGGAACACATCCTTCTTAGAGGTGTTGCTGTTCTTATAGAGATCCCAATATGGGTTCTTGTTATACTGGTCGTTACCATTCCAGTTCTGGTAGTTGCCATCGGCATCCTCATAGTTCTTGAGCCATGCCTGGTTGTAAGTGCCTGCCAAAGTCATGAGGTTCTTACCTACATTGCTCTGAGAATCACCCAAGGCTGGACGGTTCTTCACATCCTCACGGGTATAGTTGGCAGTGAAGTCGAAGTCCACAGGACCAGCTGATGTGTTGACACGCAGGTTGAAGTTGTCACGACTCATGTTGGTGTTAGGCAAGATGTCCTTGTTGCGCATATCGGTGAAAGAGAAGCGCATACCTGTCTTACCAGAGTTAACAGAGAGGATGGCAGAGTTCTGAGCTGTCAAACCTGTGCGGAAGAAATCTGATGCATTGTTAGGATACATCATGAAAGAATGCTCCTGACCATCGAAGTACTTGAAGACGAAATCATCCGCCTTAGGTCCCCAACTAGAATTGGTACCAGAGGTACTAGAGGTAGGAAGGGCACCATTATATCCCATACCATACACTTCCTGAATATCGTTCCACTTAGCCAACTGGGTATCGATGGTGAAAGAGCCATTATACTCCACACCAATCTTATCCTTCTCAGCCTTCTTGGTAGTAATCAAGATGACACCATGAGAGGCACGGCTACCATAGAGCGCAGAGGCAGCAGGACCCTTCAAGACAGTCATGGTCTCGATATCATCTGGGTTGATGGCAGAGATACCATCACCAAGGTCGTAGCCACCAGCCTCGCCAGCGCTACCAAAGTTGGTATTATCCAAAGGCACACCATCCACTACATAGAGAGGCTGGTTGTTGCCTGCCATTTCTGTATTACCACGGAGGAGCACACGGGTAGAACCAGATGCACCACCGGCTGTATTCTGAACCACAAGACCAGCTACCTTACCAGAGAGTGAGTTGATGACATTGGTCTCCTTAGCCTTGGTGAGTTCCTCACCCTTCACCTCAGAGAGACCATAACCCAGAGCCTTGCGATCGCGCTTGATACCGAGGGCTGTAACAACCACCTCATTCAGTGCCTTGCCATCTTCCTGCAAGGTAATCTTCATGCCATTGGCAGCTTTTACCTTCAATGTCTTGTAGCCTACATAGCTTACTTCGAGCATCTGTCCAGGCTTACAATTGATGACAAAGTTACCGTCTAGGTCGGTAACAGCACCTGTTGTTGTACCAGACACCTTGACACTAGCACCAATCAAGGTTTCGCCCGTAGCATCTACCACGGTACCCTTCAAGCCTTGGTTCTGCTGAGGAGCCACACTCATGGAGTTGTTGCTCACCTGCGCAGCCAAGATAGCACTTGTAGGTGTCCACATCAAACCTGCGCCAAGCAGGCCGAGAAGCATAGTTTTCTTTCTCATAGTTGATATTTTGTCTTTAGTTTAATAATTATTCTTATTATTGAATTTTTCACTTTCCAAAGATTCCTTCCGTTACCCAAGGTGCCTTGAGCTGCATGTTCTTGAATCGGTCGAAGATGCCAAACATCTCCTGACCACTACCAAACTTGGAGTTGTCCCAAACGAAGGTGGAGAATCCACGCTTCTTTGCCTCAGATACCAGGAAATGGCAGTAATAAGTCATGTTCTCGTGAATCTTATCGATGTTTTTGGAGGTGTAATGGTCAGACATTCCCCACTCTCCTATCACGATGCCGAGTCCCTGATTGCCCCAAGTATTGACCACCTTGTCGAAGAAATCGGTCATGGTCTTCTCATTGCTATCAGGTGTCTCGCCATACTGCTTGTAATCATCGCCCCAGAAGTAATACTTCACACCGCCGGCATAATCCCAAGGCTGATAGTAATGGAACTCAACGCTCATGTACTTGTTGGCATTGCCTTCCGTATCTTTTGGAATGATAAAATCTCCATTGTCGATACCAAACTGTGGATTGCAAACATAAGTCTGCACGATGAGATGACGCTTGGCATTGTTGCCACCAGTAGCACGAACCACATCTACGAAAACCTGATTGTAGGCATTCTGCACCTCCAGGTTCTCGGCTGTTGGTTTGCCCCAGTTGTCCTTGATGTGGACCTCGTTGGTACCAGCGAAGGCAAGACGATAATCATAATTGGCAAACTCAGATGCGATGTTCATCCAAAGCAAGGCGAGCTTTTGACAATTCTCCTCTTTATATTGTAAGGTAGGTCTGCCCTCAAGCCACTTTTCGTGATGCACATTGATGATGACCTTCATGTCATATCCGAGACACCAGTCCACCACCTCCTTGATGCGAGCAATCCAAGCCTTGTCAATGCTCATAGCCTGCGGATTGGTGATGTGACACTGCCAACGGATAGGAATACGAATGGCATTGAAACCAGCCTTCTTGACGGCAGCTATCATCTTCTTGGTGACAACAGGATTGCCCCAAGCTGTCTCTGCATTGATAGAGCCATCAGGGTTGCCTATCTGCATCGACTCTCCATCTTGACCCGGAGCAGAGCATTCAAACTCATTGCCGAGGTTCCAACCGATGACATCCTTGTTCCACTCTTGAGCGGTAGGAATTGCCTTACAAGAAGAAGTGATACCAAATATGCCTGCGAGGAGCAAACATATCTTTAAAATGTTTCTTTTCATTCTTTTTAAGTTATAATTGTTGTCGTTATGAAAAAATTATTGTTTATTCAATACTAGTCCTCATCGGAACTAGGCTGCAAAAGTATAGAAAAGGAGAAGAAAGAAGGTTTGAATACCAACAAAAAAGGTTTCAAATCTGACAAAACGCCAGGTTTGAAACCTATCATATATCATAGAGTATTATTAATCAGAGTTTTAATCTACAAGGTCACAACTCTGATTTCTGCAAATTTCAATATAAAGACATACCTTTCTTCATCTATTTTCTACCCGTGTACTTGCTTGGAGATACTCCAAAATGCTTCTTAAACACAGTACTGAAATATTTCACATTGACAAATCCCGCCTTCACGGAGACATCCATCACGCTGTCGCCCTGCTCCAGATACATGGCAGCTTGCTCCAAGCGTATCAAGCGGATGAAGTCTTGTGGTGCTTGACCGGTCAAGTTCTTCAATCGTCCATAGAAAAGAGTGCGGCTCATTGCCATCTCTCTACAGAGACGGTCGATATTGAAATCGGTGTCGCTCAAGTTGGTCATCACCAGCTGGGTGGTCTTATCGATGAAGGCTTGGTCTTGTGGGTCCAGTTCAACGGAATCTATCTTATTCTCATCGGATGAAGTTATGTTCTCATCGGATGATTTTTTATTTTCATCGGAAGACGCGGAAGACGCGGAAGCTGCGCCTGATGATGCTTTCACAGAGGCTTCGCCTGCTCTTACAAGGGCAAGACTTCGCTCCATATAATATTGGCTCAGGCGGCGACGGTTCTTCAACATGCTATCTATCTTGCTGGCAAGAATGGCGGAATCGAAAGGCTTGGCGATATAATCGTCGGCTCCCAATCCCAGTCCCTCTATCATGAAGTCTCTGCCAGCCTTAGCCGTCAGGAGAATGACTGGGAGCCAAGAGGTCTCCTTGTTTTCCTTGATGCGGCGACAGAGTTCATCACCCTGAATGCCTGGCATCATCACATCGGATACCACGATATCGCACTCGCCATTCTCTCTCAGATAACGGATGGCCTCCTCGCCACTCTCCACATCCACTACGTGATAGGTATCACTAAATGCCATGCGGATATATTGGCGCAGGTCGGCATTGTCATCCACAAAGAGAATCGTGTCTCTGTGCTGGTCTGAAGTGGAAGCCTCGGCTGACACGGCAGCCTCGGCTACAGGCAACGTGAAACTGAATGTGGTGCCCTTGCCCTCTTCGCTCTCAAAGCTTAGACTACCACCCATCTTCTCCACCAATTGCTTGGTAAGCATCAAGCCGAGTCCACTGCCCATCTCTTGCGAATTGACAGCATTGGATGCACGATAGAAACTTTGGAAGATATGCTTCTTCTCCGCCATTGGGATGCCGATGCCCGTATCGCTCACATGGATGCTGATCATGTTGTCTTCAGCTAGAGACGACGAGACGGTTACCTTTCCACCATCTGGCGTATACTTAATGGCATTGGAAAGAATATTCTCAAATACCAAGTCTATCATCTTCATGTCAGTCTTCACTACGCTGTCCCCCTCCTCTTCCAAGTCTAGACGGATATGCTTCTCTGCCGCCATCGTTTGGAATTTATCCACCTGCTGACGCAAGAGAACCAACAAGCTGACATCCTGCAAATGCAGCATCTCCTTGGTCTGGTCTACTTTTTGGAAGTCGAGCAACTCGGTTACCATTCTCAGGAGTTTGTCGCCATTGCGCTGCGCCATATCCAAGAAACCACGATTCTTCTCGCTGAGACTGGCATCCTTTGCCAAGTCGGCAAGCGGAGCCAATACCAAACTTAATGGGGTGCGAATATTGTGGGCTGTATTCACAAAGAAGTTGATTTTCTCATCATAGTATCTACGATGCAATCGCTCCTTGTAATAATCCCAACCAAAATAGGCAATGCCGCTTAAGAGACAGAGATAGATGATCCAAGCCCACCAAGAGTTCCACCAAGGTTCGGCGATATGGATACGCAGAGAGGCTTCGCCCAATACACGACCATTGCTTCTGCCTATCGCCTTGACATGGAAGGTGTAACTGCCTGGAGGCAAATTGGCAAAGCGAGCATCTTGATTAGCCGACAACTCGCTCCACTGGCGGTCATAGCCCTCCAGATAATACTGGTACTGGATATCATGCTGATACTGATAGTTGATGCTCTCAAAAGAGATGACGAGCGTATTCTCGGCATGCGAGAAACTCAGCTTGCCCTCCTGCAACATATCAAAGAGCTGCTGATTCCAATCCGCAGTTAGTTCCTTGCCCTCTACTTCCACACCCAAGATGCGGAGTGGAGCGGCATAGTTCAATCCCCTGGCAAAGCGAGGCGCCAAGATGACCGCTCCATTGCTACTGCCAAAGATGATTCTGCCATCAAAGGTAAGAGCCACAGACATGCGCTTATACTCACACTCCAAGCCCTTAAAGAAATTAAGATTAGTTACCTTGCCATCAGATATGAATGCCAATCCCTTGTCGGTGCTCATCCATATCTTTCCATTGGCGGTCTTGAGCAGCGCATAGACATTGTTGGAAGGCAACGACTGCTGGGTGGTATACTGGGTGATGTGGTGGGTCTTGAAATCATAGAGACACAAGCCTCCACCATCAGTGGCAAGCCAAATGTGCTGAGCATCTTGGTAAGCCATCGAATTGACAAAGAAGTTATAATCCGTCTTGGGATATTCCTCGGGATAATAAAAACGAGCCACGCGATGGGTACGCTTGTCCACCCGATAGCATCCATGGGATGTGCCCACTACCACATACTGATGGTCGGGCGACTCGGTGATACACTGCACCTCTCTGATAGGCAAGGTCTGGACGCCCTGTGCAGACACGTGCACCATATCGCCATCCAGGCAGCCTATCCACAAGCCACCATCCTGATTGGCAAACAAGCTGTATACGTAATCCGACTTCAACTTGCCATTGGCGAGCGAAAAAGCCTGTACGGCACTGCCATCACTATGCACCTCATACACACCATTGCCATAAGTACCCACATAGATTTTGCCATCTCGGGTACGGCAGAGAGTAAGAGCCACCTTATTATAGAGTCCGTGATGCCACTGATGCGTCAGCTCATCATAGATGCTCACTCCCTTATCTGTGGCATAATATAGCTTGCCGTCATATCCCTGCAAGATGTCATTCACGCTGTTGTCCAAGAGCGACTTACTGCTGAGGTATTCATGACGCACGTATTCCAAGGAATGCTCCATCGGTATGGCAAAGTCTACGCCACCCGAATAAGAACCTATCCAGATATCGCCCAAGCGGTCTCGGCATAGGGCATACACGCCATTGCCCTGGAGCGCATTGTCCGGTCTGCCATCGGTATTGAGCAAGAGTTTTGTTTGTCCCGAAAGTTTATCATAAGCATACACACCAGCTCCATCCACAGCCATCAAGAGCGTCTGGGCATCATAAGAGATAATGGAGCGGATAGGTATCTGAGGTATCTCTTGCAGGGAAGAAGGCAAAGGGAGAGTACACCAACTGCGGTCATCCACCATGCGGATGCCCTCATGGAAGGTACCCAACCAAAGTTGATGACGAGCCGCATCATAGTAAGAGGACAGCACATAGCAACCATTTACTATCTGTTGCTTGCGCTTCGTTTTAGGCTGATAGACATAAGCCCCCTGCGGTGTGCCCACCAAGAGACGCTGCCCCACAAAGCTAAGATGGCTGATGTAGGCATTCTTGATGACAAACTTGCCCTGCGGATGAACTGGAAGAACTTCCTCATCCATGCCACCTGCAGGCAAAGCAGGCAGCAAATACAATCCCCTATCCATGGCAATCCAAAAATTGCCTTTTGCATCTGTTACGATTTCATTCACCACCAAACTGCCTCCCAATATCTTCAGCAGGTCGTGGGTCAGGAGGAAACGATCTTCCACCTTATTATATATATAGAGCTTTCCCTTGTTGTCGTAAGCAAAGATTCGCTGGTGGGCATCCTTCAAGAGTTTGATATTTCTTCCACCACTGGCATCGCTATAGAGTTTGTCGGTAGCTAGCGAATAGTTTTTCACCAACATACCGTTATATCTATCCACTCCACGCTTGGTACTAATCCACATGGCTCCATCCCCAGCCTGCACAATGGAATAGACGCGAGCAGAAGAGAGTCCTTGTTCGGTATTGACATTGGATAGCATCAGCATGTTGCGGCTGAGATGCTCCTGAGCATGGAGCACACTACTGATACTCTCGCTCAGTAGCAAGAGCACCAACATCAAAATACATTGTATATATCGAAGGTTTCTACGCATATTTAATCGTTTGTTGTATTATTTTGTGCAAAAATACAAAAAACATCACTAATAATCGCATCATATCAAAGAAAAATTGTATTTTTGCATTAAAATAAATTTCATACAATATAATTATGATTAAAAGATTATTGTCTTTCTTAGACGCATCGCCCGTTAATTTCTGGGCAGTAAAGAATATAGCAGCAGAGTTGGAGCAGAATGGATTCAGACGCCTCAACCCTCAGGAGCCATTGGGCAAGGTTGAGGCTGGCGACAAATTCTATGTCACCAAGAACGATTCTTCCATCTACGCCTTCCATATTGGCAAGCAATCACTTGCCGATGCAGGCTTCCACATGATTTGCGCCCACTGCGACTCTCCTACCTTCCGCATCAAGCCTAATGCGGAGATGGATTGCGAAGGAGGCATCGTGAAACTGAATACCGAGGTGTATGGTGGACCTATTATGTCCACTTGGTTCGACCGTCCACTGACCTTGGCAGGTAGAGTAATCGTGAAGGGTGAGGATGCGATGCACCCACAGACGCTCCTACTCCACATCCAGCGACCTTTGCTTCAGATTAGCAATCTTGCCATCCACTTCAATCGCCAGGTGAACGATGGCGTGAAGTTGAGCCGTCAGAAGGATGTATTGCCTATCCTCGGCATCATCAATGACGAACTGGAGAAAGGCAACCTGCTGATGAATGTGATAACAGATGAACTGCATATCCAGAAGGAAGAGATTCTCGATTTCGACCTCTATCTGGCAGACGCCACGCCAGCATGCACCTTCGGGGCACACGATGAATTCATCTCTTCGGGCAGACTCGATGACTTATCTATGTGCTGGGCTGGCGTAGAGGCTATGATTGGAACTGTATCTGAATCTGATACCACACGAGTACTCGCCATCTTCGACAATGAGGAGACTGGCTCACAGACCAAGCAGGGAGCTGGCAGTCCATTCCTCTCTTACATGCTCAAGCGCATTGCCTTGGCACAAAGTGGCACTGAGGAAGCTTTTTATCAGGCTGTGGAACGTGCCTTCATGGTATCTGCCGACAATGCCCATGCTTGGCATCCTAACTATAGTGAGAAGTATGACCCAACCAACCATCCAATGTTGGGCGGCGGTCCGGTCATCAAGTTCAATGCGGCTCAGAAGTATGCCAGCGACGCTGTATCGGCAGCCATCTTTGCCAATATCTGTGAGGCAGCCGAGGTGCCATGCCAGCGATTCGTCAACCACAGCGATGTGGCAGGCGGCAGTACCTTAGGAAATATCCTCGCCTCTTCCATCCCATTGAAGGGTGTGGATATGGGCAATGCCATCC